>ENA-OSEO01001474-OSEO01001474.1-sediment-metagenome-genome-assembly--contig:-NODE-1474-length-42305-cov-4.873283_pt1 | contig 42305 bp, 35 predicted proteins | sample MGYA00237883_ERZ534232 | MGnify/ENA metagenome assembly ERZ534232 | reverse complement strand
ACCGAACTCCCGCATCATCTCCCTGACCGAGGGGTGGACCAGGACCCGCCCGTCCTCGAAGCGGGGCGGCTCGCGGTCCATGGCCGCCAGGTTGGGCCGGAGCAGGTCCTGGCCGAGCTTGAGGGCCGTGTCCAGGACCAGGTCAAAGGTCTCCCGGCCGTGCTCCTCGTAGAGGGGGTGCCGGCTCAGGGACTGGCAGTCGAAGACGTCGTAGAGCAGGAACTTGAGGTTCTTGAGACTGACGAACTTGTCGGCCATTAGCTCACTCTCCTTGGTCGGCCCGGACTCTCCGCGGCCCCGGCTGGGGAAGATGATAACCGTTTTGGACCGGCCGGGGCAAGACCGGCCTGGGAAGAGCCGGGGGCTCAGGTCCTCTGCGGCCGGGCCTCGAGGACGCTCATCCCCTTCCACTTGCCCTGGCGGTAGCGCAGCCACAGGACCAGGCCCAGGCCGGAGATGTAGAGGGTGACGAAGGTCCAGGCGGCGTAGAGGCCCGCGCCCAGTAACTCCAGGCTGATGTAGGTGGGCAGGACCAGGACCAGGAGCGCGGTCAGGCTCAGGGCCCACATGACGAAGCGGGTGTCCCCGGCGCCCTTGATCGCCCCGGAGTAGACGATGCCCAGGGCGTCGAAGAGGGTGTAGATGGCCACGAAGCGGAGCAGGACCACGCCCGCTTCCAGGATCGGCCTGAACTCGGCCGGGCTGAAATCGCGGGACCTGAAGAGGCCCAGGAGCAGCTCCGGGGCCAGGATGAAGACCAGGGCGACCAGGCTCATGTAGCCCAGGGCGATGTGGATGGTGCTAATGGTGGCCTCGACCGCCTCCTCGGGCCGGCCCCGGCCGATGGCCTGGCCGACCATGGTCCCGATGCCGATGTGAAAGCCCATCATGGGCAGGAAGGCCAGGTGGTTGATGGAGAAGGCGATGTTGCTGGCCGCCAGTTGGGCCTTGCCCAGCCGGCCGACCATGAAGATGAAGAAGGTCACGGCCAGGATGTCGATGAAGAACTGGACGCCGCCGGGCAGGCCGTACTTCATCAGCCGGCCGAAGAGCTCCCGGTCGAAGGCCCGGCCCCGCCAGACGGCGAAGCGCCGGTCGTTGGCCGGGGTGAAGATCAGGACGGCGAAGAGAGCGGCCGCCAGGGCCCCGGCCGTCACCGTGGCCAGGGCGGCCCCGGCGATGCCCAGTTCGGGAAAGATCCAGAGGCCGTTGATCAGGGCGTAGTCCAGGGGGATGTTCACCGCGGCGGCGATCAGATTGACGACCATGACCGGCCGGGTCAGCCCCCGGCCGGAGAAGAAGCAGGCCAGGCTGGCCCCGATGACGGGCAGGCCGGCCCCCAGGGTCAGAATCCGGAAGTAGATCACCTCCAGCCTCTGGACCTCGCCCGGGTGGCCGCCCAGGCCGAAGAACGGCTCGGCCAGGAAGTAGAGGCCGGCCATGAGCAGGCTGGCCAGAAAGGAGAAGTAGAGGCCCTGCCACAGGGAGGCGCCCACCCGGTCCGGGGCCTTTGAGCCGGTGTACTGGGCGATGAAGACGTTGGCGTAGCTGGCCGTGCCCAGGAAGAAGGACACGAACAGGAAGGAGACGATCCCGGCCGGCATGGCTGCGGCGATGGCCTCCAGGGAGTAGTTGCCCAGGAAGACCCGGTCGGTGAAGTGCATCACCGTGGTCGAACCCAGGCTGGCCACCAGGGGCAGGCCGATGTGCAGCACGTCCCGGTAGCCGTTGACCTGTCCCCACCGCCTGAGCACTTGTCCCCCTCGCCCGGTCCGGGCCGGTCAGCCCGGCCGGAGCGGTCGAGCTTAGCTTGGGGCGGCCGGCCCTGTCAACCCGGCGGCTCTCCGCCCGGCCCGGTTCAAAAAGGCTTTGACTCGGGGCGGGGCTCGGCCTATTTATGAATTATCAGGAATTGAGCCCCCAGAAGTTCCCTTGCCCTGAGGAGTTGAGAGCCATGGACCAGAGCCTGACCGATCGGGCCCGCGAGCTGCTCGTCAGATTCAAGGGCCAGAACTACGCCTTCGGGATGGGCGTCCTGGACCGGGTCGGCCCCCTGAGCGCCCAGCTCGGCCGGCGGGCCTTGTTGGTCGGCCGGATCGCCTCGCCCTGGCTGAAGCCCCATCTGGAGCGGGTCCTGGCCGCTCTCAGGGACAGCGGCCTGGAGGTCCTGGGCCCGGTCCAGGGCGCGGCCCCCAACGCGCCCCGGGAGGACGTCTACCGCCTCCAGGGCCACATCCTCCACCAGAAGCCGGAGCTGGTCGTCAGCCTGGAGTCGGGCTCGGGCATCGACGCCTGCAAGGCCGCGGCCGCCCTGGCCACCTTCGGCGACGTCCAGGCCGAGCTGGACCCCTACTTCGGGGTGGGCCAGGTGACCAGGCTGGCCCAGTCCACCGGGAGCCCGGTCCTGCCGCTGGTGGCGGTCATGACCGCGGCCAGCTCGGCGGCCCATCTGACCAAGTACTCCAACGTCACCGACCCGGTCTCGGGCCAGAAGAAGCTCATCGTCGACGAGGCCATCACCCCGCCCCGGGCCGTCTTCGACTACGAGCTGACCCTCAGTCAGCCTAAGTCCCTGACCCTGGACGGCGGCATGGACGGCCTGAGCCACTGCCTGGAGGTCTACCTGGGGGCCAAGGCCGAGCAGCTGGCCCAGGCCGAGGAGATCGCCCTGCTGGGCCTGGAGCTGGTCGTGGCCGGCCTGGCCGGCCTGGCCAGGGACGCCTCCAATCGGACGGCCCGGGAGCAGGTCGCCCTGGCCACTGACCTGGGCGGCTACGCCATCATGGTCGGCGGCACCAGCGGCCCCCACCTCAACAGCTTCTCCCTGGTCAGCTACCTCAGCCACGGCCGGGCCTGCGCCCTGATGAACCCCTACTACACCCTCTTTTTCGCCCCGGCCGTGGAGGAGCGGGTCAGGAAGGTGGGGGCGATCTTCCGGAAATACGGCTACCTGGAGGTCGACCCGGCCGCCCTGTCCGGCCGGGCCCTGGGCCAGGCCGTGGCCGAGGGCATGCTCGCCTTCAACCGGGGCATCGGCTTTCCGACCACCCTCTCCGAGATCGAGGGCCTGGACAGGTCCGTCATCGCCAAGATGCTCAAGGCGGCCAAGGACCCCCAGTTGGAGAGCAAGCTCCAGAACATGCCCGTGCCCCTGAGCGCCGGCCTGGTGGACGAGTACATGGGCCCGGTCCTGGAGGCCGCCTGGGCCGGCGACTTGGCCAGGGTGATCCTCAGGCGGGACTGAGGCGGGGCCGGGACAAGAAGTCAGACTCCAGGGAGAGGAGGCCGGACAGTGGCCAAACTGATCGAGGGCATCATCACCGCGGTGGTCACGCCCTTTGACGAGGACGAGAAGGTCGACAAGAAGGCCTTCCGGCGGATCATCGACTACCTGATAGAGAACGGCGTCCACGGCCTCTTCCCCATCGGCAGCCAGGGCGAGTTCTACGCCCTTAACGACCAGGAGAAGCGGGAGCTGATCGACCTGGCCGTGGAGCAGGTCAGGGGCCGGGTCTTTGTCATGCCCAACACCGGCTGCCTGACCACCCGGGAGTCCATCGAGCTGAGCCGCTACGCCGAGCGGGTCGGGGCCGACTGCGTCTCCGTGATCACGCCCTTCTTCGTCAGCCCCAGCCAGGAGGAGCTTTACGGCCACTATGCGGCCATCTGCGAGTCGGTCAGCATCCCGGTCCTGGCCTACAACAACCCGGACCGGACCGGCGGCGTCAAGCTCACCCCGGCCACCCTGGCCAGGCTGGCCCGGAGCTGCCCCAACTTCCAGGGGATCAAGGACTCCACCGGCGACCTGACCCTGGTGGCGGAGATGATCCGGCAGACCCCGCCCGGCTTCAAGGTCATCATGGGCCGGGACACCCTCATTTACGGCGGCCTGATGTACGGCACGGCCGGGGCCGTGGCCGCCACGGCCAATGTGGCCCCCCGGCTGGCCGTGGGCATCTGGGAGGCCTTCAAGAAGAAGGACTTTGCCCGGGCCCTGGACTGCCAGCGCCGCCTGGCCCCGGTGAGGATGGCCTTCGGCCTGGGCTCGTTCCCGGTGGTGGTCAAGGAGGCCCTGAACATGATGGGCCTGCCGGCCGGCCGCTGCCGGCGGCCGATCCAGCCCCTGGCCGAGGACAAGCGGGCCGAGCTGCGCCGGGTGCTGACCGGACTGGGCCTGGTCTGAACCGGGGCCCCGGCCCGGTCCCGGAGGCGGAGCCGCCGCCGGAACTCTCGATCGGAAATGGCCAAAGGACTGTCTGATTTTCCACCGCCCGGTTCGGGAGAGGAGAGAAAACTGCCGACAAGGCCGTAGCGGCCGGGCCGAGGGCATGTTACTGTAAGACACAAAGAGGCGGACAGGCTCAGCCCCGCACGGTCGGGCCTTGATCCGAGGGAAGGAGATTTTAGTGGCGGAACAGACTGTTTCGGAGAAGGTCGTCCACGTCCTGTTCGGGGCTTTGGCCCCGGCCATAGATCAGATCCGTCGGGCAGGCGACCGGGAGGCCAACAACCTCATCGGGCCGACCCTGACCATGGCCGGGGCTCTGGTCCTGATCGAAGACCTGGGGGCTGACGGCGCGGCCGCCGTCCTGGACGAGATGGTCACCCGGGTCAGGCGCGGTGAGCTGGACATCCCCTTCTCCAAGCTGACCGTCCCGGTCCAGTAGAGGGGAGGGCGTTCGCCGGTAGTCCGAGCCGTCCGGCTGGTTCAGGCCGGACCGCCGCTTCGGCGTGCCCCGGGCTCTGACCGGAGCCGGGCGCAGGGGGGCAGGAGGGCTTCATGCGCAGATTGCTAGCCGTGGCCCTGGTGGTCGTCTTGGTCGGGCTTCCGGGCCTGGCCCTGGCCCAGCAGAGCGGCGTCAGCCAGACCGGTGACAACGGCCCCGCCCCGGAGGCCGGGAGCGGCGAAAAGAGCCCGGCCGAGATCGCCCGGCTGCTGGCCGAGATCGCCCGCATCCTGACCGAGGGGATGGACAAGTCCGCCCCCAAGAGAGGCTCCGGCCAGACGGACCGCCTCATCTTCAAGAACGGAGACGTGCTCAGCGGCGAGGTCCTCAACCAGGAGTTCAGCCTCCAGACGAGCTACGCTTCCATCTCGCTGCCGCTCCGGGAGATCGAGTCCATAACCTTCAATTCCCGGGGCTCCAACGTCGCCACCGTCTGCCTGACCAACGGCGACCGGATCAGCGGCCTGGTCGGCCCGGCCAACCTGAGGCTCAAGCTGGCCTCGGGTCAGGAAGTGGAGTTCGGGCAGGACAAGCTCAACGAGCTCAAGGCCAAGGAGCGCGGCCAGCCCACCCCTTCCATGCCTCCGAGAAAGGGCGAGAGCCGCTAGGCCGGCCGAGAGGAGGCTTGGGGAGCGCCTGAGCAGCCGCAACCCTGGGCTATTGTTTCAGCTATTTTTTAAAGGCAGCCGCCGCGAGAGAGAGACCAATCCACCGTCAGCTCCGGTACTTGCCAGGAGGTCTTTTTTGGCCAACCCCATTCTAGCCGCTCTGGCCGACTCCATCTCCCGGGGCGTCTCCTGGTGCGGCCGGCTGCACCAGGAGTCTATCTTCTGGACCCACCTGAAAGGCAAGGTCCGCCGGCTCTACCTGGCCCGGTTCAGACCGGACTACGTGGCCGAGCAGCTCCAGCGGCGCCAGGGCGAGTGCCGCTGCTGCGCCAACTGCTGCCGCCTGTGCTTCACCTGCCCCTTCATCAACCAGCAAGGCCTGTGCGTCATCTACGGCAAGGGCCGGCCCAAGGTCTGCCAGTTCTTCCCCATCGACGAGCGGGACATCCGGGACGTGGCCTTGAGGGGCGCCCAGTGCGGCTATTGGTTCGAAAACGCGGACCTGGAGCCGATCGAGGAACCGGAACCCCTGATCCAGTCGGCCAGGTCCTGACCCGCCCCGTCCACCGTAACCGGGAAGACTGCTAGCCATAGAGAAGCCCGCTGGGGAGTTGCCCGCGGTCATGGCAGCCAGCCCGTGTTTCCGACGCCCTTGAGCCTGGGCGAGCCAAGACCGCCTTGAGCGTACACCCACTCTTCCGTGGTGCCGCGGCTGCGTCCGTGGCACCGCCGCGCAAAGATAGAAAAGCCCCTTACAGCAGCGGCTGGTAAACGGCCTTTACAGAAACAGCGCCCGGTTCCTGGCCATCCAGACCCTCTTATAGGGTCCGCTTCAGAACCCCGCGGGGCCCGGACCAGGGGCTGATCCTGGCCTGCGGCCTGCTGCCAGGGACGCGGCCCTGGCAGCACAAAAATAGCCTTGTCGTTGTCTGTTAATGGTGCCCCAAGCCTTCAGGCTTGGGGAAGACGGCGATGGGGGGGGTAAAACAGTTACGGACAGGATGGCCGGGCCGCCTCGGTCGGGATCAATTCTGGCCGGCGGCCGGCCTATCCCAGGCTGAGGACGCGCTTGGCTCCGACGAAATGCCTGGCCCAGTAAGCCTCGGCCAGTCTGCTGGTCTGGACCCGCCTCTGGCCGCTGGCGGCGTGGATGAAGCGGCCGCGGCCGATATAGATGCCCACGTGGGTGATCCGCCGCTTCAGCTTGGCCGAGGAGAAGAAGACCAGATCGCCGGGCTTGAGCTCGCGCCGGTCCACCGACCGGCCGGACTTGTGCTGTCCGCGGGCGGTGCGGTTGAGTTCGATGCCGTACTGTCCGAAGACCCAGTGGACCAGACCCGAGCAATCGAAGCCGTGGCGCGGGGATTCGCCGCCCCTCCGGTAGGGCGCGCCCAGAAGCGATTGGGCGGTGATGACGATGGCCTGGGGATCGATGGCGTAGCCGAAGGCCGGTTGGCTGAGACAGTCGCTGAGGGTGAATACGGCCAGGATGAACAGGATGGCTCTCAGGATTGACCTGGCTGACTTGGGCTGCTCTGGCTGGCTCAATTACTCCCGCCTTGGTTCGAGGTTTTTGAAACTGGTCCTGATCGCATCTCCAGCGGTCAGGCGCAGGGGCTGATCAGCCCTCTGGCCGCGATCGAGACGCTCCTTTCCGCAACCCGGCTCGCTCGCCTGAACTCAGCGAGCCGCCCGCCTCCCTCTCCGGGCGGCGAGGCCCAGGTTCTGATCCGGCGACTGGATCCTTGCCCCGGCGTCCGGCTCTCTGGGCCGGAGTCAAACCGGGCCAGCCAAAGTTAGCAGAGGCGCTGGCCAGGGGGCAAGGTTTTTCTAGAGCCCGGGCCCCGGGGCCGGCCTACTGGAACCGGGAGGCCGTCTCCAGGAAGGCGGCCAGGAGCCGGACCGTGTTCTCCAGGTCCGACTTATTAAGAAGGCCGATGGGGGCGTGGATGTAACGGACCGGCACGGCCAGAGCGGTCGTCCTGACCCCGGCCGTGCTGGTCTGGATGGCCGTGGCGTCGGTGGTCCCGCCCTTCTTGACGATGACCTGGTGGGGGATGCCCCTCTCCCGGGCCAGGCCGGCCAGGAACTCGACCAGTCCCCGGTCGGCGACCAGGTTTTTGTCGGTCAGGCGGATCTCCGGGCCCTGCCCCAGGCCGGTCGGGGTCAGGTTGGCCGGCCGGGCCGGGTCGGGCAGGTCGGTGGCGAACGTGCCCTCCAGGGCCAGGGCCACCTCGGGCCGGACGGCGAAGGCGGCCGGTCCGGCCCCCCTGAGGCCGTACTCCTCCTGGACCGAGCCGACCAGATGGAGGTCGCAGTCGATCCGGCTGGCCAGGCCCAGGGCCTCGGTCAGGGCGAAGAGGCCGGCCCGGTCGTCCAGGGCCTTGCCGAAGAAGGAGGTCTCGTTCTCCCAGGCCCGGGTGGCGAAGGTGACCCCGTCGCCCAGGCGGACCGACTCGGCCACCTGGTCCGGGGGCAGGCCCAGGTCGATGAGGCAGTCCTCGATGGGCACGACCTTGTCGCCGGCCTTGTCGCCGCTGAGGTGGGGCGGGGTGGTCCCGACCACGCCGGGCAGGTCCCGGCGGCCGTGGACCACGACCGCCTGGCCGTAGACGACGCGGGGATCCAGGCCGCCCAGGGGCATGACCCTGAGCAGGCCCTCGGCCTCGATGCGGCTGACCAGGAAGCCGACCTCGTCCAGGTGGGCCTGGAGGAGCACCCGGGGGCCGGGGCCCTCGAAGTGGGCGATCAGGTTGCCCAGGGCGTCGGTGCGCACCTCCGGTTCGAACCGGGCCAGCCTCTCGGCCAGGAGCCGGCGCACCGCGGCCTCGTCGCCGGGCAGGCCCGGCGCGTCGGAAAGTCGCTTCAGGAAAGCCCAGTCCATTGCCCCTCCCCTCGATCGAAAGAGCCCCGATTCTAATATCAGCCGGCGGAGTTTTCAATGCCCGGGAAGGGGGGCCAGGTTGGCCTCGAACTGATCGCCGGATATGCCCTGATTCTATTGCCCGCCGGCCGGATATTCAGTGCCCATGGATGGGGGCCAGGTTGGCTTCGAACTGGTCGATGGACCGGCTCCAGGAGTACTTGAGGGCCTCCTGGCGGCAGGCCTCCGGGTCCAGGGTCAGGGCCTGCCGGATGGCTTTCTCCAGGTCGCGGTCCAGCCATCCGGTCCGGCCCTGGAGGACCACGTCCCTGGGTCCGGTCACGGGAAAGGCGGCCACGGGCAGGCCGGAGGCCATGGCCTCGAGCATGACCAGCCCGAAGGTGTCGGTCAGGGAGGGGAAGACGAAGACGTCGGCCGCGGCCAGGTGCCTGGCCAGGTCTTCCCCGGTCTTGCGGCCCAGGAAGCGGGCCCGGGGGTGCCGGCGCGACAAGGAAGCCAGGGCCGGCCCGTCGCCGATGACCACCTTGGAGCCGGGCAGGTCCAGCCCGAGGAAGGCCTCCAGGTTCTTCTCCACGGCCACTCGGCCCAGGTAGAGGCTGACGGGCCGGGGTCCGGCCAGGGCCGTCTTGGGCCGCGGCCGGAAGAGGTCCGTGTCCACGCCCCGGCTCCAGCGGACCAGGGAGGTGAAGCCCCGGCCGGCCAGCTCGGCCCTCAGGGAGGGCGTGGCGACCATGATCCGCCTGGCCGGGGCGTGGAACCAGCGCAGGAGCCGGTAGAGCCAGCCCGCGGGCAGGCCGGAGCGGAGGTGGATGTACTCCGGGAAGCGGGTGGTGATCGAGGTGGTGAAGGGCAGGCCCCGCCGCAGGCAGTGGCGCCGGCCGGCCAGGCCGAGCGGCCCCTCCACGGTCAGATGGATCGCCTCCGGGCCGAAGGAGTCCAGCAAGGCGGCCAAGCGGCGGCGGGGCTTCAGGGCCAGCCGGATCTCCGGGTAGGTCGGGCAGGGCGCGGTCCTGAACAGGCCGGGGTGGAGGACCTGGACCTGGTGGCCCCTTTCCTTCAGGCCGCGGACGGTCCGGGTCAGGGTGGTCACCACGCCGCTGGTCTGGGGCGGCCAGGCGTCGGTGACCAGACTGATCCGCAAGGCCTTGACCCCCCGTCTCAGAAGATCAGTCTCAGCCGCTGGGGATGGAGCTCGAAGGAGAACTCCTTGCCCGCCTCGATCAGGTCGCCGTCGCACTGGAGCCAGCGCTCCACCGCGGAGGTCAGGTGGAAGCGGCGGCCGGTCCAGAAGAGGCCGCCGACGGGCCGCCGGCCCAGGGCTCCCGCGGCCAGGAGCAGGGCGGCCCTCAGCCGGCCGCCCTCGACCAGCCGGAGGGCCAGGAGCGGCTGGGGCAGGCTGACCCCCCGGCTGACCCTCAGCCCGTAGCCGAAGAAAGGGTGCTTGCTGACGATGGCCGTCAGGTGGCGCGAGGTCTGGTAGGTCCAGCCCTCGGCCCTTATTTCGATCTCGCCGGGCTGGTGGGCGGCCAGGGCCTGGAGGAGGCCCAGGCCGTAGTCGAGGAAGTCCTTGCGTTTCCCGGGGCCGCGGAGCTCCACTCGGCGGACGGCCTCGGCGTCCAGGCCGACCCCGGCCATGAGCGACTTGCGGCTGCCGTTGCAGAGCATCAGGGGGATGGAGATCCAGCGCCGCTGGAGGATGCTCTGGACAAAGGCCGGCGAGGAGCACCTCCGGCCCAGGGCGTAGTCCAGGGCGTTGCCCGAGCCCAGGGGCAGGAAGCCCAGGGTGACCTCGAGGGCCAGGCTGTTGACCGCCTCGGCGAAGCTGCCGTCGCCGCCGGCAATGAGGAGAACCTCGCAGCGCCGGGAGACCTCGGCCACACAGCGCCGGAACTCCTCGACCGAGCGGCAGTCCAGGCCCAGGAGCGGGCAGTTGAGCCGGCGCGAGAGGAGCCTCAGCTTTAGGCGGGAGCGCTCCAGACCCATCCGACCGGCGGCCGGGTTGGCCACGATGGCGTATTCCAGCACCGCTCAACCTCCCCCCGGGACCGGCCCGTCCGGCCGACCGCCCCGGGTTTCCTGGTTGAAGGTGGCTGGGGACTTGTTCCGTCTTGATGTCGTCCAGGTGGCGATTCAATCGAACGAAAGCGGGAGCTGATTGATCAATGGGCTTGTAACCATAAAAACACCGAACGGCTGGACGCCCGTCATCCGGCGGGCTTATCAGAGGAGGCGATAAGAAACCGGACCGGTCAAACCGGCCCGAGCCAGGGAGGAGAAACGTGAGGATCGATCTCCATCTCCACTCCAAGCATTCCAAGCGGCCCTCGGAATGGTTCCTCAAGAAGATCGGCTGCCCGGAGAGCTTTTCCGAGCCGGAGTATCTCTACGAGCTGACCCGCCGGAAGGGCATGACCGCCTTCACCCTGACCGACCACAACACCATCGACGGCTGCCTGGAGCTGGCCCACCGGCCCGGGGTCTTCATCAGCGAGGAAGTGACCACCTACTTCCCCGAGGACGGCTGCAAGGCCCACGTTCTGGTCTGGAACATCGACCCGGCCGGACACGAGGACATCCAGAAGATCCGGGACAACATCTTCACCCTGGTCGCCTACCTGCAGCAGCACGAGATTCCTCACGCCCTGGCCCACCCCCTCCTCTCCATCAACGGCAAGCTGACCGTGGAGCACTTCGAGAAGTTCCTCCTCCTCTTCCGCCACTTCGAGCTCAACGGCGCCCGGGAGGAGGGCCACAACCAGATACTCTGGGCGGTCCTGGCCGGCCTGGGCCCGGAGGTGATCGAGCGCCTCCGGCGCAAGCACAAGATCATGCCCGCCTTTGCCCGACCCTGGCAGAAGTTCCTCGTCGGCGGCTCCGATGACCACAGCGGCCTGAACGCGACCCGGATCCACACCCAGGTCAGCGGCGTCAAGACGGCGGCCGGCTTCTTCTCCGGCCTGGCCGAGGGCCGGGCCATACCCATCGGCACCGGCTCGGGCCCCAGGACCATGGCCCACACCCTCTACTCCATTGCCTACCAGTTCTACGATCACAAGTTCCAGATCAGGCGCTACGCCCCCCACAACGGGCTCATCCGCCTGGTCGACCACCTCCTCAACCCCCGCAGCGAGGCCAACGGCCGCTTCCTGAGCCGGCTCAAGGGGCTCTGGCCCCAGCGCCGCCGTTCCGGCCGGGGCAACCCGGGCGACCTCATCGAGGTCCTCCGCCTGGAGAGCGAGAAGCTGATCGCCCGGGACCGCTCCCTGGCCGCCTGGGCCCGGCAGGGCCTGGATTCGATTCATGACAGGGACATGAAGTGGTACGATTTCTTGAACAGGCTGACCAGCATCATGCTCGCCCGCTGCCTGGACGAAGCCCGGGAGCGCCTCTTCCAGGCCAACCCCTTCAACCTGCTGCCGTCTCTGAGCGCCCTGGGCTGCCTCTACTTCCTCCTGGCCCCCTACTTCTTCGCCTACGGCCTTTTCGCCCGCGGCCGGGAGATGGTCGAGGAGATCAGCCAGGCCTTCCCGGTTCGCCAGGAGCCGGCCGGGCCGGAGAAGCGGGCCCGGGTAGCCCTCTTCACCGACAGCCTCTACGACCAGAACCGGGTGGCGGCCCTGATCCGGCGGCAGGCCGAGGCGGCCGAGCGTCTGGACCTGGACCTGAGCGTGATCACCTGCCAGCCCCAGGCTCCGGAGCGGCTGGGCCGGGTGCGCAACTTCGAGCCCATCGGGGTCTACCAGGCGGCCGAGCGGCCGGGGGGGAAGCTGCTCTTTCCGCCTCTCCTGTCCATGCTCCACGAGGTCTACGAGCAGGGCTTCAGCCACCTCCACGCGGCCACGCCGGGCCCGGTGGGCCTGGCCGCGGTGGTCATCGCCAGGATCATGAACCTGCCCCTCATCGGCAGCTACCAGCCCGGCGTCCACCAGATGATCGGGCAGGTGGCCGGTGACGAAGCCATCGAGCAGTTGAGCTGGCGCTTCTTCGCCCGCTACTACAACCAGATGGACCTGGTCCTGGCTCCCAGCGAGGCCGGCCGCCTGGAGCTGATGGAAAAGGGGGTCGCCCCGGAGCGGATCCAGGTTCTGCCGGCTCAAAGCGGGCCGAAGGGATTTGACCAGGCCCGGGTCCAGGGCTTCGGATCGAGCCCGGATCAGAGACCGGAGCGCCGGGCGGCCGAGGCCGCGGCCGCCGAGGAAGCGTTCCTCCAGCTCTGGGACATCTACCAGGCCGCCGAAAGCGCCGCCAGGACCAGCCGCCCCCACTCCCCCGGTTATCGCTCAGCCCTGTAAGACCCCAGCCCTGCCAGGAGGCCCGGTTAGCCGGATCCAGTCCGGCCGGCCGGCCTCCTTGGTTCTGGTGGTACCGGCCCGCGCCCGGCGATTCCGGATCAGTTTCAATCTTGGGCAAGGCTTGAGGTAGAATCATCTCAGGCACCTCTGGCCCGGGCCCGCCCCTCGGCCGATGACCCGAGGACCGAGCCCTGAGGGCCGGTCAACCCCAAGGGAGGCCTGCAAGATCATGCCCCGGACACCCTGGTCGGCCGTAGTCGAGGCCCTGGCCGCCGAGGGCGTTATGTACGTCTTCGGCCTGCCCGGCAACCCGCGTCATCTGGTCCAGGATCTGGCCGCCCGGCCGGACATCGAGTTCGTCCTGGTCCGCCACGAGGCTTCAGCGGCCGCGGCCGCCTATGCCTACGCCCGGGTCACGGGCCGGCCGGGCGTCTGCTTGGCCAGCCCCGGCCCGGGCACGGCCAACCTGGTCGCCGGCCTCCTCGAGGCGACCAGCGGCTCCCTGCCCGTGATCGCCCTGGCCAACGGCGTCGAGGAGAGATACAACGGCCGGGGCGCCTTTCAGGAGCTGGACGCCGGGGCGCTCATGCGCCCGGTGACCAAGTGGGCCACCCGGCTGACCGATCCGGCCAGGACCTCCTGGGTGATGCAGCGGGCCTTCTCCCTGGCCGTGAACGGCCGGCCGGGCGCCGTCTTCGTCGAGATTCCCTCGGACGTGGGCCTGGCCGAGGTCGAGATCGACGAATATCGGCCCCTTTGCGGCCGCCTCCGCTCCCGGCCCGAGGCCGGGGGCGTCCGGGAGGCGGCCAGGCTGCTGAGCCGGGCCCGGCGGCCCCTTCTCCTCTGCGGCTCCGGGGCGATCTCGGCCGGGGCCTGGCCCCAGGTCAAGGCCCTCAGCCAGGCCGGGGGCCTGCCCGTCTTCACCACCCCCGGCGGCCGGGGCATCTGCTCCGAGGAGGACGATCTCTCGCTGGGCCAGGTGGGCCTCTACTTCACCGACGTGGGCCAGGCCTATTACGATCAGGCCGATCTGATCTTTTCAATCGGCTCCCGCCTGGAGGCCTTCTCCACCGGCTGGTGGGAATTCTTCCCCCAGGGGGCCAAATTGATTCAGTTGGACATCGACCCCGAGGCCATCGCCCTCAACTGGCGGCCGGACCTGGCCCTGATCGGCGACGCGGCCCTGGGTCTGGCCGACGTTTTAGCCGAACTGGAGCCTTTGGTGGACCAGGCCCGGCGCCGGGCCCGGGTGGAGGAGATCAAGGAAGCCAAGGTGCGCTACTTCCAGGAAGTCGAAGGGGAGGTCGCCCTGAAGCGGCGGCCCATCCGGCCGCCCCAGGTCGTGGCCGCCCTCAACCGGGTCTTCGGCCGGGACACGATCCTGGTCAACGAGAACGGCGGCGCGGACCTGTGGACCTACTACTGGCCCTATTACAAGGTCCTGGACATCGGCGGCTGCGTGCCCATGGCCGAACAGACCAGCATGGGCCTGGGCGTGGCCGGCGCCCTGGGGGCCAAGCTGGGCCGGCCTGACAGGAAGGTGGTCTGCGTCACCGGCGACGGAGCTTTCCAGATGGCCATGATGGAGCTGGCCACGGCCGCCGAAAGGAAGTGCGGCCTGACTTGGCTGGTCCTGAACAACCAGTGCCTGGGCTGGCCCCAGTACCACCAGGTCCTGGGCGATCTGCCCCTGACCGGGACCGACTTCGGCGTCTCCCCGGACTTCGCCGCTCTGGCCCGGAGCCAAGGTTGTGAGGGCATTCGGGTGACTGACCCGGAAGAGGTGGAAGCCGCCCTGGGCCAAGCCCTGAGGGCCAACCAGGAGGGCCGGTCCGTCCTGGTCGACGTTCATATCGCCCGGCACGACTACCCCAAGCACTTCGTCGAGGTCCACCGCCAGAAGGCCGGGGTCTGAAGAGCTTTGGCCACGGCGGCGGCCCGGCTCAGAGGGTGTGGGCCGCCTCAGGTCCGAAAGTCAGGTAGACTTGCTGGCCCGGCTGAAACCGCCCGTCCAGGGGGGCTTGCCTGACCACCTGGCAGCGGAAGACCACTGAGGCCGCCTCGACCTGAAGCTCCAGGACCTGCCCCAGGGCGGTGAAGCCGCTGACCCGCCCCTCCAGGCAGTTGACCTCCGGGCTGCCGGGGCGCTCCAGGCTGACCAGGATGTCCTCGGGCCGGACGGCCAGATGGCTGGCCTCCGGGGAGGGCGGGCCGGCCAGGCGGATGCGGCTGTCGCCCAGCCGGGCCCAGCCCGCCTCGAAGGCGCAGGCAAAGACGTTCTTGACCCCGACGAAGCGGGCCACCCAGGGCGTCCTGGGCCGGTGGAAGATGTCCTCCACCCGGCCGGTCTGTTCGATCCGGCCCTGGTTGATCACCGCCGCCCGGCCGGCCAGGTACTGGACCTCGCCGAAGTCGTGGCTGACCAGGAGCGTGGTCACCCGGCTGAGGCGGTGGATCTCCTTGAGCATGAACCTGAGGTCCTCCCGGAAGGCGGGATCCAGGGCCGAGAGGGGCTCGTCCAGGAGCAGGACCGTCGGCTCCACGGCCAGGGCCCGGGCCAGGGCAACGCGCTGCCGCTCGCCGCCGCTGAGGTGGGTCACCGAGCGGTCCAGCAGGTGGCCGATGCCCAGGCGTTCGGCCAGCTCCCCGACCCGGGCTCGGCCGGCGGCCGGGTCGACCTGGCCGTAGCGCAGGCCGTAGGCGATGTTCTCCCTGACCTTGAGGTGGGGGAAGAGGGCGCAGTCCTGATAGACGATGCCTACGCCCCTTTTCTCCGGGGGCAGGCCGGTCACTTCCCGGCCGGCCACGGCGATGCGGCCGGAGTCCACGGCGGTCAGTCCGGCGATGGCCTCCAGCAGGAGGGTCTTGCCCGCGCCGGTGGGCCCGATCAGGGCGAAGAACTCACCCGCGGCCACTCTCAGGTCGACCTCCCTGAGGGCGAAGCCGGGCAGGCTCAGGTTCAGGCTGCGGACCTCGATCACGGCCGCTTCTCCCTGGCGGCGGAGACCCAGCGCAGGAGCACGAAAAGGATCAGCGAGGCGATGATCAGCCAGGCGGCCACGGGCATAGAGTACTTGAGGCCGTAGGCGGTGAAGCGCTCGTAGATCATGACCGGCGCGGTCATGGGGTGGTAGGCGACGATGACCACCGCCCCGAATTCGCTGATGGCCCGGGCCAGGCACATGATCTGGCCGATGAGCAGGCTCCGCCAGGTCAGGGGCAGGGTGACCCGGAAGAAGGTGGCCGTCATCCCGGCCCCCAGGCTGCGGGAGACCTTCTCCAGCCGCTCGGGCACGGCGGTGAACCCGGTCCGGACCGCGCTGACGTGGAAGGGCAGGCCGACAAAGGTGAGCACGATCACCAGGCCGGTGACGCTGCCCATGATCCTGACCCCCAGCCAGGCCAGAAACTGGCCCACCGGGTGATGGGCCCCGGCCACGCTCAGGATGGCGATGCCGATGACCGGGTGGGGGATCATGATGGGCAGATCGATGGCGCTCTCCAGGAGCTTCTTGCCCCGGAAGTCGTGCCTGGCCAGGAGGTAGGCGAAGGGCGTGCCCAGGACCAGGGAGATCAGGGCGGCCAGGCCCGAGGCGTAGAGGCTCAGCCAGATGGCCCTGAGCACGTCCTTGTCTTGGATGGTTTCCCACATCAAACCCGGCGAGGAGCCGATGAGCATCTGGACCAGGGGCAGGAAGACGAGGAGCAGGACCGAGGCCGTGCTGGCGGCCATCAGCCAGCCCAGGGGATTGAGACCGGGGCGTGAGCTCTTCAAGGTCGCGGGCCGGCGGCCCGGCCGGGGCCGGGCCGCCGCTTAAGGGCTAGTCCTTGACCTGGACCAGGCCCTGGAGCTCGGCCGGGAGCTTGGCCTTCATCTCGGCCGTGGGCACCCGGACCGGGTCCAGGGGCGGCTGGCCCTGGTCGGCCAGGATCTTCAGGCCGCCGTCCTTGGAGAGAAGGTAGGCCAGGAAGGCCACGGCGCCGGCCTTGTTGGGCGCCTGCTTGATCAGGGTCACCCCGTAGGTGCAGGACTGGCCCGTGCGGGTGATCTTGGTCCCCGGCTTCTTGCCGCTGACCTCGACCTTGGCCTGCTTGTAGAAGTCGTCCTGGTGGTAGTCGCCCAGGTTGATCTCAGCCGGCAGCTTGAGGTACTTGAGCTTGTGCTGGACGGCCACGGACAGGTACTCCCAGGCGTAGTCCATGTGGCCGGTCTTGAGCAGGTTGACCAGCTCGACCGACTTGGGCCGTATGTTGGCCTGGGGCCGGTTGTCCAGGAGCTTCTGGTAAAGCCCCGGCTGTTTGTAAAACTTCTCGGCCAGCTGGAGGACCATCAGCGAGCGGTAGCCGCAGGGGTCCAGGTTGGGGTCGGAGTGGCCCCAGACCACGCCTTTGCGCTGCAGGATCTGGTACCAGTTGTCCGGGTTTATCTCGGCGGCGAACTTGCTGGTGTCGGTGTAGCAGAGGACGAGCTGGTTGGTGGCGAAGCGGACGTTGAAGTCGCAGAACTTGGGCCGCAGGGTCTTGTCGATGACCACGTAGTCGGCCGAGGCCATGATGTCGGCCGGCTTGCCCACCTCGGAGATGAGGCGGGCCATCTTGGTCGAACCGCCGGCCTCGCGGAGGATGTCCACCACCGGGTGCTTGGCCTCGAAGGCCTTTTCCATGTCGGCGAAGGGGACGGTCAGGGAGCCGGCGTGGAAGATGATGATCTTGCCAGAGGGACCGGCGGCCGGGGCGCTGGCCGGCAGGGCGACCAGCAGGGCCGCGATCAGGGCGAAACCGACAAGCCTGTTCTTGACGAGGGACATGGGAGAACCTCCTCTCCTAATCAGAGCCGATTTTTTCCCCATTCCCCCGCCTCGGGTCCCGGCTGCCGAGGCGTTTCGCCTGCCTGGGTATATGTCTCGTTTGGCATAAAGGGCGGCTGAAGTCAAGCCTCGTCTGGCTGATCCTGGCCGGTGAGGGGTCTGATGAGGGCGGGTTGCGGCGGCCGGGCCCGGGCAAAAAGCGGCCCGGACGGCCGGAGGGCCGTCCGGGCCGGCTGAGTCGCTCGTTCTCTCAAGACCGGGCTTGTCTTATCCGGGAGAGCTGGTCCTGATGGACGTAGAGCATCTCGAACCGCTCTTTCAGCTCCTTGGTCAGGGCCTCGACGCTGTCCGGGGGGGCGTCGCTGATCCGGATGAAGACCTTGCGCATCCCCTCGGACTTTTCGTCCAGCTTGGAGAGGATGGAGATGACGTGGAAGCCGCGTCCGCGGATGACGTCGGTCACCTCCCGGATCGAGCCCGGCCTGTCGGCCAGCAGAAAGCCGAACTGGGTGCCTCCCTCGTAGATGCCGGTGATGTTGATCAGGGCCCGGAAGACGTCGTTCATGCTCAGGATGCCGACCAACTCGCCCCCGTTGTCGACCACGGGCAGGCCGCTGAAATGGTGCTCGCCCATAACCGCCGCGGCCAGCTCGATGGTGTCGTCCGGGAGAATCGTGAACACGTTGCGGGTCATGATGTCCCTGACCTTGACCTGGGAGAGGAGGTAGAGCAGCTCGTGGAAGTCAAGGGACGTAGCCTGCGAGGGCGAGGCCGTCCTGACGTCCCGGTCGGAGACCAGGCCGACCAAGCGGCCCTGGCGCATGACCGGCAGGCGGCGGATGCTGTTGTCCTTCATCAGCCGGTTGGCCGCCGTCAGAGAGGCTTCCTCATCAACGGTTATCACTTTGGTGGTCATCCAGTCCTTGACTAACATACATCCTCCTTGGCTAGAGCCGCGATCTTTGCATTGACCGAACGCAACTAGCGTGCCAGGCACCCGGTTGTTTAAAAACAATGTTTATCAATAGTACCAGGAGACGGGTGCCGTGCCAAGGCGTCGGATGTTTTTACGTCTCGTAAAATTCGGCTCCAGGGTCGGGCGGCCCGGTTCCGGCGGTTCAGGGGCGGGAGGTGGACTCCGGATCCAGGGCCGCAGCCAGGCCCTCGGCCCAGCCCAGGAGCCGCTCGTCGGCCATGAAGGGGGCGACCAGTTGGAGGCCCAGGGGCAGCCCGTTGGCCGCCCGGCCGGCCGGCAGGGTCAGGGCGGGCAGACCGGCCTGGGTCCAGGCCAGGTTCATGGCCGGGTCGCCGGTGCTGCCAATGCCCTCCGGGGCCGGCCCCAGGGTCGCGGGGCAGGCCCAGAGGTCCAGGCCGGCCCCGGCCATCAGCTCGTCCAGTTCGGCCCGCAGTTCCTGGCTGCCCTGCCTGACCCGGGCCAGCTCCCCGGGGTCGACCTCGAGCCCCTCCAGGATCAGGCTCCGGGTGGCCGGCCGGTAGAGATCCCGGTGCGCCTCGAACCAGGCCGAGTGGGCCTCGGCCAGTTCCGTTGCGCACACGACCCTGTGGCGCCGGATGATGGCTTCCAGGTCAGCGAAGGCCTGGACCCGGCGGACGATGCAACCGCCGGCCTCGAGCCGGGCCAGCTGAGCCCGGAAGGCGTCCAGGGCCTCGGGCGAGGCCTGGTCCAGGTAGGGCCCCTCGGGCACGCCCAGGACCGGCCGGCGATCCGGGGGCTTGTCCCTCTCCCGCCAGTCCCGGCAGATGATCGAGGCGGCCAGGCCCATTCCGGCCGCGTCCTGGGTAAAGAGGCCGACCTGGTCCAGGGAGCGGGAGAAGATGAGCAGCCCGTCTCTGGCGATGCGGCCGAAACTGGGCTTGAAGCCGACCAGGCCGCAGAAGGCGGCCGGCCGGATGGTCGAGCCGATGGTCTGAGTGCCCAGGGCCAGGGAGCAGAAGCCGGCCGCCACCGCCGCGACCGAGCCGCTGCTGGAACCGCCCGGGGTGTGGTTCAGGTTGTGGGGGTTGCGGGTGGGGCCCGGCTCGAGGTAGGCGAACTCCGTGGTCACGGTCTTGCCCAGGACCAGGGCGCCGGCCTTCTTCAGGGCGGTCACTGAGGAGGCCTCCGGTCCCTGGAAGAGCTCGGCCGGCAGCCGGGCGCCGGCCTGGGTCAGAAAGCCGTCGGCGTGGAAGATGTCCTTGACGCCCAGGAGAACGCCGAAGAGCGGCGGCCGGCCGTCCGGATCGGGGAAGCGCTCTACCAGGCGCTCGGCCTGACCCTTCAGTCGTGCGGCGCGGCCGGGCTCGGGCACGAGGGCCTGAATCCGGGGCTCGTTGGCCCGGATGCGCTCGCAGGCCTGGTCGATGTAGGCCAGCAGATCGAGCCGGCCGCTCTTAAGGCCCAGAGCGGTCTCGGCCAGGGGGCTTTTGGCGACGAGAGAAGGATGTTCCGACGATTCCATTCAAGCTCCGGCGCCGAGATACCTGTTCATCAGCTCCCGGTCGTTGATCAGCTCGTCCAGCTTTCCGGAAAAGACGATACGGCCCTGGTCGATGACGTAGGCCCGGTCGGTCAGCGGGGCGGCCCAGTTGAAGTTCTGCTCCACCAGGAGAACGCTGATCCCCTCCCTCTTGAGCTCCTCGAGCATGCCCAGGATGGCCTTGACGATTAGTGGGGCCAGGCCCTGGGAGGGTTCGTCGAGGAGGATGAGTTCAGGCCCGGACATGAGCGCCCGGGCGATGGCCAGCATCTGCTGCTCGCCGCCGCTCAGGTGGGCGCCCCGCCGCTCCTTGATCGCGGCCAGGGCCGGGAATCTCTCGAAGACCTTGCCCGTGGTCCAGTCAGACCCCTTGCGGTGGGCGATCTCCAGGTTCTCCAGGGTGGACAAGAGGGAGAAAATGTCCCTCGTTTCGGGAACGTAGGCCACGCCCTCCCGGCAGATGGAGTGGGGCTTGAAGCCGGTGATGTCCTTGCCCTTGAAGGTGATGGTCCCGTCGGCCGCGGGGACCAGCCCCATGATGGTCTTCAGGGTCGTGCTCTTGCCCGCGCCGTTTCGTCCCAGGATCATGACCAGCTCGCCCGAGCTCAGGTCAAAGGATATCCCGTTCAGAATGTGGCTCAGGCTGTAGTAAGAGTGGACGTCTTTGACTTCCAGCAGCATGCTCACATCCCCAGGTAGGCTTCTTGGACCTTCGGGTTCTTCTGGATTTCCGCCGGCGTTCCCCGGGCGATGAGCTGTCCGAAGTACATGACCGAGACCAGGTCCGAGATGGACATGACGATGTCCATGTTGTGCTCGATCATGATGATGGTGTAATGCTCCTTCAGGCCCGTGATCAGGTCCATCATCCTGGGAATCTCTTCCCGGGCCATGCCGCTGGTCGGCTCGTCGAGGAGGATCAGGGTCGGCGACAGGGCCAGGGCGATGGCCACCTCCAGGAGCCGCTGCTCGTGGTGGGGCAGCTCCCGGGCCCGCCTCTCCCGGCTCTCCTCCAGCCCGACCTGGACCAGGACCTCCTCCACCCGCCGGCCGACATCGTCCAGGAGTCCGGCCTTCCTGAAGAAGCCGCCCAGGTTCTTGCCCACGGAGAAGGCGGCCAGCCAGACGTTCTCCCAGGTGGTCAGCTTGGGGAAGATGTTGGTCTTCTGAAACGAGAGGCCGATGCCCAGGTGGGCCACCTCATGGTAGGGCCTGGCGGTGATGTCCCGGTCCTGGAACAGAATCCGGCCCGAGCTGGGGGGCATCTCGCCGGAGATCAACCTGAGGAGGGTGGTCTTGCCCGCCCCGTTGGGTCCGATGATGGCGTGGAGGGTTTTGTCCTCGACCTCGAGGTCCACTTCGGCCACGGCGGTCATGGCCCCGAAATTCTTGATCAGCTTCTCGGTCCGCAGAATGGCCATGGCCTACCTCGTCCCCCGCAGCTTCTCCCAGAGCCTGCCCCCGGCCTCGATGAGCCCGCCGCTGAAGAACATGATCACGGCGATGAAGACGCAGCCGAAGATGAGCGGCCACCTGGCCCAGATGGGGCTGATCAGCTCCGAGAGCCAGATGAAGAGCCCGGCGCCCAGAACCGGTCCGAAGAGGTTGCCGATGCCCCCGACCACGGTCATGAAGACCACGTTGCCCGAGGTCATCCAGGCGATCAGGTCCAGGGGCACCTGGCGGAAAAGGAGGGCGTACTGGACCCCGGCCACGCCCGAGAAGAACCCGGCGACGATGAAGCAGATCCAGAGGTAGTTGCGGACGTTGTAGCCGATGGCGTTCATGCGCCCCTCGTTTTCCCTGACGCCCACCAGGATGCTGCCCATGGGCGTCTGGACGAAGTACCTGAGCCCGGCGAAGCAGAGCAGAAAGATCACCCCCGAGAAGTAATAGTAGGCCCGGGGCGAGTCGAGGTTCAAGATCTCCCAGCCGCCGATGGTCAGGTTGGGCCGGGGCAGGCCGATGAGGCCGTCCTCGCCCCCGGTCAGCGAGGTCCACTGGTAGGCGATGTAATAGATCATCACGTTGAAGGCGAAAGAGAGCATGACAAAATAGATGGCCCGCCGCTGGATGCAGAAATAGCCCAGCAGAACGGCGCTCAGACCGGCCGAGACGGCGCCCAGGATAAAGAGGGGGATGAGCGAGAGGCCCCAGTGGAGGGCCAGCAGTCCGGCCGTGTAACCCCCCACGCCCATGAAGGTGGCCTGGCCGAAGCTCAGCAGGCCGGAGTAGCCCAGGAGCAGATTGAACGAACAGGCCATCAGGGCGAATATCCAGATCTCGGTGGCCACGACGTAAGGCATGAACAGAGGCAGGACGGCCACGGCCAGGACGACGATCCCGAAAGGGACGAAGCGAGCGAGAGGTCCTTTCTGGTTTTCCATGACCACCTTTCCCCGAGGCTAGCGGATGCCGAAGAATCCCTGCGGCCTGACGATAAGGCCGATGGCCATGACCGCGAAGACGCTGACCATGGAGGCGCTGGGCCAGACAACGACGATCAGGCTCTGGACCACCCCGACCAGGAGCCCGGCCAGGAGCGCGCCGGGGAGGCTGCCCATCCCCCCCAGGACCGTGACCACGAAGGAAATAAGAAGGACATCGATGCCCATGGCCGGATAGGCGCCGCGAATGGGCGTCACCAGGGCCCCGCCCAGGCCGGCCAGGAGCGCGCCCAGCCCGAAGGTCAGGGTGAAGAGCAGGTAGATGTTGATCCCCAGGGCGCTGACCATGTCCTTGTTCTCGATGCCCGCCCGGATGATGGCCCCGTATTTGGTCTTTTCCAGGAAGAGCCACATGAGGAAGATGACCACCGCCGCCATGATGAAGACAAAGAATCGATAGACCGGAAAACCGACCAGACCCAGGTCCATTGTCCCCCTCAGCAGCGGGGGCGGGTTGATGCTCTTGCCGATGGGGCCCCAGACGATGATGATCAGTTCGGTGATGACCAGAGAGAAGCCGAAGAGCACCAGGAGCCGGGAGGTCTCGTCGGCCTTGTAGAGCGGCCTGATGGTGAAGCGCTCGATGAGCATCCCCACGCCCGCGGCCACGGCCGGAGCCAGAACCAGGGCCAGCCAGAAATTGCCCAGCCAGCCGAAAAAGGTGAAGGTCATGTAGATCCCGACCGCGGCCAGGACGCCGTGGGCGAAATTGGGAATGTCCAGCATGCCCAGGATCAGCGAAACGCCCAGGGCCATGACCACGTAGCTCATGCCCGTGGCCAGGCCGTTGAACAACTGGATCAGTAAAAAGCCGAGCTCCATGGCAGACCTTCCCGCTGGTGATTCATCCCGCCGGCTGAGCCGGGAGGCGGCCCCTGAAGCGGCCGCCGGGGCCGCCTCCTCGCCTCGAGGGCCTCAGGCCCAGCCGGACCCCCCAATCACTTGATGCCCGGGCACTCGCTCTCCGAAAGCGGCAGCGGGGTGTCGCCCGTGGCGATGATGTCGGCCAGGTCCAGGTCGTGCTTCATCTCCGACTTCTTCTTGCACTTGAGCAGGAAGTAGGGCCTCACGGCCTGGTGGTCCTCGGCCCGGAACTTGATTCGGCCGGGCAGGGCGTCGCCCTCCCAGCCCTCCAGGGCCTTGACGATGGCCAGGGCGTCGGTGCTCTTGGCCCTCTCGATGGCCTGGAGCATGATCCTGGTCATGGAGTAGGCCGCTCCCGGGGCGTAGCCGGGCGGCTCGTTGTACTTGGCCTGGTAGTCGGCAACGAACTTCTTGGCGATGGGGTTGTCGACCGTGTAGTAGAAGTTGGTGCCGACGTAGAGGCCCTCCAGGACCTCGGGGGTCAACTGCCGCAATTCCTCGATGCCCGAGCTCCAGGTCATGATGATCTTGGCCTTGTCCTTGACGCCGTAGTTGGACGCCTGGCGCACGGCCGAGATGGCGTCCAGGCCGAAGTTGACCATGCAGAGCACGTCCGGCTTTTTGGCCATGGCCTTGGTGATGAACTGCCCGAACTCCCGCTCGCCCAGGGGCTGGAAGTCGTTGCCCAGGAACTCCACGCCGTGCCGCGCGCCGGCCTTCTTGATGTACTCGTAGACGCCGTAGCCGAAGGCGTAGTCGACCGTGAAGTTGTACCACTTCTTGGCCTGGGGGTTCTCCTCCAGAAACTTGTCCACGACCACGTTGGCCGCGGTGTAGGGTGCGGCGGCCCACATGAAGGAGTACTTGTGGCAGCGCTTGCCGGTCAGGTCAGATGTCCCGCCGCTGAAGATGTGGGGCACCTGGCGGTTCTTGGCCACGTCCGAGACGGCCAGGGCCACGCCGCTGGACCAGGGGCCGATGATGACCTTGACCTTCTCCTCGGCGATGGCCGTCTCCACCCGCCGGACCGCGGCCCCGCCCTTGGTCTCGGAGTCAGCCTTGACGTACTTGATCTTCTTGCCCAGCACCTTGCCGCCGGCGTGCTCGATGGCCAGGCTCATGCCCCGATCCATGAGCATCCCCGAGTCGGCGTAGGGCCCGGTCACGGGAATGATGCCCAGGATGGGGATCTCATCCTCGGCCAGAGCCGCGGGGGTCCCTGCCAGAAGGCCCGCGACCATTAGGGTCAGCCCGACGACCAGGGCCAGTCTCAGAGTTTTACGCCCCTCAAACATCTCTCCTCCCTCCCTGTCCAGAGAATGCCTGCCGTTGACTCGCCCGGGCGGCCGGGTCAAGGGATTCCCGAAAATCCCGAGGGTTAGATCGTTGCTGCTGAACCCGAGCGGCCTCGCCCTCCCGGCCCTCCGGCCGGGTTGACCCGTTTGAGACCGCGAATCCCGAGGAGAACTCCCTGGGCTCGGGAGAAGGCCGGTCCCGGCTTCCCAAAGCCCGGTTCTCGTGATTTAGACGATATCAAGACCAGGGCTGTCCTGGAATAGGTAAAATTTGATTAGATAATGGGTAGAGTCATTAGTCATTCTGAAGCGGAGAACAGGCCGAGGAGCGGCCGGCCCGGGCCGGGAGGGCTAGTTCTGGCCCAGGGACTGGAGGTAGGATCTCAGGTTGACCTTCTTGTTGGTCAGCCCCAGCTTGAGGCGGATGTTCCGCCGGTGGCAGCAGACCGTCTCCGGTGAAAGGCCCAGCAGGCCGGCGATGTCCTTGGTCGTCTCCCCGTTCCTGATCAGGTCCGAGATCCGGAGTTCGGCCGGGGTGAGATTGAGAACCTTGGAGTTGAGGTGGCTGGCGAAGGGGGAGGTCAGATCCGAGAGGTTCGACTGGATAATGCGCAGGAGTATCCTCTGCTCCTCGTCAAGCCGCGAGCCGGCCAGCTGATCCAGGTACGGCCGGACCAGTCTCTCCACGTTGGAGAGGACGTTCTGCTGGAGCTGCATTTTTTCCTGGTTGCGATGCTCCAGGAGAACCCTGAGGGCCGTGTTCAGCTCTTCTAGCTGGCGGGCCTTGACCTGGAGCTCGGACTCCCTGACCCGGAGGGCTTCCTCGGCCTCGTGGCGCTCGATGATCCGGCCCAGGCGCTTGCCGATGGCGTTGATCAGGTCCCTCTCTTCCTGGAGGAAGGGGCCCTCGTAGCCGGGCGGGCGCTCCTCCAGGTAGCAGACCTCCAGGCGGCCCGCCTCCTGGCCCCTGACCATGATTCCGGAGGCCTGCCGCCAGGGCGTTTCCCGGAAGCGGTCGGTCTGGAGCACGCTCTGGCCCAGAGTAATGCGGGCCGCGGTGATGTCGGGGTACTGCCAGGCCGGGGGGATGATCCCCAGGGTGCCCTGGAGAACGTCGTTCAGGGAGGCGCCTCGCCTCTCGACCAGGTTGGCCACGCCGTAGAGGCACTTCAGCTCCTCGATACGCTTGCCCAGGGCCTGGGTCCTTCGGCCCAGGGCCTCCTCGGAGAGCTTGCGCTCGGTGATGTCCCTGATCCAGACCTGGACGCCGGGCTCGCCGTCAAAGGAGATGGCCCGGGCGTTGACTTCGCCGTAGAGCCAGGAGCCGTCCTTGCGCTGGAGTTTGACCTCGTACTGGGGCGGGGCCGGCCGACCGCTCATCCTGGCCCGGGCCCTCTCCCGGGTTATGGCCTGGAACTCGGGGTGGTAGATCCGCCAGTGATCCAGGCCCACCAGCTCGCCCTCGGCGTAGCCCAGGATCTCGTGGAGGCGGCGGTTGGCGAAGCTGATCCGGTAACCCCTCTGGACAAAGATTCCGTCAAAGCTCTCCTCGACCAGGGTTCGGTAGCGCTTCTCGCTCTCCCCCAGGTCCTTCTGGACCCTGGCCCGATCGGTCTCCAGGGCCTCCAGCCGGGCGATTCGCTGGCGCAGGTCCCTGACGGTCGTCAGGGACCGGCCTGGGGCCGCGCCTGGCTTTTCCATGATAAAAACCCCGCGCTTGAACCGGGCTCGGACTCCAGAGCCCTTGATATCATCAGATATTAGGCAACCGAGCCCCCTCAAGTCAACCGCGAGAAGGCCGGCGGCGGACCGGCCGCTCTAAAGAGGTATTTACACAATGTGTTACAGATAAATCATATAGTATTATTTTATATTGACAGGTCCCCATCCGGCCCCTATGATGCCTTCGGGTTAGGCATGAACCGTTCGACCGACAAACCGGAGAGAGAGACCGCGGCCACCGGCCAGCGGGGGGTCCAGAGCATCCACCGGGCCGTGGCCCTTCTCCGCGCGGTGGTCAAGCACAACCCCTCCGGTGTGGTCCTCCGCGACCTGGCCGAGCACCTCGGCCTGCACGTGGCCACCACCCGGCGGATGCTCAAGGCCCTGACCGCCGAGGGGCTGATCAGCCGCGACGCCGTCACCAGGCGCTACTACCCCGGGATCGAACTTCACTACCTGGGGGCCGCGGCCCACCAGTTCGCCGTGCGGGATCGCCTCCGGCCCACCCTGGAGAGGATCGCGGCCCAGTCCGGGGACACGGTCTACCTGGGCCTGCCCTCGGGCACCGACATCCTGGTCATCGACCGGGTCGAGGGCGCCTTCCCCATCCGGGCCCTCACCCAGGAGATCGGCTCGCGGCTGCCGCTGGGCATAGGCTCCGGCAGCCTGGCTCTCCTGGCTTTTCGGCCCGATAAAGAAGTGGAGAGAATAATCAGGGCCAACAAGCGCCGCTATTCCAATTACAACAACCGCTCGGCCGAGTGGGTCAGGGCCCAGATCCCCCTTGTCCGCGAGCGGGGCTACACCATCAGCGAGGGCAACGTCATCCCCGGGGCGGCGGCGGTGGGAGTGCCCATCCTCAATTCGGCCGGAGTCGCCGTGGCCGCCATCGGCCTGACGGCCATTGCCCAGAGGCTGAGCCAAGGCCGGCGTGAAGAGATCGCCCGGCTGCTCAAATCGGAAATCGCCGCCTTGGGCTGGCTGCCCGAGGCCAGTCACCCGGACCAGCCGGCCTGAACTCGACTCAAGACGAAAAGAAAGGGCCAGAGGCTTGATGAAAAACCCAGGGCAGGCCAGAGAAGCCGTCGTCTCCTGGATAGAAGAGCACGCTCCGGAATTCTTCCCCTATTCCGAGGCCATCTGGAGCCTGGCCGAGCTGGGCTGCGAAGAGCACCGCTCCTCGCGCCTCCTTTGCCGGCTCCTCCACGACCACGGCTTCGCCGTCGAAGCCGGCCCGGCCGGGCTGCCCACCGCCTTCCTGGCCGCCTGGGGCCAGGGCCGGCCGGTCATCGGCTTCAATTGCGAGTACGACTCCCTGCCGGGCCTGTCCCAGCAGGTGAAGTCTCAAAAGGCGCCCCTCGTCGAGGGGGCGCCCGGCCACGGCTGCGGGCACAACCTGCTGGGCGTGGGCTCGGTCATGGCCGCCGTCGCCCTCAGGCGCTGGCTGGCCGCAACCGGCCGGCCGGGCGCGGTGGTGGTCCTGGGCTGCCCGGCCGAGGAGCTCTGCATCGGCAAGCCCTTCCTGGCCCGGGACGGGTTTTTCAAGGGCTTCGACGCCATCCTGGACTGGCACCCCTTCTGGTCCAACAGCGCCAATCACGACAGCTGCAACGCCTACTTCAGCCTGAAGTACCACTTCCAGGGCCGGACCGCCCACGGCAACGCCCCCTGGCTGGGCCGGAGCGCCGCGGACAGCGCCCTCCTGATGGGCCACGCCCTGGAGCTTCTCCGGGAGCACATCCCGCCGGGAAACCCCAACGCGCCCAACACGTTCAACTACACCTTCTCCGACCTCGGCCCCGAGTACCCCAACGTGGTCCCGGACCGGGGCACGCTCTGGGTGGTGGGCAGAATCCAGAGCTCGGACCAGATGGTCGACCTGGTCAGGCGGATCGGCCGCTGCGCCGAGGCGGCCGCCCTGGCCACCGAGACCTCCTGGTCCGAGGAGTTCATCACCGCCAGCCACGAGAGAATCCCCAACCAGACCCTCTCGGCCCTGGTCCACCGCAACCTGACCGAGATCGGACCGCCCCGCTTCGACGCGGCCGAGCACGACTTCGCCAGGCAGATCCAGCGGGCCTCTGGCGTGGCCGAGTGCGGCCTTAGCGAGGAGGTGCTCCCCCTGAGCGGCGGCTTCTCCGGGGTGAGCGACAACTCCGAGTTCAGCTGGTTCGCCCCCTTTGCCATGGTCAGGGTCACGGCCGGACCGGCCGGGTTCGGCTGGCACAACTGGCAGGTCACGGCCTCGGCCGGGAGCTCCATCGGCGCCAAGGCCATGACCACGGCGGCCAAGGTCCTGGCCGCTTCGGCCGTGGAGCTGGTCCTGCGGCCCGAAATCCTGGCCGAGGCGGCCGGGGAGTTCCGCCGCCGGCTGGCCGGGGGGGAGTATTGCTCCCTCATCCCCGCGGGCAGCCCCCCGCCGGTCCGGATCAGCCGCGAGATCATGGACAAGTACCGGCCGGAGATGAACGAGCGGTCCCCTTTAGTCGAGCCCGGGCCAGCCGGGGAGGAAGCCGTCGAGTGAGGTTTGGCTTCGAGTAACTTGTTTTAACCACCACTGCTGGAGGAGGTTTCAAATGAAGGCGAGGACTGGAATCTCACGTTTCCTGGCCGCCGGGCTGGCCGTCGCGGTCGCGGTCCTGATCTTCGGACTGGCCGCCGGGCTGGCCGCGGAGACTCCCAAGCGAGGCGGGGTCATCACCCTGGGGCTCAACACGGATCTGACCTCCCTCGACCCCAACGCCGGCGGGGCCATCAACACCATCGTCCTGAACCACATCCTCGAACCGCTGGCGGCCTACGGCGAGAAGCTGGAAATCCTGCCCGTGCTGGCCGAGCGCTGGGAGATGAGCCCGGACTACAAGACCTACACCTTCTTCCTGCGGCAGGGCCGGCTCTTCCACAACGGCCGGGAGATGGTCGCCGAGGACGTCAAGTACTCCATCGAACACATCATGGACCCCCAGACCAAGAACCGCCGCCGCTCCCTGTTCGGCAGCATCGACAGCCTCGAGGTGGTGGACAAGTACACGGTCAAGGTCCACCTCAACAAGCCTGACCCCAACCTGCTCACCGTCCTGGCCTACACCTCGCCGGTCATGGCCATCGTCCCCAAGGAGGAGGTGGAGAAGCAGGGCGGCGTCTTCACCCACCCGATCGGCACGGGCCCCTACAAGTTTGTCGAGTGGAAGCCGGACCGCCACGTTCTTCTGGAGAGATTCGAGCAGTACAAGCCGCTGCCGGAACCCATGAACGGCCTGGCCGGGGCGCGCGTCGCCTACGCCGACAAGATCAAGTTCGTGCCCATTCCCGAGGAGTCGGTCTCGATCATGGCCCTCCTGAACAAGGAGGTCGACGCCCTCCTGTACTACCCCATCAAGTACGTGGACAAGTACAACGAGGACTACTCCAAGCGGGGCGTCGTGGTTCAGGAGATAACCGGCCTGAGCTGGGCCGAGATCTGGTTCGGCTGCGACAAGCCCTTGACCAGCAACGTCAAGTTCCGCCAGGCCTGCGCCTACGCCATCGACCTGGAGGTGGTGGCCAAGGCCGCCTTCCAGGGTCACGCCCAGGTCAATCCCTCGGTGGTGCCCAAGCAGAACCACTACTGGACGCCTGCCCACGAGACCTGGTACAAGAAGGACCTGGCCAAGGCCAAACAGCTCCTCAAGGAGGCGGGCTACAAGGGCGAGACTATTCCCCTGCAGACCAACAAAAAATACAACTACATGTACCAGCAGGCCGTGGCCGTCCAGGCCGAGCTGAAGGCCGCGGGGATCAACACCGAGCTGGAGGTGGTCGAGTGGCCGGTCACCCTCAAGAACTTCTATAAGGGCGAGTATCAGATCCTCAGCTTCGGCGCCTCGGCCATACCGGACCCGGTCTCGGGCTACTCCTACCTCAGGCTGAACCACTTCTTCGAGCAGGTCCCCAGGCTGAAGGAAGTCCTGGACCAGGCCGCCCAGGCCGCGGACGAAAAGAAGAGAACCAAGCTCTTCGAGGAAGCGCACCAGCTCTGCTACGAGAACGTGCCCCTGATCATGCTCTACAACTACAACTACCTGCAGGCCCAACGGGACTACGTCAAGGGCTACAAGGTCTCCAACCTGGGCTTCCCGCGGTTGTGGGGGGTCTGGCTGGACAAGTGAGCCGGCCGGACGGCGCTATTGGAGATGGCCTCCCGGCGGCCGGAAGCGGCCGCCGGGAGGCCGGAGCCAGGCCATGATCAGGTATCTCGCCAGACGCCTAGCCTATCTGGTGCCAACCCTGTTGCTGGTGGCCTTCCTGGTCTTTTTTCTCATCCACCTGATTCCGGGCGACCCGGCCGTGGTCATGATGGGGCCGGACGCCACCCCTGAGGACCTGGCCTCGGTCCGCAAAGCCTTGGGTCTTGAACAGCCCCTCTGGCGCCAGTTCGCCCTGTGGATGGGCAGCCTGCTCAAGGGAGATTTCGGCGTCTCGATCCACACCCACCGGCCGGTCTTTCAGTCCATCAAGGAACGCTTTCCGGTGACCATCACCCTGACCAGCCTGGCCCTCCTCTTCTCCCTTCTCGTCTCCCTGCCCTCGGGGGTGCTGGCGGCCGCCTACCACAACACCCAGAAGGACTATCTGTTCATGCTGGGCACAATCCTGGGAGTCTCCATCCCAGGATTCTGGCTGGGGCTGATGGCCCTGCTGATTTTTTCGGTTCATCTCGGCCTCTTCCCCTCGACCGGGTTCGTGCCCCTCTGGGACGACTTCTGGGAGGGGCTCAGGTTCATGGTCCTGCCCTCCATCACCCTGGGCGTGTACATGGCCGCGGTGGTGGCCCGGATGACCCGCTCCTCCATGCTGGAGGTCCTCCGCCTGGAGTACGTCACCCACGCCCGGGCCAAGGGCCTGAGCGAGTGGAAGGTCCTGACCAAGCACGCCCTCAAGAACGCCTTTGCCCCGACCCTGACCACCATCGGCCTCCAGTACGGCATGCTCCTGGGCGGCGCGGTGGTCACGGAGACGGTCTTCAGCCTGCCGGGTCTGGGCAAGTACCTGGTCACCTCCATTTACATGCGGGATTACCCGGTCGTCCAGGGCTGCATCCTCTTCATCGCCCTGGTCTACGTCCTCATCAACCTAGCGGTCGATCTCCTCTACTCCTACTTCGACCCCCGGGTCAGCTACCAGTAGGCCGGGCTGATGATCTGGAAGAAGCTCAGCAGAAACTGGCTCGGCCTGATCGGATTGGCCGTCATCGCCCTCAACGTCCTGGTGGCCCTCATGGCCCCCTTCATCGCCACCCACGATCCGCTCCAGATCGACGTGGCCAACCAGGCCGCGCCCCCCTCGGCCAAGTTCTTCTTCGGAGCCGACGAGTACGGGCGGGACATCTTCAGCCGGGTGATCTACGGGACCCGCATCTCCCTCTTCGTCAGCGTGCTCTCGGTCCTCTTCGCCACGACCTTCGGGGTCGTCCTGGGGGCCGCGGCCGGCTACTACCGGGGCTGGGCCGAGAGCATCATCATGCGCTGCATGGACGCGATCATGTCCTTTCCGGCCATTCTCCTGGCCATCGGCATCATGGCTGTCCTGGGCGCCCGGCTGATCAACGTGGTCATCGCCCTGGGCTTCGTCTACGTCCCCAGGTTCGCCCGGATCGTGCGCGGCTCGGTCCTCTCGGTCAAGCAGAAGGAGTTCGTCGAGGCCTCGCTGGCCATGGGCAACAGCGACGCGGCCATCATCTTCCGGCACATCCTGCCCAACTGCGTCGCCCCCCTGATCGTCCAGGCCACGGCCAACCTGGCCTACGCCATCCTGGCCGAATCGTCCCTGAGCTTCCTGGGCCTGGGCGCCCCGCCGCCGGCGCCGTCCTGGGGCAACATCCTGAGCGACGCCCGCAACTTCATGCTGGACAACATGTGGATGACCATCTTCCCCGGCCTGGCCATCACCCTGGCCGTGCTGGGCTTCAACCTCCTGGGCGACGCCCTGCGGGACATCCTGGATCCCCGCTTGAACTGAGAGCCGTGGCAGACGCCCTGAACATAGAAGGCTTGAAGACGTTCTTCTACACCCGCCAGGGCGCGGCCAAGGCGGTCAACGGGGTCAGTCTCAGGATCAGGCCGGGCCAGATCCTGGGCGTGGTCGGCGAGTCGGGCTGCGGCAAGAGCGTGACGGCCTTCTCCATCCTCCGCCTGGTCCCCCACCCGGGCCGGATCGTCTCGGGCCGGATTCTCTTCCAGGGGCGGGACCTGCTCGAACTGCCGTCCCGGGAGATGAGGCGCATCCGCGGAGACCGCATCTCCATGATCTTCCAGGAGCCCATGATCTCCCTGAACCCGGCCTTCACCGTGGGCGACCAGCTGATCGAGGCCCTCCGCCTCCACCGCCGGATCAGCCGGGCCCAGGCCAGGGACAGGGCCGTGGAGATGCTCCGCCAGGTTGAGATCCCGGCCCCGGAGAAAAGGATCAACGACTACCCCCACCACCTCAGCGGCGGCATGCGCCAGCGGGCCATGATCGCCGAGGCCCTGCTCCTCAACCCGGACCTGCTCCTGGCCGACGAGCCGACCACGGCCCTGGACGTGACCATCCAGGCCCAGGTCCTGGACATCATGTGCCGGCTGGCCCGGGAGCTGGGCACGGCCATCATGTTCATCACCCACAACCTGGGCCTGGTGGCCGAGTCGGCCGACCGGGTGGCGGTCATGTACGCCGGCAAGGTCGTCGAGGAAGGAGGCGTGGCCGACATCTTCGAGAACGCCCGGCACCCCTACACCCGGGGTCTGCTGCGCTCGGTCCCCCTGCCCGGCCGGCGGACCGGCCAGGGGCGCGGCCAGCTCTACGAGATGGCCGGGCTGGTGCCCAGCCTCTTCGACCTGCCCCCGGGCTGCGCCTTCCACCCGCGCTGCCCCAGGCGGGGGGAGGTCTGCCTCCGGGAGGAACCGCCCTGGCGGGCGATCGGCCCGGGCCACTGGACCGCCTGCTGGCTGGAGGAAGCGGATGCCGCCCCTGGTCAGAGTTGAGAACCTGACCAAGCATTTCCCGGTGGGCCGGGGCTTCCTGGCCCGGTCCGACGAGGTGGTCCAGGCCGTGGAGGAGGTCAGCTTCGAACTCAACCCGGGCGAGACCCTGAGCCTGGTTGGGGAGTCGGGCTGCGGCAAGACCACCACCGGCCGCCTCCTGCTCCGGCTGATCGAGCCCACCCGGGGGCGGATCTGGTTCAAGGACCGGGAGATCACCTCCCTGGGCCGCCAGGCCATGCGGCCGCTCAGGCCCTTGATGCAGATCGTCTTCCAGGACCCGCATTCCTCCCTCAATCCCCGGCTGACGGTCAAGGACATCATCGGTGAGGGGCTCAGGCTCCACCGCCGCCTGAGCCCGGCCGAGAGGAAGGAGCGCATCCAGGAGGTCATGGCCAAGGTCGGCCTCAGGCCGGAGCACTACGACCGCTACCCCCACGAGTTCAGCGGCGGGCAGAGGCAGCGCATCGGGGTGGCCCGGGCCATCATCCTCAACCCCGAGCTGATCGTGGCCGACGAGCCCCTCTCGGCCCTGGACGTGTCCATCCAGGCCCAGGTCATCAACCTCCTGGAGCGGCTCAGGGACGAGCTGGGCCTGTCCTACCTCTTCATCTCCCACGACCTGAGCGTGGTCGAGCACCTGAGCGACCGGATCGCGGTCATGTACCTGGGCCGCATCCTGGAGCTGGCCGGCCGGGACCAGCTCTACGACCGGCCGCTCCACCCCTACACCCGGGCCCTCTTCTCGGCGGTGCCCCTGCCCCGGGTCGGCCGGACCAAGCAGCGAATAATCTTACAGGGCGACGTCCCCAACCCGCTCCGGCCGCCCTCGGGCTGCGGCTTCCACCCCCGCTGCGGCCAGGTCCGGCCGGTCTGCCGGGAGACCGCGCCGGCCCTGGCTCAGGTCGAGACGGGCCGCTGGCTGGCCTGCCACTTCCCGCTGGCCTGAGCCGGCCGGTTGGGGCGGAGATATGATCGAGAGAGAGGGGCGGCCGGCTCAGGCCAGCCTCTCCACCTCGGCCCAGGTCCGGGCCGGGATCATGCCGCCCTCGACGAGCCGGCGCCTGATCCGGGCCGCCTCCTTTTGCCAGGGGGTCAGGTCGACCTTGAGGTAGACGGCCTTGTGGCGGGCCAGATTGAGGGGCTCGTTCTCCTGCTCGGCCCGCCTGACCTCGCGGCTGAAGTAGTCGCCGGCGTCCAGGCAGGCCTGCTCCACGGCCTGCTGGAGGGCCGGGGGCAGGGCGGCGTACTTGGCCTCGTTCACGGCCACGGCCAGGTTGGGGCAGACGTCGCCCAGCAGGGTGACAAAGCGGCCGTAGCGACAGAAGCCCAGGGGGTAGAGGTGGGCCTTGCTGGTGGGCAGGAGGTCGAAGAGGCTCTCCCGCCAGGCGGCCCTCACCTCGGTCCAGGGCACGACCACCGGCTCGGCTCCCAGGTCCCGCCAGAACCGGGCCAGGATCTCGGACTCGAAGATCCTGACTCTCAGGCCCCGGACCTCCTCCGGGGCGGTGACGGGCCGGTTAGTGACCAGGACCCACTCCAGGCCCCGGCGCCAGTTCCAGCGGGGGTTGATCAGCCTGATCCCGGCCTGGAGGAGCGGCCGGCTGACCTCCTCCCGGAAGAAGTCCCCCTCCAGGAAGGCGGCCAGGTGGTCGTCGTCGCGGAAGGCGTAGGGGCAGGAGACCACATTGACCGCCGGGGCGAAGTGGTGGAAGAAGCTCAGCTCGCCGATGTAGAGATCGATGACGCCCTGGCGGAGCTGCTCCACCTGGGCCGGGGCCGAGCCCAATTGGGTGGCCTTGAGGGAGACCAGGGAGACCAGCCCCTCGGTGCGGCGGTGGACCTCGCGGATGAACCAGCTCAGGCCCCGGCTCTCCGGCCCGGCCACGGTGGTCATGGTCCCCAGGACCCGGGGGATCTCCTCCTCGCGCTGGAAGAGATAGGACAGGGGCCGGTCCAGGACCCGGCAGAGCCGGGAGAGGACGCCGATGGACAGGGTCGCCTTGCCGGTCTCGATCTTGGAGATCTGGCCCTGGGAGACCCCGGCTTGGTCAGCCAGGTCCACGGCCCTGAGGCCCCGGGCCAGTCTCAGCTCCTTGATCCTGGCCCCGACCAGGCTCTGGATCTGGGCCTCTTCTCCGGGGAGGGTGTTCCTGTCTTTGGAGTCGGCCATCAGCCCTCCATTTCGCTCACCCGGCGGCTGACCTGGATGCCCCTGGCCTTGAGCTCCTCCAGGAGCCTCTGCCCGGGCACGTCCCGGACCGGCGAGAGAACGCCGGGCCGGCTGATCTCGCCCGAGAGGACCATCTGGGCGGCGATGCTGGCCGTGTAGCCCACGGTCCGGTTCATGGCGAAGAACCCGGTCTTGAGGTCGCGCCGGTCCACGATTTCATAGATGACCTGAAGCCGGCGCCCGTCCTTGCGACCCCAGGCCTGGATGCGGAGCAGGACCACGTCCTGCTCGCCGTCCTGGAACTGGAGGCGGGGGGTGAGGTGCTGGACCAGGAACTGCCGGGGGGCGATCCTGAGGCCCTCGCCCAGATCCAGAGGCTCGTCGTCCAGGAAGCCCATCTCGGCCATGATCCGCCAGAAGGCGGCGTGGCCCGGCCAGCGGGCGGCGAAGCGGCCCATCTCCTTGAGGCCGGGCCCCAGGCCGAAGGTCTGGGTGAAGTGGAGGGCGTCGCCGTTGGGGTAGGCCTCCAGCTGGCCCAGGCCGGGGACGTCGATGAGGTGGAGGTTCTCCTCCCGGAAGATCTCCAGGCCCGGGATGGAGACCTCCCGGCCGGCCTTGAGCATCCGGGCCGGCCGGCGGTAGGCCTTGAGCACGCCGTCGAAGGTCCAGGTGATCTTGTAGTTGAGGCAGCCGTCCAGGCACTCCCGGGCCGGCACTCCGGCCCCGTAACTGTAAAGCCCCTCGACCTCGTCCAACTCGCCCACGGCCAGGCCGCCCAGGACCAGGTCGATGCCCGGGTCCAGGCCCATCTCCGGCAGGACGGTCACGCCCTTTGTCCGGGCGCCCTCGTCCAGGTCGGCCACCCAGGAGCCGTAACTGGTATTGACAAAGGGCCGCCCGACGTAGATGCAGGCCTTGGCCACGTCGTGGCTCATGTGGGCCGGCAGGAGGCAGAGGACGATGTCGGCCCGGCTGTCCTGGATCAGGCCGATCAGGCCGCCCTCGTCCGAGGCGTCCAGGCCGACCACCCGGACATTGGCGTAGCTGTGGCTTTTTATGTGCTCCTGAACGGCCGTGGGGAACAGGTCGGCGGCGATTATCTCTTCCACGAGCGGGCTCTGGGACAGGTCGTGGATGACGGCCTTGCCCTGCATCCCCGCGCCCAAGATCAGTGCCTTCATTTTGCAATCCTCCGCCCGGGGCCGGTGTTCAAGTCCGCGCCGGCGAGCCCGGGCTCACCGGAGCAGCTCCAGGATTTCGTACGTTTTGGGGTCTAAGCGGACGCCGTAGACCCGCGCGGCCGTCTCCAGGGAGACCAGGCCGGCCCGGGCGTCGGCCTGGACCCGCCAGGGCTCCCGGGCCTTGGGCTGGCCGTAGCCGCCGCCGCCGGGGCTGTAGTGGGTCACGGTGTCGCCCGGCTCCAGGAACTCGATGTCGCCGATGGCGTTGGGTATCTCCCGCTCCCGGTCCGTGCCGGCGTTGATCAGCCAGCGGCCGCTCCGGCCGGGCAGGCCGCCCTGGACCCCCTGGGGCGGGATTCTGGACTTCTGGGAGGTGTGGTGGAACTGGGGCCAGCCGCCCAGGACCTTGTAGACCAGGACCTGGCCCAGGCCGCCCCGCCAGCGGCCCGGGCCGCCGGAGTCCTCGGCCAGCTCCCGCTTGAGGTAGATCACCGGGGCCTCGATCTCGGTGGCCTCGATGGGCGGAATGGGGCAGTTGGTCACGTGGCAGGACATGGTGTTCATGCCGTCGGCCCGGGACGTGGCCCCGATGCCGCCGGGCACGACCTCGCTGCAGACGGCCTGGCGGCCGCTGTCGGGCCGGGTCGAGACCGTGGAGTTGTAGAGGCAGCCGCAGGAGTCGCCCATGACCCGCTCGGGCACGGCCTGGGCCAGGGCGCCCATGATCAGGTCGACGATGCTGTGGCAGACGATCATCCGCTGGAAGCAGGCCGCCGGGAGCTGGGCGTTGGCCAGGCTGCCCGGCGGGGCGAAGACTCTTATGGGCCTGATGCAGCCCTCGGTGTTGGGGATGCTCGGGTCGGTGATGCACTTCATGACGTAGTAGGTCGCGGCCATGGTCGCCGAGAGGGGGGCGTTGATCGGGCCGTTGATCTGGGGATCGGTGCCGCTGAAGTCGAAGGCGATGTCGCTGCCCTTGACCGTGACCTTGACCTTGAGGCTGTAGGGACCGCCCTTGGAGCCGTCGTCGAGGAGCTTCTCCTCGTGCTCGTAGACCCCGTCAGGTATCTGCTCGATCTCGGCCCGGGTGCGCCGCTCGGAGTAGTCGATCAGCTCGTCGTAGAGGGCCAGCATGGTCTCCAGAGCGTAGGTCTCGAAGAGCCGGGCCGTCTCCAGGCCGCCGATCTGGACGCTGGACATCTGGGAGGTCAGGTCGTTCTCCAGGTTCTCCGGCACCCTGGTGTTGTTGAGGATCAGCCGCATCAGGCTCTCCTCCAGCCGCCCCTGGCTGACCAGCTTGAGCGGCGGGATCCTGAGCCCCTCCTGCCAGATCTCCACGCCCCAGCCCCGGGTGCCCAGCCACATGGCCCCGATGTCCATGTGGTGGACGTTCAGGGAGGTGAAGCCGACCAGGGTGTCATTAAAGAAGACCGGGTGGTAGGCGATGATGTCGTTGGTGTGGTGGGAGGAGAGCGACTCGCCCCCGGCGTAGGGGTCGTTGGTCACGACCACGTCGCCCGGCCGCCAGGCCTGGGGCGGGAAGTAGCGCTCCAGGATGGTCTTGAGGCAGATGCCGATGCAGTTGAGGTGGATGGGCACGCTGGCCGACTCGGCCAGGAGCCGGCCCCGGCCGTCGAAGATGGAGGCCGAGCAGTCCTCCATCTCCTTGACCACGTAGGAGTTGGCCGAGCGGATCATCCGGGTGCTGATCTGCTCGGCGATGACTCGAAGCGCGTTCTGGACGATCTCCAGGGTGATGGGATTGACGTTCATGGTCAGGCTTCCCTTGGCTCAGCCGAATGGAGTCTGGTCAGATGGGCGTTGCGCCACTGGTCGTAATCGGCCCGCCAGCCCGGGGGGACGACGCTGGTCGAGCCAGGGTACTCGACGATGGCCGGCCCGGCCAGGCCGTGGCCCGGGGCCAGGTTCTGGAAGCGGTAGATGGGCCACTCCTCGGCCGTGTCCAGGTAGAGGACTCGCCGCCGGCCTATCGGTTCGGCCGGGCCGTCGGCCGGGGCCGAGGCCGGCCAGGGCAGGGGCGGGGTGGCCCCGATCCCGGTCACCCTCAGGTTGACCATCTCCACGGCCCGGTCGGGCAGGCCGTAGCCGTAGACCCGGCGGTGCTCGCTCTCGAAGCGGCCGGCCAGGCCGCGCACGGCCGCCTCGTCCAGGTCGCGGCCGGGCAGGGGCAGGGTCAGCTCGTAGGCCTGGCCCCGGTAGCGCAGGTCCAGGGCCAGGAGGTACTGGCGCTCGGCCTGGGGCACGCCCTCCTCGACCAGGACCCTGGCCGCGGCCTCGAGCATCTCCTGGAAGTCCTGGTTGAGGCTGGCCGGGTCGAGCTTGGATATCTCCTCGACCCTGGTCCGGACCAGGTCGTGCTTGATCTCGGCGGCCAGGAGCCCGCTGGCCGAGACGTTGCCCGGCGCGGCCGGGATGAGGACCCGGTCCATGTCCAGGGCCTGGGCTAGTTGGACCGAGTGGAGGGGCCCGGCCCCGCCGAAGCCGATCAGGGCGAACCGGCGGGGGTCCAGGCCGCGCTGGACCGAGACCAGCTTGATGGCGTTGACCATGTGGGCCTCGATGATGGCCAGGACGCCCAGGGCGGCCTCTTCCACGGTCATGCCTAGGGGGTCGGCCACCTTGTCCTTGATGGCCCGCCGGGCCAGCTCCGGCCTGAGCCGGCTCTCCCCGGCCAGGAAGTAGTCGGGGTTGAGCCGGCCGGCGACCAGGTTGGCGTCGGTCAGGGTCGGGTCCTGGCCGCCGGCGCCGTAGCAGGCCGGCCCCGGCACCGAGCCGGCGCTCTGGGGCCCGACCTTCAAGGCCCCGCCGGCGTCGATCCAGGCGATGGAGCCGCCCCCGGCCCCGATGGTCACCAGGTCGATGATCGGCAGGAGGACCGGGTGGCCGCCGATCTTGCCCCGGTTGGTGGTCACGGGCTGGCCGCCCGGGACGATGGCCACGTCCGAGCTGGTCCCGCCCACGTCGAAGGTGATGACGTCGGCCAGGCCCGAGCTGCGGGCCACGGCCAGGCCGCCGACGATGCCGGCCACCGGGCCGGAGTGGGTCACCGCCGCCGGAAGCTGCCGGGCCATGTCAAAGGACATGCAGCCGCCGTTGCCGCGCATGATGTAGGGCCGGGACCTGACCTTCTCCCGCTCCAGGTTCCTGGCCAGGCCGCCCAGGTGGCGGATCATGGGGGCCATGACAAAGGCGTTCAGGGCGGTGGTGCTGGTCCGCTCGTACTCCCGGAACTCCCGGACCACCCGCGAGGAGAGGGAGAGGGGCACCTCCGGGCAGACCTGGGCGGCGATCTCGGCCAGCCGCTCCTCGTGGACTGGGTTGGCGTAGGCGTTTAAAAAGCAGACGGCGATGCTCTCCACGCCCTGGTCGGCCAGGCGGCCCAGGGCCGCCCGGGCCTGAGCCTCGTCCAGGGGGATGACGATCTCGCCCCGGTAGTTGATCCGCTCGGTCACGCCCAGGCGGAGGTGGCGGGGCACCAGGGGCCGGGCCGGCCGCCAGTGGATGTCGTAGATGTTGACCTTGCGGCAGGCCCGGCCGATCTCCAGGACGTCCCGGAAGCCGCCGCTGGTGATCAGGCCCACCTGGAGGTCCCGGCCCTCGACGATCAGGTTGGTCACCAGGGTGGTGCCGTAGACGAACCTGGAGACGGCCTCGGCCTCCTGGCCGGCCAGGGCCAGGACCCTCTTCAGGCCGGTCAGGATGCCCTGGCTCAGGTCGGCCGGGGTGGTCGGGACCTTGAGGGTCAAAAAGGCGCCCGAGGCGCTCTCGATCAGGACCAGATCAGTGTGGGTGCCGCCGGTGTCCACCCCGACGTCAAGAGCCATTCCTCAATCCTCCTCCGGCCGGATCGGCCCGGCCGGTTTAACCTTTCAGCGGCTTTGGGCCAGCCGCGAGATCAGCCTTTCCAGGCCCCGGCCTTCCAGATCGGCCGCGGCGGCGATCAGTTCCTCCTGGTCCGCCGGCGGCAGTTCCCCCCCGCTGACCCGGCGGAACTTGGCCTCCAGGTCGGCCGGGGTCATGGGCTTGGCCGGGTCGCCCCAGGGATGCTGGACCGTGGTTTCAAAGGAGCGGCCGCCGGCCCTGAGGACCACCCGGGCCGGGGTGGCCGCCGGGAAGAGGGCCTCCAGCTCGGGGTCGTGCTCCAGCCTGACCCGCCCGGCCCAGGCGGTCAGCTCCGGCCGGCCCAGGAGCTCCTCCCGGAGCGGCAGCAGGGCCTCCCGGCCGTCCAGGGCGGCCGCGGCCAGGCAGAAGGGCAGGCTGTACTGGGCGCTCTCCAGGGTCGGCGGGTCAGGGTAGTTGTTCAGGTTGAGGGCCCGCCGGAAGGTGTGGACCTCGACCGAGTCCACCTCCCCGGCCTCCAGCCGGTTTCGGGCCAGCAGGTCCAGGAGCCCGTCCAGGGCGGCGTGGAGCCAGCGGCAGCAGGAGTAGGGCTTGAAGTAGACGCCGCTGACGGCCCAGGACTGGCCCAGGCCGGCCAGGATCTTGTCGGGCAGGTAGTAGTTGGGGTGGTCCAGCAGGTCGGTCGGGCCGGTGAAGCCGGCCTCGGCCAGGGCCGCGGCGGCCAGGCCGGTGAGAGTGGACCAGGGGATGCCCTCCTTGGCCTGGTTGCCCATGACCCGGCTGTAGCCGGCCGCCGAGAGGTTGGGGCCGTGGACCCCGGCCAGGGCCAGGGCCTGGGCCAATTTAGCGGGCTCGAGCCGCCGCAGCCAGCCGGCGGCCGCGGCCGCGCCGAAGTTGCACCAGCGCCCGGTGGAGAAGGTGTCCAGCCGGCTCAGGTCCCGGCCCGCGCCCACCCGGACGGCCACCTCGTAGCCGATGACCACCGCGGCCAGGAACTCCCGGCCCGAGGCCTTGGTCTCCTGGGCCACGGCCAGGCTGGCCGGGATGATCGAGGCGCCGGGATGGCCCCCGGCGGCCCGGTGGCCGTCGTCCAGGTCCAGGGCGCTGGCCGCGGCGCAGTTGGCCAGGGCCGCCCCGGCCGGCTCGAGGCGGATGTCGCTGAACCAGACCGAAGCCGGTCCCGGGGCGAAGAGCCGGGCCGCCGCGGCCCGGGCCGCCCGGGGCCCCAGGCCTCTCCAGCCGGCCGCGGCCGCGCCCAGCAGGTCCAGGACGCAGGCCCTGGCCGAGGCCAGGACCGGGGCCGGGACGGCTTCGGTTTTGAGACCGGCCACGAACTCGGCCAGCTTTTCGGTGGCGTACAACCGGGCCTCCCTCAATCAGCCGCTGGTCGGCTTCAGGCGCGGGTCCAGGGCGTCCCTGAGCCCGTCGCCGAAGAGGTTGATGGCCAGAATGGTCAGCATGATGGCCACGCCGGGGATGGTGGCCAGCCACCAGGAGTCGATCAGGTAGACCCGGCCCTCGGCCAGCATCCGGCCCCATGTCGGGGTCGGCGGCGGCACGCCCATGCCTAAGAAGGAGAGGCCGCTCTCCCAGACGATGTAGTTGGCCGTGCGGACCGTGCCCAAGACCAGGATCGGCGAGAGGATGTTGGGCAGGACGTGGCGCCAGATGATGACCGCCCGGGAGGTGCCGATGGCCCGGGCCGCCTGGACGAACTCGGCCTGCTTGACCGAGAGGACGCTGCCCCGGACGGTCCGGGCGTAGGTGACCCAGTCCGAGAGGGCCAGGACCAGGATGAGGTTGAAGACCGAGGGGCCGAGCACGGCGATGACCGAGATGGTCAGGAGCATGAAGGGGTAGGCCAGGAAGACGTCGCCCACCCGCATGATCAGGTCGTCCAGCCGCCCGCCGAAGTAGCCGGCCACCAGGCCCAGGAGCACGCCGACGGTCGCGGCCACCAGGACGGTG
>ENA-OSEO01001473-OSEO01001473.1-sediment-metagenome-genome-assembly--contig:-NODE-1473-length-42341-cov-7.100984_pt1 | contig 42341 bp, 39 predicted proteins | sample MGYA00237883_ERZ534232 | MGnify/ENA metagenome assembly ERZ534232 | reverse complement strand
TTTAACCGACGAGCAACGCCGCCAGGCGTGATGGATCGGCGCATCAAAATGGGAAGTTATTTTTGCACGAGCCCTAAAGCAGGGTGGCGCTATGTCAGGGGGTCCGGGCCTCCTTCCTTTGATCCCAAAGCGGCGGCAATGCTTCCCGGCCGCAAACGATGGTCAATCCGAACAGATCGGCCGGTGCCCTATTGATGGAATGGGTGTGGGAACCGATTTACAACCCCGGGGGGCTTCTTCCTGGGCGGCGGATGTGGCAAGGGGTGCTTTCGTTGTGGTAAAGAGGTATGGCTTTATCGAAAGCGGTTTCCCAAACTGGCGCCGTTTCTCCAAGCGTGAATCTGTGGACAAGGCCGAACAGGGGTCTGCGCTTTCGTCTCTCGCTAGAAAAGAGGGTCCGGATTTCACAAAAGGCATTGATCATCGTTCCGGCCACCTTCGCGCACGAACGGAATACCGGCTTTTTGGTGGGCGGTGCCCACCCTGTAAAAAAACCTCGATTCACGGGGGGCTCCAGGGATGCATCCTCGACCTTGCGCAGCATGGGGCCGGTGGGAAAGAGGCCTCCCCCGGCCGGAACGGTGATCAATGCCTCACGATATGGAAAGGAGAGGACCATGGCAGAATTGCGACATGACAACGTCAAGAGCAACGGAATCCGCATCCACGTCGCCGAACAGGGCCAGGGGCCGCTGGTGATCCTCGTGCACGGCTTTCCGGAGTCCTGGTATTCGTGGCGGGAACAACTCCCGGCCCTGGCGCAGGCAGGGTACCGGGCCGCCGCCATCGACGTGCGCGGCTACGGGCGCTCCTCGAAGCCCGTCGCGATCGAAGATTATCGGATGGTCCTCCACGTGGGGGACATCGTGGGGTTGGTGGAAGCCCTCGGCGAAGAAAAGGCAACTCTGATCGGCCACGATTGGGGTGCGCCCATCGTGTGGAACTCGGCACTCATAAGGCCGGATCTTTTCCGCGGCGTGGCCGGCCTCAGCGTTCCCTACACCCCCCGAACGGCCGCCAAGCCAAGCAGCCGGTTCAAGACGATGGGAGGGCAGATCGGCGAGTTTTATATCGAGTACTTTCAGCAGCCGGGAAGGGCCGAAGGGGAGATCGAGAAGGATGTCCGTCGCTGGCTGCTGGGGTTCTATTTTTCGGCCTCCGGAGAGGCGGACATGAGCAAACCGCCCATCGCCGTTGTGGAGCACGGCAAAGAGCTCGCCCATCGTTTCCAGTTCCCGGAGACGATGCCCGAATGGCTCACGGAGGCGGATCTCGATTACTATGCCGGAGAATTCGAGCGAACGGGGCTGACCGGAGGGCTCAACCGCTACCGCAACATCGACAGGGACTGGGAGGATCTGGCCGCATACGACGCACAGCCCATCACCATCCCGGCCCTTTTCGTGGGTGGGTCCAAGGACGGTCCCACCATGTGGGGGAGGAAGGCCATAGAGGGTTTTCCGAACACCTTGCCCAAACTGAAGGAATCCATCGTCTTGGAGGGCTGCGGCCACTGGATCCAGCAGGAAAGGCCCGAAGAGACCAACAAGGCTCTGGTGCGGTTTCTCGACGGGATCCACTGAACCGGCTGTCAAGTGGTCCAACCCCGGACCGTGTTCCGGCCACGTTCTAATAAGGGTGGGACCGTCCTTCTGGTGGGCGGTGCCCACCCTGGGGAAACCTCGATTCACGCCGGGTTCCACGGATGGATGCACGGCCCGGCGTAACGCGAGGCATCAGCAAGACAGGCCCAGCCGGCCGGCACACTGATTAAGCCCGCAGGGCACCCCACCACCACCTGCCCGGCGGCCGGGTTCGGGGCAGCCGCCACCTGCTCCCGGCCTGCGCCGCATGTTGCCCGTAGGCGGGTTTCGTGGTAATCGCACCGTCTTGGGGCAGCGGGACCACAAACCCAAAGGGAGGAAGCCATGAAGCTCAAAGACAGAGTTGTGCTCATCACAGGTGCGGGCAGCGGGTTCGGGCGGACCATCGCCCTGCAAATGGCCCGGGAAGGCGCCAGGATCGGCGTGAACGACATCAACTCCCAGAAGATAGACGGGACGCTGGCGGCGGTCAAAGAGCTGGGCGCCCAGGGGTTGGCGTTGCAGGCGGACGTGGGAAACGCCGACCAGGTTAAGGCGATGTTCGCCACACTCAAGTCCACTTGGGGCACCATCGATATCCTGGTAAACAACGCGGGCATCTCCTATCTTCCCGGTTGGGAGGACTTCGCACAGGCCGGTAATGCCGCCATGATCAAGGCGGTCACCGAGCTCCAGACAATGGGCAAGGTTCAGGAGTCCATGAAGATAACCTCCTCTTTCAAGGACGAGTGGTGGGACGAGACGATCAGAATACACCTGACCGGCACCTTCTATTGCACCCGTGAGGCGTTGAAGATCATGGAGGAAAAACGCAGCGGCAAGATCATCAACATGGCCTCCATCTGCGGGATGACGGGCTGCGCAGGGCATGTTTCCTATTCGGCTGCCAAGGGCGGCATCATGGCCCTCACGAAGTGTGTCGCCAAGGAGGTCATAGGCTCCGGGATCCTAGTCAACGCCGTGGCACCTGGATACGTGAACACGCCTCTTCTCGACAATTTGACCGAAGAGGTCAAGGCCGTCATTTGCGCCCAGACGCCCCTGGGACGCATGGGTTCGCCCGAGGAGATCGCCAGCCTGGTGGTGTACCTGGCCACCGACGAGGCCAATTACATCGTAGGGCAGGTCATCAGCCCCAACGGAGGGATGGTGATCTAAGAGACAAGGCAAGATCGCCCCGTACGCGCCAGGCAGCACTGGCCCCCAGGGAGGCTCCGGTCGGCCTGCCTGGATAAGGTAGGGAAGATGGAATTTCGCGGCGTTCACCATCCAACGCCGAATCCGACGAAAAAACAGGCTCAAGGCCGATAATCGTGAATGACGAGGAGGCACCTATGAATCTCGACCCCCGTGACTTCAGGGATGTGGATCCCGGGCAACGCGTCCTCATGGGGCCGGGCCCCAGCGACGTTCCCGCCCGTGTCCTCCAGGCGATGGCCGCCCCATGCATCGGTCATCTGGATCCCTACTTCCTGGCGGTCATGGACGAAACCCAGCGGCTTCTCAGGTTCTGCTTCCAGACCGACAACGAGCTGACCATACCCGTATCCGGAACGGGAAGCGCGGGAATGGAGACTTGCCTTGTCAACCTGGTGGAGCCGGGGGACGAGGTGGTGGTCTGTGTGAACGGTGTTTTCGGCACGCGTATGGCCGACATCGTGACTCGGTTGCAGGCCCGATGCATCCGGGTGGATTTTCCCTGGGGGCGTGCGGTGGATCCCGACAAGGTGCACGAGGCCGTTCGGGGCCGGAACCCCAAGTTGCTGGCCGTGGTGCACGCGGAGACATCCACCGGTGCGTGCAGCCCCTTGGAGCCGCTCTCCCAGATCGCCCATGGGGCAGGGGCCCTCTTTCTTGTGGACGCCGTCACCTCCTTCGGGGGTATGGAGGTCCCCGTGGACCGTGTGGGGATCGACGCCGTTTACAGCGGGACGCAGAAATGCCTCTCCTGCCCGCCGGGGCTGTCCCCCCTATCCTTCGGCCCGGCGGCCCTCGGTGTGCTTAACGGGCGTAAGGCCCCCGTTGTCAGTTGGTATCTTGACATGGGCATGGTGCGAAATTATTGGGGCACGGACCGCAAGTACCACCACACGGCTCCCATAAACATGATTTACGGCCTGCGGGAGGCCCTGCGCCTGGTTGCCGAGGAGGGGCCCCGGGCACGGTACGAACGCCACGTGCTCCACCACCGTGCTCTTGTGGCCGGATTGGAGGCCATGGGTCTTTCCATGCTCGTTCCCGAGGCCGAGAGGCTTCCCATGCTCAATGCCGTGTGCATCCCCGAGGGCGCGGACGACAGGAGGGTCCGCATGGCCCTGCTGCGGGAATTCGGCATCGAAATCGGCGCGGGACTGGGCGATCTGGCGGGCAAGGTGTGGCGGGTCGGTCTGATGGGTCACACGGCAAGGAAGAGAAATGTCGTGCTTTTCCTCGCTGCGCTGCAGACCGTTCTCGGTGCCGAGGGTGTGAAGCTGCGGCCGGGCGGCCTGGAAGCCGCGGCCGCGGTCTACGGGCATCGATGATGGAATCGCGCCTTCTTTCGGGACTGCGGCGGCTGGTGGGAGAGCGCTTCGCGGCTTGCGGGCCGACGGACCTGGAAGTCTACGGCTACGACGCGTCCCTGGCAGCGGGGAAACCGGCAGCGGTGGTGTTTCCCGCAAACACGCAGGAGACGGCGGACGTGGTGCGCCTGGCCACTGCCGAGCGGATTCCCTACGTGGTCCGGGGTTCGGGCACCAATCTTTCCGGGGGCAGCGTTCCGCTTCAAGGGGGGGTGGTGCTCTGTCTCTCGCGCATGAGGCGGATCCTTTCCATGGATCTTTCACGTCGCTGCGCGGTGGTCCAGCCAGGTGTCACCAATCTGGAACTCCAGAACGCTTTGGGGCCCCAGGGGTTCTTCTTTGCCCCCGATCCGGCGAGCCAAAAGGTGTCCACCCTGGGGGGCAACGTGGCGGAGAACTCCGGGGGACCCCACTGCCTCAAGTACGGCGTCACTGAGAACCACGTGCTCGGCCTCGAATTGGTCCTGCCGCGTGGCGACGTGGTGCGGTTGGGCGGGCCGGCCCTCGATCCGCCGGGTTACGACCTTTGCGGCGTGATCGTGGGAAGCGAGGGGACCCTGGGCATCGTCACCGAAATCACGGTGAGAATCCTGCCCATTCCCGAGGCAGTGACGACCCTGCTGGCCGTTTACGACAGTGTGGCCGATGCGGCTGCTTCGGTTTCCGGCATCATCGCCGCGGGCATCGTTCCCGCCACCTTGGAAATGATGGACGGCCCGGTCATGCGGGCTGTGGAGGAGAGCTTCGCATGCGGGTATCCCCTGGACGCGGCCGCTGTGCTCATCATCGAGGTGGACGGCCCGGCTGCGGGACTGCAAGCCCAGGCGGAGAAGATTCGCCGGATCTGTGTGGCCAAGGGGAGTCGACAGGTGCGCGAGGCCAAAGACCAGGTCGAGCGCGGTCTGTTGTGGGCCGGCAGGCGGGGCGCCTTCGGCGCCGTCGGCCGCCTGGCGCCCAGCTACCTGGTTGCCGACTGCACCGTGCCCCGTACGGCCCTGCCCTTGGCCCTGGCCCAAGTGCAGGCGGTGGCGGGCAGATACGGACTCGAACACGGAAACGTCTTCCATGCCGGCGACGGGAATCTCCATCCCCTCCTTTTCTTCGATTCACGCGACAGCGATCAGCTCGCGCGCGTCCATCACGCCTGCTGGGAAATCATGGAAAGCTGCGTGGCCCTCGGGGGAACCATCACCGGCGAGCACGGTGTGGGGGTGGAGAAGAAGGAGGCCATGCGTCTGGTCCATTCGGAAAACGATCTGGAAGTTCACCGGGCCCTGCGGCGCGCGTTCGATCCCGATGACCTGTGCAACCCCGGAAAGGTTATCCCGCCGCCCGGCGATTTCCGGCCGTGGCACGATGTCGACGTTCATACGGGCCCCCTCGGTCCGGAGCTTTCTCCGGAAAGTGCCGAAGAGGCTTGTGAGATGGTTCGCCGTGCGATCACCGATCACAGGGCCCTCCTGCCGTTGGGTGGGGGTGGCATGGCCCATTTTGGCAACACCGTGTCCGGAGACCCCTTGCTGCTTGCCAGTACGAAACTGGCGGCCCTCGGGTCCCACGATCCGGACAACCAGGTGGTGACGGTCGGTGCGGGCATGCGGCTGGACCATCTTCAGGAAATACTTGCCGCCCATGGGCAATGGCTTCCCATCCGGCCTCCCATGCCCGAAGGGGCGACCCTCGGGGGAATGACGGCACTGGGGGCGTGTGGGCCCGAAAGACTCCGCAACGGGGGTCCTGCGGACCTTCTCCTGGGGCTGCGGTTCGTGTCGGGAAAGGGGGACCTGGTTTGCGCGGGGGGCAAGGTGGTCAAAAACGTGGCCGGCTACGAACTGACCCGGCTCTTGGTGGGGTCGGCCGGGACCTTGGGGTTCATCACGGAGCTGACCTTTCGGGTTTCGCAGTTGCCCGAGGACCGCTGTGTCGTGACCGCACACGGAACACTGGAGGCCGCTGCATCCTGTGCCGCCCTGCTGCTCCGTTCCCAACTGGAGCCCACCTTCATTACCGCCGTGCCGGCATCCGAGGCAGACGACAGGGCAGAGCAGCGTCCTATGGGAAAATGCCTTTGGCGTCTTGCTGCCGGGTTCGAGGGGCTCGCCGCGGTGGTGCGGTGGCAAGAGGCCCGATGTGAAGAGGTGATGGACGCCGCAGGACTCGCGCAGCCGCATGCAGACCATCCCGAGGACCGGTACGGCCCGTCGGCCCCGTGGGAAAGGGCGCTATACGGCGCCCCCTTTGTTCTTCGCGCCGATCTTCCCCTGGACGCAGCAGCCCGATTTCTCGGCGGCCTTCCCGGAGCATTTGCCCCCCGCCAGCTCTTTGTGGACTTCGGGTGTGGAAGAGTTGCGGCGGGCCTGCCCGACCTAAATGCCGGGCTGTGGAAATCCCTGTGCGACACCGTCCGCACGCTGGCGGGCCACGTCCGCCTCGATAAGGCCCCCCCCTGGTTCAAGTCGCGCCACGATGTGTTTGGGCCTCACCGACCCGAATGGAGGATCACCAGCAGGATAAAGGATGCGCTGGACCCGCGCAATCTGTTCGCACCCGGTCGTCTTCCGGGAAGCTGACGGGAGGGCCCGCACGCAGGCCCTTGCCCGCCGGAAAGGAGCAAGTGGACACCAAAACGAAGGCCGCAGACCACTACGATGAGATAGCGCGCTGCAATCGCTGCGGGTTTTGCCAGGCCGCCTGCCCCGTGTACCAGGCCACGGGGCACGAGGCCGGGGTGGCCCGGGGTCGCCTTGCGCTCCTGCGCGCACTGGTGGAGGGCCGGCTGCCGTGGTCCAAGGAACTGGAGGAGCCCCTGTACACGTGCCTGCTGTGCGGGGCGTGCACGGCCAACTGCTTCCCGGCCGTTCCTACGGCTGATCTGCTTCTTGCCGCACGGGCCGAGTATCTGGAGCGTGTGGACCGCAAACCGTCCCATCGGCTGCTGTTCGACCACCTCTTGCCGCACCCGGAGCGACTGCGCCTTGCCGCGAAGGCGGCCGCCCTCGGGGCCCAAAGTGGGCTCACCGATGCGGCGAAGGCCCTGGGTTTGCTGCGGATCTTCGGGCGTGATTTTCCGAGGGCCGTGGAAACGGTGGAGAGCTTTCCGGGATACGGTTTTCGGGAAAAGGTGCCTCCGGGCATCCTGAAGGGAAGCGGCAAGTCAGGACGGGTGGGGTATTTCGTGGGATGCGGGATGGATGTGCTGTTTCCCCGGGCCGCGGAAGTGATGCTGGGGATACTGCGGCAGATGGGGGAATCGGTCCGGGTACTCGATAACTGCTGCTGCGGCCTGCCGGCCATGGCTTATGGGGACCTCGAGGCCGCGAGAAGGCTGGCACTGAAAAACATCGAGAGGATAGGAAACGAGGACCTGGACGTCATCATTGTGGACTGCTCGAGCTGCGCATCTCACCTGAAAAACTATCCCCGTCTTTTCCCGGAGTCCGACGCGGTTCGCGCCAGGGCCCAGGCCTTGGCCGCAAAGGTGCGCGATATGGTGGAGTTTGTCCCGCCCCTAAAGTCCCCTTGCCCCAGCACGCCGACAGAAATGGTGGCCACCTATCACGACCCCTGCCACGCCTCCCGGGGCCAGGGGCTCGTCAAAGAGCCGAGGGAACTGCTCGCCTCGCTTCCTGGAATCGTGTACAGGGAGCTCCCGGAAGCGGACTGGTGCTGCGGCGGCGCGGGATCTTACGCCCTGGGGCACTACGATATTTCCATGCGTGTGCTGGACAGAAAGATGGAAAACGTCCGCAAGACCGGCGCGCAGCTTCTCGTGACCTCCTGTCCTGCGTGCATGGTGCAGCTTTCTCACGGAGCACGGCGGCACGGCCTTTCCCTGCATGTGTGCCACCTGTCCGAGGTGGTGGCCGGGGTGCGGGGCCGGCCGTAATGGCAGATCGTCGCTCGATTTCCGGGGGGTACGATGGCCGTGATTGGTGCGTTTCTTGCATTTACAGTCGGCGGCCCGGGGCCGCCTCAGGCGAATGCCCATGCCGGGCGACGGAGGTTTCTTCTTGCCGGACGGTATCGAATTCCTGGAAGCATGAAAATGAACGACCCGCAAGCGATTTTCGAAAAACGAAAAAGGCAGGTCCAAAAGTATGTATCGCGCATGCCGAGCCTTTCCACGACCGTGACCAAGGTGACGGAGATATGCAACAGCCCTTCGGCTTCACCCAATGACCTGAACCGGGTCATATCTCTCGATCCGGTGCTCACGGGAAAAGTGCTGAAGCTCATCAACTCGGCCTACTACTCTCTGCCCAATCAAGTCACTTCCATGACACGGGCCATCATCATGCTGGGGCTCAACACCATTAAGAACCTGGCCCTGAGCACCGCGGTCCTCGGCAGCCTGAGCGGCAAGAGTTCCTTCCAGGCCTTTTCGGGGGACCAGTTCTGGACCCACTCCATCTGCGTCGGGGTGACGGCCAAGGCCCTGGCCGGGGCCTTGAGGGTGCCGACCATGCAGCGTGAGGAGTACTTCGTGGCCGGGTTGCTGCACGACTTGGGCAAGATCCCCCTCAACGATCGCTATTCGGAAGAGTACGTGCAGGTGAGGGAGAAGGCCAAGGAGGAGGGGGTCCCCTTGTTGCAGGTGGAGAGGGCCGTTCTCGGGATCGACCACTGCGACGCGGGCGCCGTGATAGGCGAAAAATGGCAACTGAGCGAGGCGATGTGCGAGTCGCTTCGGCACCATCACGACCCGCAGGGTGCGCAGGAGGCCAACCGGAAGCTGGTGGCCACCGTGGCGCTTGCCGACACGTTCACCAACGTCACCGCCTCCGATTCCTCGGACGACGCGGTGGTGCAGGACCCTCGATTGACAGGGCCCCTTGAAAGGCTGGGCGTCGAGGTGCAGGTTCTTTTGGACCTTCGCGAAACGGTGGCCGGGGAAATCGAAAAGGCGAAGCTCTTCTTGCAGGTGAGTCAAAAGGGATGAAGGAATGAAGATCAGGTTCTGGGGGGTGAGAGGCTCCATACCCTGTCCGGGTCCTCTTACCATGAAATACGGCGGAAACACCCCGTGTATAGAGATGCGTTTCGAGGATCCGGAAAGGCTGATTATCATCGACGCAGGTTCGGGTATCCGGGAGCTTGGAAACCACATGATGGTCCATGATCTTCCCAAAGGGGACATCCGCGCCGAAATCTTCCTCACCCACACCCACTGGGACCACATCATGGGTTTCCCCTTTTTCACTCCCATCTACGTGCCCGGAACGCAGCTCAAAGTGTACGGCCCGGTCACCTACGAGGACGATCCTCTCGAAGAAGTGGTGGGGGGCCAGCTCACCTACCGTTACTTCCCGGTGCGGCGCACCGACCTGGCCTCGCGCATCGAATACATCGACCTGAGAGAGGGCCGTTTCGATCTGGGTGACGGCATCACCTTGACGGCCAAGTACCTGAACCACCCGCTGCTTTGTCTGGGGTATCGTTTCGAGCATCACGGAAAGGTGTTCTGCACGGCCTACGATACGGAACCGTTTCAGAATCTGTTTTGCGCCGACCCCGAAGATCCTTCCTTTGACGCGGCGGTGGCCGAAGAGGGAGAACATGTGGCCAAAGAAGAAAACCAGAGGGTGGAGAATTTCTTCGCCGGTGCGGATCTCCTCGTCCACGACGCCCAGTACACGGAGAAGGAGTACACATCGTCCAAGAAGGGGTGGGGGCACAGCGCACTGGAACATGTGGTTTCCTCGGCAAGAAGGGCGCACGTCAAGCGCTGCGCCCTCTTTCACCATGAGCCGGTGCGAACGGATGCCGAGATGGATGCCCTTGCCACGCAGCACTGCACGCCCGAGGACGGGCAGACAACCCACACCTTTTTCGCCAGGGAGGGCATGGAGATCGAACTGTAGTCCGGGCGAGAGTGACTCCCGCCCGGCATCGGCGCCGGTTCAGGGCGACAGGAAACAAGACAGTGCGTGCGGTCACAAATCGGGATTTCCTGCATCCCCGTCGCGCTCTGGGAAAGGGGCGGGGTGAGGGCACAAAAAGGGCAGTTTGTTGCCGCGCAAGGTACATCCACGCTTCTGGTGCCTCTCGTGGGAGCGTGCATCTTGCCCGCACCCGGTGCGCCTGGCAGGCGAGACGCCCGCGCTCCCAGGGCGAGAAAAAGGACCCGGCCGGCCGGAACGATGATCAAGAACGATGATCAAGGCCACGCCGATTTTGGGTCACAGTGCCGTCGCGGGCGGAAGACACGTATGGGGAAAGGACGAAGATCATGAACACGGCCACGGACCGCGGGTCAACGGGTGAGACGAGGATCGTTTCCACGGGTTGCAGTTACGATTGCGGCGGGCTCTGCCCCCTCAAGGTGCATGTGAGAGACGGCAGGGTCGTCAGGATCGAGGGCGCGGCCATGGACGGCACGCCTTACAGGGCCTGTCTCAAAGGCCGTGCGAACCGGCAGAGGCTCTATCACCCCGACCGGCTCCGGTATCCCCTCAAGCGCGTGGGAGAAAAGGGGGAGGGCGCATTCCAGCGCGTCTCCTGGGACGAGGCCCTGGACACGGTGGCCGGGGAGCTGAAACGGGTCAAGGAGAGGTACGGGAACACGGCAATCCTTTATTTGAGCCTGGGGGGAAGCCACGGAACCCTGCACGGTGCGGGAGCCGGCATCCGGCTGCTCAACCTGTTCGGGGGCTGCGTCACCACCTGGGGCAACGTCTCCAACCAGGGGGCCATCCTCGGTTCCTTCGCCACATACGGCTCCATGTTCACGGGCAACACCCGGGATGATCTGTCCAATGCCCGTCTCATCATTTTGTGGGGCCTCAATCCCGCAGACACGGTGTGGGACAGCGGGACCCCCTTCGCCCTTGCCGGGGCCAGGGAAGGCGGGGCGAAAATCATATGCATCGACCCGCGCTTCACCAACTCGGCGGCCACCTTCGCCGACCGTTTCATTCCCATCATACCGGGGACCGACACGGCCATGTTGATAGCCATGGCCCACACCCTCATCACCGAGAAACTCTGCGATCAGCAATACCTGAACAGGTACACCAGCGGCTTCGCAGCCTATCGGGACTACGTGTTGGGAGTGGAGGACGGAATCCCCAAGACCCCGAGGTGGGCCGAAGCCATCACCGGTGTTCCGGCACAGCAGATCGAGGAGCTTGCAAGGCAGTACGCCGGGTCCAGACCCGCGGCGCTCATTGCCGGTTGGGCTCCGGGGCGTGCCTCCTGCGGCGAACAGTATCACCGTGCGGCCATGGTCCTGGCCGCCATGACGGGGAACATAGGGGTTTCAGGGGGCAATGCGCCTGGCTGGGAGGGGGCTTTCCCCAACTACATGACCATAGGGCGTCTTGCCTGGGGCACCAAGGGGCTCAAGGACACATCGCGCAAGGTCAAGATCCCGGGCTACCACGTGGGGAGTACCACCCGGATTCACAGTTGCGATGTCTGGGACGCCATTCTCCTGGGCAGGGGGGCAGGGTATCCCGTGGAGCCGAAGCTGGGGTACGTGGTGGCCTCCAATCCCCTCAGCTCCCTGCCCGACGCCAACCGGGGCGTTTCGGCCCTGAGAAAACTCGAATTTCTCGTGGTCCACGAAGTGTTCCTGAGCGCCACGGCACGATTCGCGGACATCGTCCTGCCGGTGAACACCTTTATGGAAAGGGAAGACGTGAGTGCGGGCTGGCTCGGGGCTCCCTACTTCGTATACGCGAACCGCTGTGTGGATTCCCTCTACGAATCCCGGTCCGACGTGCAGATCTGCGCGGAGCTGGCACGCAGGTTGGGCCTTGAGGGTTACGGGGACAAATCGGATGCCCAGTGGCTCGAGGAGCTGCTGCGCACAGAGGACCTGCCCGATTTTGCCGCCTTCAGGGAAAGGGGCGTGCACGTCATGGAGCACGAACGACCCCACGTGGCCTTCCGCAAACAGATCGAAGACCCCGAGAGTAACCCTTTTCCCACACCCTCGGGTAAGATCGAAATACGTTCCAAACTGCTGGCGGACCTGGACGACCCTCGGATCCCTTCCGTTCCCAAGTACATCGAGGGTTCGGAGAGCCGCAACGACCCGCTGGCCAAGAAGTATCCTCTCCAGTTCATCAGCACGCACTACAGAAGACGTGTCCATTCCCAGTTCGAGGACGTGGGTTGGCTCAAGGACGCCGAAATCAACGCCCTGTGGATACATCCCCGGGACGCCGGGCCGCGTGGGCTGGAAGAGGGGGACCTCGTGGATGTCTTCAACGACCGGGGAAAGATGGCGGTTCCGTGTACGGTGACCGAAAGGATCCTGCCGGGAGTGGTGCATCTGCCCCAGGGCGGCCCCTTTCGCCCCGATGCAGGTGGGGTGGACCACGGAGGGTGCGCCAATGTGCTCACGGGCCCCGGGCACACCCCCGGCGGAGCCTTCCCAGGCAACACGGCGCTGGTGCAGGTGCGCAAGCGTTGACACAGGGTAAACTGCGCGCGGTCGCACATTGCGGTTTCCTGCACCCCCCTCGCCCTCCGGGAGGGCCGGGGTGAGGACGGAACAAGACCCGCAGGAGGTCCGTCTGACATCCGGAGACCTATTTTCACCATCCCGGGTGGGGACGCGCGAGGTATGCGCGGGCACTGCCACCGGCGGGGCGTGGGCGGCGATGATAGAAGACGATTCCTGCTAGGCGGTCGGCAGGTAGACCTCTATGGTGTTTCCGGACCCCTCCGCGTAGATCACTTCCAGACGCCCCTTGTGGGCCTCCACTATCTTGCGCGCCAGGGGAAGTCCCATGCCGGTGCGGAAGGATCCTTGGGAGGCTTGGTCGCCGGGTGTATCCCCATCAGGCTGAGAACCTCCGGTCCCGTTTCCGAAAGCTCCTATGGTGATTTTCCCGAGGGGCCACAGAGAAAGGACCGACACGGTCACGAGCCCTTGTCTTCTTCGAATTCCCTGAACGGCCGTTCTGACAAGCTGCCTCAAGGCTCTCGTGATGCCGGCGGAATCAACGGACACGCGGACCGCTTCCACGGGAAACTCCTCGACGAGCCGGATGTCTTCACGTTCGAAGATCTCTCTGAATTCGGCCAGGACGGTTTTCAGGAGGGGTACCAGGTCCCTTTCGGAAAAAAGCGGCTGGTAATCATCGCAGTACTCGCACATGTCCCTCAAGACGCGGTCCAGACGGGAGGATTCCTTGGCTATCTTTTCCGCGTACTCTCTCAAGTCGGAGGACCGAACCAGACTAAGCCCCCTGCCGTCGTGGTCCTCGGTCATCACTGCCAGTTTCTGTGCCAGGCCCCCCAGAGCCAGGACCGGTTTGCGCGTTTCACGGGCAATGGCCAATGTGTGCTCCTTGGATGGACCACCGTCCGGCAGGGCGTCGCAGTTGCGGTCCGGGCAGGACCCGGAGGGGGAGGGGCTGCGTTGGAAGGCATGGTCGATGGATACCTGCATGGACGCATTGATCCTGGCAAGGGCCTGGTTCGCCTTTTCCATGACGCTCAGCAGGTCGTCACGCAGGTCAATCTCCACGTGGAGCATATCGCCAAACTCTTGGACCTTGTTTAAGGTCTCCGCCAGTACGCCGTTGACCGTTTCGAGATCCATGTTGAAGAGCCGCTGGGCATGGCAGTGGACAAGGTGCAGGTCCGTGTTTCCTCCCAAAAAAGCCTCACCGGCCACGCGTGCCAGCTCGATGACGCGGCACAGGGCCGGCACGTCCCCTTCCAGTGCCGCGGCGCCGTGTTGTCTTTGAGTGGCCAGCAGATGCTGGGGAAAACCCCACTTTTCCAGTACGAACTGCCCGGCTTCCCTGTGGGTGATACCCAGGTGCCGGCGTTCCCAGGAAAGGGCGCTTTCCAGGGAGACGTCCCCGCCGGGGAAGTCCCCCTTCAAATCCTTCGGACACAGATCGAAAAGCAGGAGCATCCCGATCTCCAGAATGAGACCGGCAACGAAAAGCTCCTCGGGCACCAGTTTGACTTCCTGTACGCACCGGGCGAAGTTCTTCGCGAGAAGGCCCCGGTAAAGGGATCTTTTCCAGAAAAGGTCGTAATGCATCCCCTTGACTTTTCCGAAGGGAAAGGTGTCGCGCAGGGAAATGCTGAGGGCCATCACCCGCACTTGTTGAAAACCGAGCCGCACGACGGCATTGGGCACGGAAGCGATGGACCGGGAGCTCCCGAAGAAGGCGCTGTTGACCAGCCTGAGAAGCCGCACGGTGAGTGCGGGGTCCTTTTCGATGACCCGTGCAAGATCGCTCGCGGAAGTCCACTCCTGGGCGGCCAACTCCACGAGTCGAAGCGCCAGCGGGGACAGGGAAGGTATGCTTTTTCCATTCGCAAGTCCTGCAAGGATCCTCCGTTTCACTGCTTCTTTCACCGTATCCCCCTGCTTGTTAAGGTGCAGCCAAGGTTTCAATCCATGCCCTTGACGGTCAGGTGCGCGGTCATGGAGACACAAACGCCCATGTTATGGATCAGACCCTTGAATGCGTTGGAGAGCCCTTCGTACTCCCGGTAGAATCGGTCCACCTCCATGCTTTCCACCCTGAACGGCCCCGAAGGCAGAACGGAGGCACCCAGCAACTCCTCGCCGATTTCCATGGAGGGCATGTATCCGAACATATCTCCTTTCTTGAGGGTGAGAATGGGCAGGTACCCGCAGGAAAGCTTCCTTATCAGTTGGGCCTCGCCTTCTCGGACAAGGAAGACCTGCTCCCTTTCAAAATCCTCCTCAAGCAGGTGCTCGCCGCTGCTTTCGATCCGTCGGCCCTTGTCGATGTCCATGAAGGCGTGCACCGCCATGTCGGTTGCACCGACCAGCCGGGTATTCAGGCTCAGAAGAAGACTCCTGAATGGCGGTGACAGCCGCGTGTAGTCCTCTGAAAGACGCTCGGTGTCGAGCACCCCCAAGAGGACACGCCCCATGGCCGTGGCGGTGGCCGTGCGGATGTGCTCTCCCCAGGTGAGACAGGTGAGGGTCCCTATGGTGGATCCTTCCCCCAGGATGGCCACACTCACACGCTCACGCCGCGTTTCCCGTGTTATCCTCACCTTTCCTTCCAGTATCACCCACATCCACTTGCCGTGTCCCCCCTGGCGCACGATGATCTCGCCGTCGTCGAATTCCTCCTCGTCCATGATGTATTTGAAGTTCACCAGGGAGCCTTTTATGACCTTGAGGGTTCCGTTGCGGTTGTTGTCGGCAAGGGGCAGCCCTTCGGAGCCGTCGTTCGACGCTGCGGCGGCGCCCAGGGTGGGGACCAGTCCTTCATCGAGCATCCTCATGGCATCGAGGATGATCTCCATCCTGTTTTTGTGGATGGCACGGCCGATGGTGACGGGCTGGGGGTAGAATCGGAAAGAGCCGTCGGTCCACCCAAACAGCCCGTAAAGGGCTTCAAGACCCGACGACCGGCCGCACACGGCGTTGACGGGGTTGCCCTCCACAAAGTATATCCGTGCCTGATCGGGAAATGTCTCCCCGTTGATTTCGAGGATTCCCGTGTTGTTGTTTCCGCCCAACATCTGAAAAAGATCCGGCAGATTGATCAAGCGCAGACTACCCGACAACAGAGCCTTGTCATGCATTGTATTTCCCCTGGCGGTGTTACCCGTTGACGTTGCCCCTTGCGGCCCCTGGACCGAAATCAGGGGCGACCCATGGAGGCTGTGCCGGGCAATGTATACCTCGCGCGTCCACAAACTGCGCTTCTTATCCCCTCACCCCGATCCTCTCCCAGAGCGCGGGGACGATGTAGGAAATTGCAATTTGTGACCGCGCGCAGTAGTCTGCTCCACTATCGGCATGGCGCCCTCAAAACTTGAAACAGGAAGGGTTTGGTATCTTGGGGGAGGCTTTTCCCCACGGGGTGTGAAATCCTTTGTCTTGGGGTGCTCAATATGCCAAGTTTCGCGGGCAGCTTGTGCTGGTGATCCTTTCCCTCACACGTGGAAAGAGACACGATGAACAGGAGGCTTGTCAAAAAACTCGTCCTGGTCCTCGCAGTCATAGGCGTCGCCGTGCTTTTCAGGGTCTACCACCTGGAACGTTATCTGAGCCTGCCTTACATGAACGCCTCTCAAGCGAGATTTGCCTCCCTTTACGGGGCACGGCCCCTCCTGGTGGTGGGGGCCTATATGGGGGTGTACGTGCTCGTCACCGCATTGTCGCTTCCAGGGGCTGCGGTCCTCACTCTGGCCGGCGGGGCCCTTTTCGGATTCTGGACCGCACTTTCGGCTGTTTCCTTCGCCAGCACCATCGGCGCCACCCTTGCCTGCTTCACGGCGCGTTTTGTCCTGCGGGATTGGGTCCAGACGAAGTTCGAGGGGAGGCTGGCAGCCATCAACGAAGGCGTGCGGCGGGAGGGCGCGTTTTATCTTTTCACCCTGCGCCTGGTGCCTGTCTTTCCGTTTTTCGTGATCAACCTGGTGATGGGCCTCACCCCCATGCACCTTCGCACCTTTTATTGGGTGTCCCAGGTGGGGATGCTGCCGGGAACCATGGTCTATGTCCACGCGGGAAAAGAGCTCGGGAAGATCGAATCCCTGGCGGGTATTCTGTCTCCCGGCCTGATTCTTTCGTTCGTGATGCTGGGACTCTTTCCCATTGCCGTCAAGAGACTGCTCGGATGGTACCGGGGCAGAGGGCGTGAGAACGTGTCTGAACATCCCTTGTGATGACCTCGGGTCTTTCTTCCTGGCCGCTTGGGGGCCGGACGGCGGTTTTCTCTGGAATCGGCTCGGGCGCGGAGTCAGGGGCCCGAAGGACGCGTTGCGAGAGAACTCAAAAGACAAGGGGAGTGACCATGGCGCACTACGAGTACGACATCGGTATTCTGGGCGGAGGTGCCGCGGGCCTGACGGTGGCCTCGGGGGCGGCCCAGCTTGGGGCCAGGACCCTTCTCATCGAGAAAGAAGCAGCGCTCGGGGGCGACTGCCTGCACTTCGGGTGCGTTCCCAGCAAGACGCTCATCAAGACCGCAAACGTCTACCACTCCTTGAAGAACGCCCCCAGGTACGGCCTGCCTCCCGTGCAGGTACCCCCCGTGGATTTTTCAAGGATTTCCGCACGCATTCGGTCGGTCATCGGGACCATACAGAAGCACGATTCCGAGGAGCGGTTTTGTGCGCTGGGGGCCAAAGTGGTTTTCGGGGAACCGCGTTTTGCGGACGAGCACTCGGTTCGTATTGGGGGGCAGACCGTTTCCGCAAAGCAATGGGTCGTCGCTACCGGGTCCTCAGGCTTTGCTCCTCCCATACCCGGCCTGGAAAAAAGCGGCTGCATAACCAACAAGGAGATCTTCTCCCTGGACGCGTTGCCCCCTTCCATGATCATGCTCGGGGCAGGACCCATCGGTGTCGAGATGGCGCAGGCTTTCTGCCGCTTGGGCACCAAGGTGACCGTGGTGGAGATGGCTGGCCAGATACTGGGTAAGGAAGACAGGGACATGGCCGACACGGTCATGGAAATCGTGGGACGGGAAGGCGTGGAGTTCCACCTCGATACCAGGGCGACCGCGGTGCGGGACCTTGGAGACAGGAAGGAGCTCACCGTCGAAAAGGCCGACGGCACCCGTGCCGTCCTTTCGGCCCATACCCTGTTGGTGGCTCTGGGTCGGGTGGCCAACGTGCAGGGGTTGGGCCTGGAGGACATCGGGGTGGCCTTCACCGCGCGAGGCATCAAGGTGGACGGCAGGATGAGGACCACCCACAGGCACATCTATGCCGCCGGAGACGTAAACGGCGGATACCAGTTCACCCACGCCGCGGGATACGAGGCTGGAGTGGTGGTGGCCAATGCGGTTTTTCATCTGCCCCGCAAGGTGGATTACACCTACCTGCCCTGGTGCACCTACACGGACCCGGAGCTGGCCTCCATCGGCATGAACGAAAAGGCCGCGCAGGAGGCGGGCGTCGCCTACAGGGTATGGACCGAGGAATTCAAGGACAACGACCGGAGCCTTGCCGAAGAGGAGCGCACGGGCAAGGTGAAGCTGCTGCTTTCGGAAAAGGAAAAGCCCATCGGCGTCCAGATTCTGGGGCCCCATGCCGGAGAACTGCTCAGCGAGTGGGTTGCGGTCCTCAACGGCAATGTCGGACTGAGCACCCTGGCCGCGGCCGTGCATCCCTACCCCACACTGGGGGAAATCAACAAGCGCGTGGCGGGTGATTTCATGTCGAGCAAGATCTTCTCGGAAAAGGTGCGCAGAGGGCTCAGGTTCTTCTTCCACTTGAAGGGCAGGGCCTGCCCCGGCCAATGAGGGGTCTTCCGGGAGAGGGAGACGCGCTGGTTGCACGAGCGCTTCTTTGGGTGTATGTGAGGCGCGAATTTTATCGGTGCGTGGCAGGATCGGGAGCTTGTGCAGAATTTCCTGTCCCGCAGCCGGGCCACTTTTTCCAACCGTTGCGGGAAAAGCGATGAACGACCAGGATACCTTGAAACGACAAGCCGCGCAGCACGCGGTGCGCTTTGTGCAGTCCGGGATGGCCCTGGGGCTGGGATCGGGAAGCACGGTCCGATTCGCCCTTTTGCACCTTGCGGACCTGCTGGCGAAGGGACTCGTGAAAGACATCGTGGGGGTGGCCAGCTCCAATGAAACAAGAGACATGGCGCAGGCACTGGGAATTGCCTTGTCCACGCTCGACGATCACCCTGATCTGGATCTGACCATCGACGGTGCCGACGAGGTGGATCCTTGGCTCGATTGCATCAAGGGGGGTGGAGGAGCCCTTCTTCGGGAAAAGATCATAGCCCAGGCGAGCCGTCGGCTGATCATCATCGTGGACGAAAGCAAGGTGTCTCCCAGACTGGGAACGCTGTGGGCCCTTCCCGTGGAGGTCATCCCCTTCGCGCGGCGCACCGAGGAGAACTGCCTCAGATCCCTGGGGGCCGCGGTGACGCTGCGCACCAACGGCGACGGCAGCCCCTTTTTCACGGACCAGAACAACCTGATCCTCGACGCACGATTCGGACCCATCGACGACGTCCACGCCCTGGCGCGGCGGCTCAACGAGAGGGCCGGCATCCTCGAACATGGGCTTTTCCTGGGTCTGGCCCACGAGGTGATCGTGGCTGGGAAGGACGGGATTCGCTGTCTCAAAGGCGACAAAGGAAAAGGCGATGATGTCGGCTAACCCCCTTGCTGAACGGGAGAGCGGTCTTTCTCCATCCGGCCCTCACAAGGCAGAGCAGACAGAGGGACAAGGGCAATGGATCCCCGTGGCGTGCTGGCACAACTGCGGAGGTCGCTGCCTTCTGAAGGCGTGGGTGGTCGACGGCAGGGTCCTTCGGGTCAAGAGCGACGACACCCACCCGGACAGCCCCGACAGCCCCCAGCTACGGGCCTGTGCCCGGGGAAGGGCACAGAGAAAGCAGGTCCTGGCGCCGGATCGGCTCAGGTATCCCATGAAAAGGAAGCACTGGATCCCCGGCGGGGGCAGGAAAGACTTGCGGGGCCGGGACCAGTGGGTGCGCATCTGCTGGGACGAGGCCCTCGACATCCTGGCTGGGGAAACCCGAAGGATCGTGGATAGTTACGGGAATGCGTCCCTTCTGGTGCTTTCCTACGAAGAGGGATTCCAGGGGGTGTTGTTTGACCCTGTGCCCAGGGTGTTCAGGCACTTGGGGGGGTACACCTCGCATTGGGGCACGGTTTCGTGGGGCTCTTTCCCTTTCCCGAGCCTTTTCATGCAGGGAAGCTTGTTCGAGAACGGCAACGATCGGATGGATCTGCTTCGGTCGAAGTTGATCGTTCTGTGGGGCACCAACCCCGCGGTGAACCGCGCGGGCAACGCCGCCTACCATATCCTCAGGGCCAAGGAGGCGGGAGCGCGCATCCTCGTCGTGGACCCCATATACACGGAATCGGCCAAGGCTTTGGCAGACGAGTGGATCCCCGTGCGGCCCGGGACAGACACGGCGCTTTTACTGGGTGTGGCCCACCACATGATAACATGCGGACTATACGATCAGGATTTTCTCGACAGATACACCCTCGGGTTCGATGCCGGGCACATGCCCGAAGGGGCGGACCCGCGTCACAATTTCAAGGATTACGTGCTGGGAACGCATGACGGGGTTCCCAAGACGGCCGAGTGGGCCTCCCGGATTTGCGGGACCGACCCCCATACCATTCGCGGCCTGGCTTCACAGATGGCCACGGTGAAACCGGCCGCCATCATCAGTGCCTGGAGCGTTTCGAAGACATACAGGGGGGAGCAGTTTGTCCAGGCCTTTTTCACCGTGGGCTGGATGACCGGGAACCTGGGAATCCCCGGCGGCCAGGTGAGCTGGTCGGGCCAGTCCTTCGGAGGAAAGGCCCTGGTCAGGTTGGGCCGCATCCGCGAAGCCATGCCCGATAATGCCCTTTACCCCCCGAAAAGCAAGATAGCCAATTCCTATCCCAATCCACTGGAGAAGGACTGGCATGCCCTGAACTGGAGCGAATGCTGGGACGCCGTGGTCAAAGGGGAACAAGACCGGGCGGTGCATGGCAAGCAGCCGGTGGACATACGGATGATCTATCACGGCCACGCCGCCATGCTCAACCAGATGCCCAACCTCAACAGGGGCATCGAGGCCCACCGCAAGGTGGAATTCGTGGCCTCCGCCTCCCAGTTTCTCGACACCGGGGCCAAGTATGCGGACCTGGTGCTCCCGGTCACCACCATGTGGGAACGACACGACACCCTCATGCAGGCCAACAGGGAAACCATCCTGTGGTGGCGCAAGGCCCTGGAGCCCCTTTTCGAGGCGAAAGACGACATGTATATCGCCCGGGGGCTCGCCCAACGTCTCGGCATCGATCCCGGCGCGGTGGATCCGACCCCGGAAGCCCAGAAGCTCTACAACCAGCTCGCGGGCGCCCAGGTCATCAAGCCGGACGGCTCCGGCTACGAGCCCCTCTTTGCCATCAGCGCCGAGGACATCGCCGAACTGGGGGGCGAGGGCCACCCCCAGGCAGGCCGCTGCGACTGGAGACGGTTCAGGAAAGAGGGAATCTTCCAGGTACCACGCAGTCCCGGTGACCCCTTTGTCCACGTTTCTTTCCAGGACTTCCGGCGGGATCCCCATGCCCACCCCCTGCGCACGGCGAGCGGGAAACTGGAGATACACTGCGAAACCTTGGCCAAGGTGGTCAACGCCTACGGATGGTCCAGGATAGAGCCCATCGCCACCTACGAGCCACCCATCGACGGGTACGAGGATGCGCGGGGAAGCGACTACCCGCTCCAGTTGATCACCCCCCACCACCTGCGGCGGGCCCATTCGGCCCTGGACAATGTTCCGTGGCTCCGGGAGGCTTTTCCCCAGGAATTCTGGATGAACGATCTCGACGCGGGGGCACGGGACATCGCAAACGGCGATACGGTTCTGGTGACCAGCCCGCACGGTGCGTTGCTGCGAAGGGCCAAGGTCACCCCCTGCATCGTGCCGGGCGCCGTAGCCCTGGCAGACGGTGCCTGGGCGGATATAGACGAGGAGACGGGGGTGGACCGGGCCGGTTCTCCCAACTGCGTGCAGGCGCCGCCGCCCTCGGGTCACGGGGTCCAGGCGTGGACCACCACGCGTGTGCAGGTCGCCAGGCACAACAGGCCCCTCGATCCGGACCACCAGTGGCCGAAGAGGATCGTACCGTGAAAGGACCGACGCCCATGGGCACCCAACTGGCCTTTTATGTGGACACCAACAGGTGTGTGGGATGCAAGGCGTGCCAGGTGGCCTGTAAGGACAAGCACGATCTTCCTCCGGGGACCCTTTGGCGGCGTGTCATGGAGTACGGCGGGGGAACCTGGAACCTGGAAGACGGGATTTTGATTCCCCAGGACATTTTCTCCTACTACGTTTCGATTTCCTGCAATCACTGCGAGAAGCCTGCCTGTGTGGACGCCTGTCCCACGGAAGCCCTTTTCAAGCGCAGCGAAGACGGGCTGGTTCTCATCCACCGGGATCGATGCACCGGATGCCGGGAATGCGAGGCTGCCTGCCCTTACGGGGCCCTTGCGTACGACCCCGACGCACAGTGCATGACCAAGTGCACCATGTGCAGCGACTTGCTCGATGAAAACATGGCCCCTGCCTGTGTGGACGCCTGTCCCATGCGTGTGCTAGCCGTAGGAAACCTGGAGCAATTGCGCGAGAGGTTCGGAGACACCCGGGCCATCGCCCCCCTGCCCTCAGCGGATATCACACATCCTTGCCTGGTGCTCACCCCCCACCGCCACGCCCACCGTGGAAGAGGAAGAATCGTCAACCTTCCAGGGGAAATATAGCGGATGGATACTTATTGCTCACATGGATACCCCGTGTGGATACCAAGTATCCAGTCTGCTGGACACACCGCCATGCCCAATAGCCCCCTTGACACCCTGGCTGCAAAATAACTACGTTATTTCAATATATTAGCTGTTGGCTCCTTGATATGGCACACCGGTTGCATTATAAATGTGCGACCGTGAGAACGACAGCAACCACAAACAAGGAGGTGTCAGGATGAGAAAGAGCATGATTGTTCTGGGGACGGTGCTTCTCGCCGTTGTGTTTGCGTATCCGGTATTCGGCTTCGGCCCGGGCTGGGGGAGAGGACATCAGATGGCGGGATGGGGCCGGGGAGACCACATGTGGGCAGACCCCGACCGCGGCCCCGAGTACTGCCGGCGATACTCCGGCGATTACGGAAGCCTCAGCGACGAGCAGCGGGGCAAACTGGAGGATCTGGGCAAGAAGTTTTACTCCGAGACCCAGGACCTGAGGGACAACCTGTGGAACAAGTCTCAGGAACTGAACAGCCTTCTGAACGAGGCGAATCCGGACACGGACAAGGTCAAGGCGATCCAGAAGGAAGTGAGCAGCCTCAAAGCCGCCCTGGCGGATAAACGGGTGGAGTACGCGCTCGAGGCGCGCAAAGTGGCTCCGGACAGCGACAGGGGCTACGGCCGAGGCCATGGCAAGGGCTACGGCAGGAACATGTGGGGGCGGGGCCCCGGTGGAGGGTGCCGCTGGTAATGAACACGCATCGGTGGGGAAGGACGTGCTCCTTCCCCACCTTCTTTTGGCCCGGCGGGCTACATCCTCTCCCGCCCCATGTTGATCCCGATCGATTCCGCAGTCTTTATGAGCTGGTGATCCACCGGCACGGTGCGTACAAGGCCGGCGAGCCGATCCAGGGGGACCAGCTCTATGTTGGGGGTGTGGTGGAGGGCGACCATGGTGCCGAATTTGCCGTTTGCCGCTGCTTCTACCGCGGCGCTGCCCAGGCGGGTGCCCAGCACACGATCGAAGGCGCAGGGGGAGCCCCCCCTTTGGATATGACCCAGTACGGTGGTGCGCACCTCCAGGTCTATCTGCCGTTTGATCTGCTCGGCGAGTTGGAATCCCACGCCTCCCAGTTGGGCCACCCCCTGGAGGCGTTCCCCTTGTTGGTGGTACCCAGTATGGTCCCGCCAAGGGTCAGAATATCCCGTGTGCTGCGCGTGGTCAGTTCCTGCGTCTGGTTGGCGATCAGTCCTTCGAACCCCCCTTCGATTCCTATGACCCGTGCCTTGTGCTCAATGACCGCAGTGCGGGTGACGGCCCGAATGACAGCGTTGAGACCGGAACAGTCGCCGCCACCGGTCAAAATGCCGATTTTCTCAAGTCCCATGCGCACCTCCCGTCGCCCCGCCAGGGGGCCCATGATCATCCTTATCGACCGCTCGGAAACGGGAACCCCGAGGGTTCACAGCCATCACCCGGCGTCAACCGATCCATTGCCCCTTGAGGGGGCTTAGGAGAAGCCGGGTAGCCCCGCCAGGGGGGAATTGTTGGGGCAGGAAACCGACACCGCAGCACGAAAGGGCAGGAGCGTCCACCCGGGGTGAGGGTATAAAAAGCGCAGTTTGTGGACGCGTCGGGTATATGTCGACTCACTTCAAGGACGAAAAAGGAAGGGAGCGGCACCTTTCGGCCCGCCCCCCCGCAATGCCGTGGTTCCGGCTAGGCGGAGCCGTTGTACCTTATTTCCATGGCCCTGTAAGGGCACACGGGGACGCACGATCCGCAAAGGACGCACTTTTCCTTGTCAAGGGAAACGAGCCAAGTGGTACGGTCCACCTCCAGGGCCCCGGTGGGGCACGCCGGTATGCAGGCCGTGCAGCTCGTGCACAGGGCTTCGTGTCGGAGGATCTCTTCGGCCATGGGCTCCGCCTCGAGCCCCATTCTCTTGAGGTAACCAAGGCCTTTCTGCAAATCGGGCTCTTCTCCGGTGACGGCCACCACCAGGCGGCCCTGCTTGCCGGGGGAGATGGAGGCGCGCAGGATGTTGACCATGAGTCCGAAATCCTTCACCAGGTGGTAGGTCACGGGCTCTTCCACCAGTTCCGGGGGAAACCTGAGAATCAGCTTGCGGGTCGCCATCATGCATCACCTCCTTCCGTGCCCGGCAGGGAAGCGGCCTTCTCCGTCAATTGGAAGGTTCCCTGCCCAATCCATTTTTTCAGTATCTCGGCGATCTCCCGTGCCTTGGCGTAAGAAGAAAGGGACCCCGTGGGAACGGTCTTGCCCTGAAGCTCTATGGCACCGCTCTTGAGCTGGGCGTAGGTCACCTCGGCCAGCGGTCCGCTTCCCTCACTGAACGGGTAATGGCGGCTGTAGTCCACGACAGGGGCCGGGATATCGGCGTCTGTGACGCACACATGCTGCATCACGGCCTCGTCCAGGATGGGAATGGGCACGCCGATACCCAGTGCCAGGGATGTTCCGTACCCCGTGAAGCTGACCGCCCTCACCCAATGGGGCGTCATCTGTTTCATGTCGCCCACAAGGGCCAGTGTACCCGAGGCCCTCCTGGGGATGCCCCTTTCCGTGCGGGGCTGCCCGGGGCTGTGCTGTGTGCCGTTCCAGGCCACGTACCCCACCCCTCCTCCCAGGAAGATGCGCGTGCCGATGCCTATGGTCCGATAGTAGGGGTCGTTGAGCAGGGGGGAAAGCTGACCTGCGGAGCAGTAATTGGCGTTGCCCAGATGCGGGCGCAGAACCCCCATGTAGGTGTAGATCGTCTTGTCCGAGAGGTTCACCCCCACGTTGTAGTTCTGGTAGCAGTTCCGCGGGTTGAACAGGAATGCCTCGTTCATATCGCAGAGCCCGATCTCCTCCTCCCGCCGGGTGCCCGGGTAACAGTCGGTCCCGTGAGCCGTACCGCGCAGTTTCACCTTCCTTCCTGCCACCAGCGCTTCGATCACGTGGGCTCCTCCCCGGGGAAAGCTTCCGGGGTGGGGGCTGTTTTTCGCGGACCCTTCGGGAAGGGCCGTGGCCCCGATGCAGATGTCGGCCGCAGCGAACCCTGAATAGGCGGGTACACCGTCGAGGGAGACGGTTCCCCCGCCCAGCTTGATTTTCTCCTTGGGTTGTCTGAGGTTGAGGAAGGCCCCGCTGGAGCACATGGGGCTGAAGGTTCCGGTGGTGACCACGTCCACTTCTCTCGCCGCCTTGGCCGCGCCCTTTTCCCGGGCAAGGTGTATGATTTCTTCGGCCGTGCAAACCACCACACGGCCCTCGCGGATTTTTCTATTGATTTCGTCTATGGAGCGCAACATGAATTCCTCCTGAAGAAAGGGAAAGGATGCCTGAGTATGGATCGGTAACCGGATGAGGACTGCCCCCGAAGGGGCCGGTCATGATCCATAGGTCGGCCATCACCTCCCTTTTCCCCCGGAGCAATGCGACACAGCTATAGCGTTTGGCTGGTTCCGTGGGCATGGATGTTTCTGCTGACCTCTCTTATGATAAGGAAGATTTTTAAAGACCCATACACGATCTTTCACACCGGTGCAACCCCGTATGCCGGACCTTTCTCCTTCACAACCATGGCCACCTTCTCCCTTTGATCCGAAAGCGGCGGCAATACTACACTGCGTGCGGGTACACATTGCGATTCCCCACATCCCGCCCGCCCTCCCGGTCGGGGTGGGGGTATAAAAAGCGCAGTTTGTGGCCCCGTAAGGTATACAGGGTCGCTGCGATGCTCAAGGCCCCTTTTTCGATGCCGGTACCGACCTTCTGGGGGAGCCAAACGCCCCTCCTATGCCGGGGTGACTTCACGGAGCGTCTGGGATATATTTCCCGCACTGTAATCCCCGGTTTCCTCGTTAACGGATTCGAGGCGCCCTGTGCGTGGTCCAAAGACCTGCGCCTCGGCACAGGCGGGTGATCATCCCCAGCCAAGGGAGCAGCGATTCGTCCGACCGAGGGGTTCTTTTAGGAGGGTGGGCTTATGTATCGCCGGGAAGGCTTTCTCAGACGTGCGGTGGATTGGCAGCTCTATTACCAGTACTGGCATCCTGCCCAAGAGGTGCAAGCGGCTCTGCTGATCGTGCATGGTTTCGGCGAACACAGCGGCAGGTACGAGCACGTTGCTCAGCATCTTGCTCCCAAGGGGTATGCGGTGTACGCCTTTGACCTGCGGGGCCACGGGCGTTCCCCCGGTCAGCGGGGTCATATCGATCGATGGGGAGACTTCAGAGAAGATGTGCTCGCCTTCACCAATTGGGTGCGCGGGAAGAACAACCAAGGACCCTTCTTTCTCATGGGCCACAGCCTGGGGGGGCTCATCGTCCTGGAATACGTCCTGAACAACCCGGAAGGCCTGAGCGGTGTGGTGGCGTCGGGGCCTGTTCTGTCCCAGCCGGCAGTCTCGCCTTTCCTGCTTCTGGCAAGTCGCGTCCTCTCGTCCCTGTGGCCCACATTCACCATGGGAGTCAAGCTCGACACGGCGGCCCTTTCCCGCGACCCCGAGGTGGTGCGCGCGTATCGAAGCGATTCGCTGGTGCACGCAGTGGCCTCCGCCCGACTGGGGGCCGAGATCCAGGGGGCCATCCGGTGGACCAACGAGCGGGCTCCGGCCCTGGAGGTCCCTCTGCTCCTGCTGCACGGGGGGGCCGACCGTCTGGCTTCTCCGGAAGCGAGTCGTGCCTTTTTCGACAAGGTGGCGCTCCCCGACAAGGAGTACTGCCTGCTGGAAGGATTTTTCCACGAACCGCACAACGACGTGGAGTGGCGGAAACCGTTGGGCACCCTGGAAAGATGGCTCCGGGGGCATGGAGGCCCGTAGGTGCCCGGCACCTCCTGGTGTCATGGGCCGCCGGCATCTTGGGGTTTGTGAAGGTAACGGTGGAGGAAGGCTCGCTGGCTCGGGGTGAGAACCGTCCGGGGCCGTAGCGTGTGGATGCGCCTGACGGCTTGTTCGGGACCGAGGCATTCCTTGAGCCCTATCCAGCCCGCCAGGACAGTCCCTGTTCGGCCCCGTCCCTCGAAACAGTGAACCGCCACGCCCAGGCCTTCGCGAAGGGATCCCTCGATGAAGCCCACGGCCAGATTCATGGCGTCGGGGCTTGGAGGGTCGCAGTCCTCGACGGGTACGAAAAGGTGCCTGAATCCGGCCCGAAGGTACTGGCCTGCGTACAGGTCGTCTTCGGTCAGGGTCAGGACCGCGCCGATCCCATTTTTCTTGAGTACCCGGAGGGTGTGCTCGACCTTCTGGGCCCAAGGCTCCCCCATTCCTGCCACCTTGTAGGGATGGAGGAACCCGAAGCCGATCTGTTCCAGGATCTGTTTGTCCCCCGTGGCGCAGGGGGTCTGTTTCATGGTTGTCATGGCTCCAAAGTGTAAATAGGGTTTTCGCCAAATGGCCCCCTTGATGACACCGAATGCGCGATGTCTCCGCGGGCCGGCCCTTCCATGCCGCGTCCCGAACACGGGTGTCCCCGCTCTTGCTGCCATTGACTTTTTCGTGTACCCCATATATGCGATTGCTGAAAGGGAAAAGCGAAGGGCCCCACGCCTCGTGGTCATGGGGACAGGAGGCATCGGGCAAGGAAAACCCTTAGCGCGCTTGCGCGTGAACGCTCAGGGGTGGGTGTGTATCATGGAGGGGCGTGAAAAGAGAAAAAGCCGGAGACTCGAATCGTTGAACTTGCTGTCCTATGCCTGTCTCGACGAAAAGGGTGACACGGTGCACCAGGCAATGGCAAAGACCATCAATATTTCCGAGTCGGGGATACGGATGGAGACGCACGTACCCCTGGTGCCCCGGACCTCGGTGTCTCTGATGATCGGTCTCAAGGAGGATCTTCTCGATATCACGGGTAAGGTCGCCCACTGCGAGGTGACCGAAACCGCCAAGTTCCATTCGGGGATCCATTTTTTTGACATGACGGAGAAGCAGCGTGCGCTTTTGCGCGAGTATGTGGAGGCCATGGAAAACCGGTAAAAAGGAAACGGAGGCGCAACGGCGCTGACACCTGCCGCCTGCAGCCTTTCGGCCGGACAGCAGGCACCAGAGGGGAAACCCGCAGATGGAAAAGGACGGTCCCTCGGCCATCGGCTCGAGCACGCACTACCACCGTCACACCGGCTACGACCGGGAACGGATGAGCGGTCACTTCCTCGATTGGAGTGATCGGCCCAGTGTGTACAAGAGTTATCCCTTTCTCGATGCGATCCCCCTGCCGCAAGACCCACACCTGCCCCCATGCAAGCTTTCGGATATGCTGGGCGGGGCTCCTGCGCTCCACAGGCCTTCGTCAATTTCGGGCGACGATCTGACCACGATCCTCGCACTGGCTTACAGTCTGACGGCCCAAAGCAGGCACTCGGGTCAGGATTTCTTTTACCGCAGCGTGCCTTCTGCCGGGGCGTTATACCCCTGTGAGCTTTACCTGGGGGCGCGTTTCGTATCGGGGCTGGGCGACGGACTGTACCACTACGGCATCGGCGAACACTCACTGCGTCTGCTTCGCCCCGGGACTCCGGGCGAACCGTGTCCTTCTCCCGCCCTCACGTTTTTCGTTACCGCCATCGCATACAGGAGTGCGTGGAAATATCGTGAGCGCGCCTACCGGTACCTCCTTCTCGACACGGGGCATCTGGTCGGGAGCCTTCTCCTTTCCCTGGGGGCAGGGAGGCTGGTTTCCGGGGTGAACTACGATTTCTACGACCGCACCATTAATACCCTTTTGGGGCTCGACGACACACGTGAAGTCTGTCTGGCCTTGGTGCAAGTGCCTGGGCAAAACCTTCTTGTGGATGGATTCGGCCAAAATCCGGATCCTCTGGACCGGAGGTTCCCTGCAACCAGCCGTACGGCCCGCAGGGAGGTGGTATACGGTGCCATAAGGCAGGTCCACGCGGTGAGCTCCGCGAAAGGGGGCGGGGGCGATGTTCCCAACATGGTCGAAGAGGTGGGTCTCTCGGTGCGTTCATGGCAGGAGATTGCGCGGCCTGGGAAAGGACCTGAGGAAATCTCTTACGCAGATGCGGTGGTCCGGCGACGGTCCCTGCGCAATTTCGTCGGTCAAAAGCTTGCCGGGGAAACGTTTCTCGCTCTTTTGCACATGCTGTGTGCGTGTCCGGCCGCCGAGGGGAGCGTCGAGCATGCCGTAGGCATGGGCCTCCTCATCGGCGGTGTGGAAGGGTTCGAAAAGGGGGGCTATCTGCTGGACAGGATCCGCGGCCGTATCGGCCTGTTCGCCGTGGGCGACCACAGGGAAAGGATGGCCCGCGTGTGTCTGGACCAGCAGTGGCTGACCCAGGCGTCCATCCATGTCTTCTTTGCCGCCAACCTGGCCGTGCTGGAAAGCTGCCGGGGCTCCCGGGGGTATCGGTATGCCATGATGACCGCAGGCATCCTGTGCCAGCGCCTTTACGTCGGCGCCGCCGCTTTGGGACTGGGCTGTTGCGGGATAGGGGCCTTCTACGACGCAGAAGCGGCGTGCCTGCTCGGTCTCAATGCCGACTCGGCCATGCTCTATCTGGCGGCTGTGGGTCCGGTGAAAAAGATGTTCGCCCAGCCGTGAGTGCCACGCTTCTCATTGCGCTTGGGGCCCCACCACCTCGTAGCACGGGGACACCGTGTCGAAGGGGGTGTGGACCAGGTAGTCGGCAATGGCCCGGTCGTATGCTGCGGTGCGCTGAAATGCCTTGCGTGCAAGCCGATACCTGAACCGGAAGGATGTGGCCCCGCGGTGGGTGTCCAATTCTTCCAGGACGTTGGGATAGTCGTCGGGATCCACCACGATAGCCACCCGCAGGAAGTTCTTGGCCGCCGCCCGGATCATGCACGGCCCACCGATGTCGATCTGCCCCCTTGCCATTTCCGGAGTCACGCCGCTTTTGGCGATGGTTTGCTGAAAAGGGTACAGGTTCACCACCACCATGTCGATGGGCACGGCCCCGGTGCGCGCCATGTCCTGGGAGTGGGCCTCGTTGTACTTTTCTGTGAGCAATCCGAGGTAGATCTTGAAATCGAGGGTTTTTACCAGTCCGCCGTGGGTTTCGGGTTGCCCGGTGTAGTCCGAAACCGATGCGAGGTGGCGACTCGCGCTGTCCTGCAAGATCTCCCGAAGCCGGGCGAAGGTTCCTCCCGTGGACAAGACCTTGACGTCGGGGACCCGCTCAATGAGCTGCGGAATGAACCCCTCGAGCCCCTGTTTGTCTGAAACACTGACCAGGACATGACGCACGGCCACCGGTCCATCGGTCTTTTCCACCACGTTGACAGCCATCGCTCTCCCCCTTATGTTTGCGCACCGTGTCTGTGAAACGCCATGGTTATACTGCCATCCCCCTTGCCCTGCGGGGCCGGGGTGAGGGTATAAAAAGCGCAGTTTGTGCACGCGCACAGCATACGCTTCCGTGCAATCAGCATGGAATGCACTATACCAGAGGCCCCGCATGGTTACAACTTGCGGCCGCAAGACGGGGACATGCCGCGCACCCGACGGCCCGGCCTCAGGCAGGGACATGGTGCGCGCGGCCTTGATCATCTTCCGGCCGGGTGCGGCCTGTTTTCCCCCGGCCCCATGTTGCCCGAGGTTGAGTGTCCATAGGTGGGGCCCCGGCTGAATGGAGGTTTTTGTAGAGTGGGCACTGCCCACCAAGAAGGCTGCCCACCCAGAAGACTCTTGCGCATTTGGTCGGATGCAGCCCGCGCAATGATCCATGCCTAAAGCGCAGTTTGTGCCCGCGAAAGGCATACACCGATTGTGTCTGGAGGGGGGGCCGTGAGAAGAGCCCCCTTTCCGAGGAAGGTGAAAGGTCGTGTCGGTAAGAAGATCCCAAAACGTCGAGCTGGTCGTCTCGGGGATGGCGCTGGGTGGAAAGGGCCTTGCACGCGTGGAAGGCATGGCCGTCTTCGTGGACCAGGCGATTCCCGGCGACGTGGTGGAAGCACGGGTGGTCAGGAGAAAGAAAAGATTCGCCGAGGCCAGGGTGGTGCGTATGATAAGCCCGTCGCCTCTGCGCGTGGAGGCGCCCTGCCCTTACGCGGGCATCTGCGGAGGCTGCAAGTGGCAATGCCTTCCCTATGGGAAGCAGCTCGAGTACAAGCGGGAGCACGTGGTGGAAGCGCTGGAGCACATCGGCGGGCTCCACGACGTGCCGGTGCACCCTGTAAAGCCCTCGGAAAGAAGCCTGGGCTACCGGAACAAGATGGAGTTTTCCTGCACGCAGAGCCGATGGCTCCTTCCCGACGAGATGGGCCAAGACAATGTGGAGGCAGGCTTCGGCCTCGGTCTGCACGTGGCAGGGACGTACAACAAGGTCCTCGATGTGCAAGCCTGTCTTCTGCAGCCGGATCTTGGAAACCATATCCTTCGGGATGTGAAGGCGTTCATGAAGGAATCGGGCCTGCCCGCCTATGGGCTGAAAAGCCACGAGGGTTTCTGGCGTTTTTGCATGCTGCGCCATTCCTGTGCCCACGACCGTTGGATGGTCAACCTCATCACATCGGAAAAGAGAACGGACAGGCTGGTCCCCTTGGCGCAGCGGCTGCGGGACGCGTACCCCGAGGTGGCTTCCGTGGTGAACAACATCACCGCAAGGAAAGCGGCCGTCGCCGTGGGAGAGCAGGAGTTTCTGGTGGCCGGAGATCCGTATCTGCACGAGGGAATCGGACGTTTCGAGTTCACCGTTTCCTCCAACTCCTTTTTCCAGACAAACACCCTCGGTGCAGAGCGGCTTTACCGCACGGTGGTTCAGTACGCGGGGTGCAGCGGAAGGGAAAGAGTGGTCGATCTTTACAGCGGCACGGGCGCCATCGCCATACTCCTTGCCGAGAGGGCGTCGGAGGTCCTGGGTATGGAGATAAACGAGGGTGCGGTAAAGGACGCGAGGTCCAACTGCGAAAGAAACGGTGTGAACAACTGCCGCTTCGTGGCAGGTGACATTCGCATGGAACTGGCTGCGGGCGGTGCGCAGGCCGACATCGTGATCGTGGACCCGCCCCGCTCCGGAATGCACCCCAAGGTCACGGAGCAGTTGGTCCGCCTCGCTGCGCCGAAGCTCGTGTACGTCTCCTGCAATCCGGCAACCCTCGCCCGTGACCTTTCCCTCTTGGCGGAGGCCTACCAGGTTCTGGAAGTTCAGCCCGTGGACATGTTTCCGCACACCGCCCACATCGAATCGGTGGCGCGCCTGGAAAGAAGGTGACCCGTGACCCCCGTCACCGGGAGAATCAGTGAGAAACCAGCAATTTCTGGCCCGGACGGATGGCCTCCTCTTTGTTAAGCTTGTTGATCCGCAACAGGTCCGTTAGGGTGAGTCCGTATTGCCTGCTGATGCCGTACAAGGTGTCGCCGCGGCGCACCACGTGGTAGCGGGCGGCCTTTTGGGGTTGGGGTGCCGCGACTGCCGGCGCCGCTGCCGCTGGCGTTGCCGGCGCGGGAGGGGTGGGGGCGGCAGGCTTGGCCGGCACGTTCTTCTGCATCGCCGCGAGCAGTTCGCCCGGCATCCTCCCCATCTGGTTGGCCAGCGTGGTGGTCTCGGTCAGGAGCCTCTCCTGGGATCTCTGCAAGTGGGCAAGCTGTTCAGCCTGGCTCTGGACAAGCCTTTCCAAATCCTGCAGCGTTCTTTCCAAATGGGAGATATCCTGGCCGTAACCTGCGCCGTCCGCAGCGGGGCGTCGGATACTTCCGCTGACGAACAACACGAGGATGGCGATCAGGAGGAGCAGAAGCCCCCCTCCCACCCAGACCAGCATCCGCCGACCTTCCCACACGCTCATGGATTCCCGGCGCTTTCCTTCCCATTCCGGTTCCATCTCCTCGGAGTGATCGGTGAACTTCACGTTGGCGTCATACGGTTCCATGCAATCACCTCCTGTGTGCCGCTCCGGGGCCGCGCTGCGGCACTTGGGCAACCAGTGGCCGCGACGGCTAGTCCAGTCGGCGGTCGTACATTTTGCCCACCCCGTATTCCTCTCTGCGGGTGAACTTCTCCCTGGGGGGGCCTATGATCTGCATTTCGGGAAACGCCCGGGAGACCTCCAGTGCGATCTTCATCTCCTTGGTGCAGCCCGTGCTGAAGGTGGCGTCCTTTCCCACCCATTCGGGCGGCACCTTTTTCCTCATCAGGGTAAAGGCAGTGAGGATGTCCTCGTAGGCCTGGAAACGCCAGATGTCTATGAGGCCGCTTCGCTGGACGATTTCCCACATGAACATGAGGTCGTCGGCATCCATTCCCGGTTCGTAGTATTCCGACGGGTTGATGATGAAGGTGTCCGCCGACTGTTCCCTGAGATGGTCGATGAAGACGGACATTATCTTCTTGGCCATCTGTATCCTTCCCGGGATGGAGCCGATGATCCCGCTGTAGAAGACGACCGTCATTCCCCCCTTCTTGGCCTCCTGCATCTGGCAGGTTATCTTTCCTGCCTTCTTCTCCAGGTCGCTGTGGGAGAACTTTATGACATGAGGATGCCTCGGCTTGAACAGCAAAGACACTTGACCCCCTTCGTTCCGGGCCACACTGAGGACATCCTGGGTGAAGCGGAAATGGGACTGGAAAAGACGCCTCCTCTGGTCCTGACCCCGGGAGATCACCAGGTCCACCTCCTTGAAGATGCGCGCGAAGGTGGTGGAAACCAGCAGCAAGTTCAGGTTCTCTCGGGTGCCGTCCGAAACGACCATGATATGCTTGTCCTTTTTCAGTGTATTGACAAGCTCGTTTTTCCCCATGGTGTTTTCCTTGATCAAGTAGGCGCCTTCCAGGTAGGCGCGAAGGGATGCATCCTCCAGGACGTCCTGCAGATGCACCTTGGTGAAAAGAGGGCCGTCCTTGAACGCGACGATGAGCTTGTGTCCCAGACGGGCCAGGTAATGAACGATGACCATGTCTATCATCACCTCTCCGGCCTCGTCGGCGAGCCAGAGGATCTTGAGGGAGGGGGCGCAAAGGGGCATTGCCCCCTCTCCTTCGGGCACCAGGAGTCGCTCCATGTGATCGAGCCCGTCACCGGTGAAAGGGCGCGAAAAGATCTTGAGGTAGTCGTCCGTGGAGTACTCGGCGATTGTGTCGGCCTCCCAGAGGGCGGTCTGGGTCGACAGGGCGAACAGACGCTTTATCTTGAGCCGGTCGATACGGGCCTTGAGTCCTTCCAGGGTGGAAGGATACGGCGCGAGCTGCGTCGGGTCGATGCGATTGAGGGCCTCGAGCAGGCTCGGGGAATGCAGGGCGCCCATGGTGCGTACGTTGCGCCGGCTTTTCTCGTGTACGTAAGGATCTTCGATCTGGGTGCGTTTGAGAAAGATGTTGAGAAGCCTTTTCTCCACACGGGAAGGGATCATGATGCCGTCGCGCGTCTCGTGGTTCCACTTGGTTTCTATGAGGGACTTGAGGTACTTCTTCTCCCAGGTATCTTCGATGGTTTCCTCTATGAGGGTCAGAATCCTGGTAAGGGCCGCGTCGTATTTCTCCGCCACGAAGGGCGGCCGCGTGCGGTTCATGATGGCCGAGAACATGGTGTCCGAACAGGGATAGTACCGTTCGTTTTCCTCGGTGAAGACCATGAAGCGCACCTGCTCCGGTGTGGCCACCTGCTCGGGGTACGCGAAGTGGTCCATGTGGTTTTCGATGAAAAAGGCAGTGTACCATGCGTCTCGAACGGGGTCCTCGCTCGTGTCGAAACGGGGATGGGCGTACCTTTCATCGTCAATCGTGAGGTCTTCCCTGTCCAATGCCGCGTCCTGCCCCGCCGACGGCGCTTCTTGCGCCTGGCGCGTGCCTTCTAGCTTTCTTCTTTCCACCATTCGCAGGGAGACACCTGCATGCACGCCTCGGCGATTTCCCGGGCCGTCTTTGTCCTGAGACCCGCCGCGGCGTTTTCTATCCACTCCTGCACCGGATACCCTCTTTCCTGGTATTCCCGTGCCTGGAAGAGGCATTCGAGAAGATCCGCATCACGAACCACCTTTGCCTCCAGGGTGGAAGGCTCCTTCAACCGTGCCGGAAGGCCCCGTACAAGGGCGGCGAGGGGTTCGGGCAAACAGCGGGCCTGGTCTCTCGAAGCCTCCTCTTCGCCCTTTGTCAGATCCACGTACCTTCGGGTTATCCTGTGTCCGTCGTTGATTCGTGTTTCGGGCATGTCGTGGAAAAGGGCCATGACCAGCACCTTTTCAAGATCCGCCTTTTCCAGGCCGGCCACAATGCAGGCAATAAGGGCGGTGCGGAAGGAGTGCTCGGCCACGCTCTCGGGATGGTCCACCCCAGCCACCCACCATCCGGACCGCCGGACCCTCTTGAGCTGCCCCGATTCGTACAGGTAACGGGCGATTTTCCGCATCTTCGCCACTTTTCCCCAATCCCCTCCCGTCCCTGACAATCCCGCAGATGGGAATACCCTCATTGGGGGCTTGACCCGGAACCCGGTTTGCCTGGGCTCCATCCAGCAACCCTATCTCGCGGGCTCCTGCCCGAACGCACGATGAAGACTAAATATTATTACAGGACACCCGAAAACACAAGGAACCCGCGGGTTGGGCCCGAACAGGCGCTGTAGGGAGCAAGTGTGTTGTCCGGACTTGCAACACGTGATCTGTCTGGTTCATCAGACGGCAACGGGAGCTTCCTGGTGAGGCCCGGGTGCGCTCCACAAGACCTGGAAGGGGCGTTTCCGTACGTAGTGTTCAGGATGCTCAAGGCCGAGGGCCGAATCACGGACGCGATCATCGAGAACATGATGCATTGGCACCACAGTGGATTCGACGTCTGTTGCGGAAGGGCGATAGGACCCCATGACGAGCAGGGATTGGAGAATGTGGCCCGGTATGTGATCCGGGCCTCCTTCTCCGAGGAGCGGATGAGGCACCATCCGGCCTGCGAATGCTGCGATGGGGTTGTCAAGGTGATCTACCAGTCCAAGAACGGGGAGACGTCGAAGACCTTCGATGCGTTGGATTGGCTGGCCCAACTCGTCACCCACATTCCGAACCGGGGGGAACAGATGGTGCGCTATTACGGGTGCTATACTGCGCGCAGCCACAAATTGCGATTTTCCACATCCCCCTCGCCCTTTGGGAGGGCCGGGGTGAGGGCATAAAAAACGCAGTTTGTGGCCGCGCAAGGTATACAGCAACAAGTGCCGAGGGATGCGCAAGGGGCCTGTCCTCGAGTAAGGGCTTGTGCAAAAATAAGTTCCCCTTTTCAGGTGTCGAGGCGCGCGCATGGCAAGGCGCGAGGAGGGCGAATGGCTGGCCATTTAACTGACGAGCAACGCCGCCAGGCGTGATGGATCGGCGCATCAAAATGGGAAGTTATTTTTGCACGAGCCCTAAGATCCAGGAGCCGGTAAGGATGAGGCGGCGCCGGCGGTGGTCGAATGCCCGCTTTCACCCAAGGAGTTTCGCAGGAACTCGGCGCGACTGATGCAAAAGATCTACGAGGTTGATCCCCTGATATGTCCCAAGTGCACGGGCAGCATGGGAATCATATCCTTTATCGAGGACCTTGGGGTGGTGGAGAAGATCCTGAAGAACGCCGGGCTATGGGAGACGCGCAATCATGATCCGCCGCCCCAGCCGGCTTGCCACATCCCGGAGCCGATTCACGATGATGCCTGTTCGCAGTTGCCTCCGGGCGACTATTGGCTCCAGTAGCCGAAAGGGGTCTGGTGGCGCAGAGAGGGTTGTTGCGCCCAATTTCAGGGGAAAGACCGCTGGATTTTGGAAAGTAGCCTGCCAAGCCCCCATCGAATCACCCAGGTCTTGACGATGATCCGCCTGCCCAGCGTCACCGGCAACGTGGCGCACAATATCTGGTGCCGACTTTTCCCTTGACACACAACCCGGCTTCTGTCATGGTCGCGCTCACGCAAAGCAAGTTCCTATTTTATTATTTATTTCTTCCTCAGAAGTCAGCCGGGCTCTTTACCGACAGGCCCGGCCTGTTCAACACATGGGTGTAAATCATAGTGGTGGAGACATCCGCGTGCCCCAATAGCTCCTGCACTGTGCGAATGTCATAGCGTGCCTCAAGCAGATGCGTGGCAAAGGAGTGGCGAAGGGTATGGCAGCTCACCTTCTTGTTGATACCTGCCGTCTGAGACGCCTCCTTGACGGCCTTTTGCAGCAAGTTCTCGTTGATATGATGCCGCCTCACCTTTGCGCTGCGGGGGTCAACGGAGAGGCTTTTCGCAGGAAACACATACTGCCATATCCACTGCTTTGCCGCGCTCGGGTACTTTCTCGCCAACGCAGGCCACATGTAGACCTCAGCGTTCCCCTGCGCCAGGTCCTGGTCGTAGATGGCCCTGACCCTGGCAAGATGTTCCTGAAGGGCAGTGGCAAAGCGCTCAGGCAACATCGTGATGCGATCCTTCCGCCCCTTGCCGTCCCGAACCAGGATCTGGTGCTGGCGGAAGTCCACATCCTTCACACGCAGCCGCACACACTCCATGAGCCGGAGGCCGCCTCCGTACACGATCCCGGCCATCAGCCGCGTAATGCCGCTCATATTGGCAAGAAGCGCCTCTACCTCCTCCCGAGTCATGACTTCCGGCAGCCGGCGCGGGCGCTTGGCCCTGGCAAATTCCCCTATCTCCCCAAAGGGTTGCTTCATGACTTTGGCATAGAAAAAAACCAGCGCATTGAGGGCCTGGTTCTGCGTACTTGCAGACACCTCGCGTTCAACAGCAAGGTATTCAAGGTATGCCTTCACCGAACTGCCAGGATCGAGGCTCGCGGGGTCGGCGTACCGATGAAACGCAATGAACCGCCGCACCCAGTCGAGGTAGGAAGACTCGGTTCGGTAGGAGTAATGGCGCGTGCGGATCTCCGTCTTGATCGCTTCGAGCAGGGGAGAAAATCGCCTCTCCACCTCGCCCGGAGTCACTGCATCGAGAAACTCTTTTCTGGTCTCCGCTGCCGCCCGTTCATACCCAAGTCCCGAGCCGTCGGCTCGCCGATGTGTCTCGCTACCCGGGGCGTAATGAGGCAAGAACACCTCGTACAGAAGCTTCAGGGCATGCCGGGCCTGGCGGACCTGCCAGTCGGCAATCCCCTCCCTCTGCCCCAACTGCGCCAAGAACGCCTCAACGTCCTGCCCGGATCGGTCGCGGAGCCGCTTCTCAGGGAAGAATTGGGCAAAGGACTGCACCCACTTGACGTAGAACGGAGAACGCTCCGGGGGCACCCTGTTTTCCTCGACGCACCCCTGGTAGGCTTTCCAGAACGTTTCGCCCTTGTCGGATTTCGTCCTAGCGGTGTCCGGATCCATAAAATGCTCCTTTCTATCAGCTGGTTACCGGGTAGAGATCCCCCGTGTAATAGGCAGAATTATAATATCACGATATGATTTTTCTGTCTACTATCTGTTATGCCTATAAAATTGGCAGTCTCGCCCAAATATCAACTTCTTGCCCAAAGTAAGAGCTTGGGCCAAACTCTTCCCATGAGTAAGGAACAAGATTATTACCATGCACATCCCCCTCTTTATATGTGGAACTTCTCTTGCTTTTATGCTCAACCCATTTGCCTGGAGGGGTCTTAAATGTATATCCAATTTCAACACCGTCAGGCATTTCACCGTTTTTCATTTTTTCTCGCTCTTCTTCGGTGATGCCTTTCGCAAACTTTGCAACTCTCCAATATCGTTTGCCGTGCTTGTCATCTGAGTCGCTCCAGTTGTCTTTGGTCAAGTGAATAAGAACATATTCACCGTCCTCTGGGAGTTGTTCATTAACGTAGTAAAAAGGCATAACAATACGTTCCAGCGGACTACTATCCGCGACGTTTTCAGTATTATTTTGGTTCATTGTTTCCATCCTCTTCATTTAGGTTTCGTGTTGGCTAGTAGCCCCTGAACTCAGTCGTTATGCAGCGGCTTCAACAAACGCTCTTGGATCATCTTCGCCAGTCTCTTCGTCCCACCATGAAACCCAAGAACCATCTGGCCCTTCAGTGGTGTCGGTGGTGTCGAAAACGTTAATTCCCCCGGCGTTGCAATAGTCCGGCTTAATGTTGTTCTCGAACTGGAATGCGTCATATTCAGCAAGAATATCCATCACCTTGACACCTTCTTGAACTGACTGAACATCAAATTCAAAAGGCCTCCCAGGAACCTGCGGAATCCACCACACTTTCATCTTCATAGAATCCTCCAATTAAGTAAAAATTTGCATAACAAGGCCAATTAACGCGGACTCGTTACACTCGCCGGTTATCGGCAGCGTTGGGTAGTTGAAATACAACATTACGACGTAAATGAAAGGAGATAAAATGAGTGCAACAATAATCGGTCGTGTAAAGTCAGGTAATGGCAAAAGTTATGAAGTAAAATGGGATCAATCCAGCAGAGATGTTTATGTATCATGGGGTGGCTGGTCTCATGTTGGAAAAGCATCCTCTGCTGGAGATGCTATGAACAAGGCAGAGGCATGGCTTTACAACAAATAGCCCAACAGCATTATGACAATAACGTATGATGGTGAAATTTATTACAAAGGAGATTAGAAATGTTTTATATAGAAAATAATAAGCACCTGTGGGAAGACCAGCAAAGCTTCGGATTATACAAGACAGCTATTTCCATGTTTTTGGAAGAAATGAATAATCAAAAAAAAGATATTGACCAAATAACGCTCCTTGCAGATGGACTAGATCAACTATTTCAATCATACGAAGAAAAATACGGAGACATGAAAGATCCTCTTTTTTATTGGTGGTTTGCATCTGTAAATGCGGTTCTTACGGCGATAACTGATGATGATGATAGTTTTATGCGGAAGCAATATGCAGTAAATGGTTTTAAGACAAGCCTCAGTAGGCATTTTCGAGTCCCTTCTTTTTCACAAGAGATGATAGATCAAGCTTTTAGTGTTATTGAAAGTCTAGAACCTGGCGTGGATGGTCGTGGGTGGGTACAAGAAAATAGACGCTCCATAAAGCCTGCATTTTAATAACGATATCAATCAATTTACCCAACCCGTCGCTACAGCCGATCGCGGCCCGCTGGGCCGCTCCGGCTGAGCTTTTCGTTAAGTTTAATGGAGGACATATGGAGACAATTAGCATTGTCGCAGGTGGAATATCCATCATTTTAGCAATCATCGCTATATGGCAAGCTATGTATTTCTATACCAAGGGCAAGGATATTGATGGTCGAGTCGATTCTTCTTTGGTCGGCATTAAATCCCAAGTCGATACCCTGCAGGCTGTTAATTCCAAAATTACTGACAGACTTACCAGATTCGTTACTATGCCCCGGAATGAGTCTACTCAATCCATTGAACTTTTGTCCATGACACTCCGAAGTCTCCCCGAACTTGCTCTCAAATTTCTGCCTCCCAACCAAACTACCAATGAGGCCGCCGTGAGAAAAGAGATCACATTGGCTTATGTTGCAATTTGGTATTATGCAGCGACCACTAATGTCTGGTCTTCCTTCTGTCTTCCTCCTCCTGGAGACTTTGATCCAGAAAGACACGCCCTTGTTAAACGTGTTGTAGATCAATCTGCCGCAGATTTTAGATATATGGATAATCTTGTAAAAAATCTCGACCAGGAAGCAATACAAAATAGAGACTTTCAATATGCCCATCTTTACGATGAAGTTACTCATTATTTGTTTCCTCTTATAGGTGATACCAGTGAACATTTTGCTCGTATGGCAAAGAAAACTTAACAATTCATTCCAGCGGAGCGGGATTACCGTGTGCCCCACTTAATTATCCTGGCCGCCCGCTGAACTCTGCGTTAGCAGTTAATATATTGGACGAATACAGGATTACAAATGGCATATATTAAGGATAAGGACCAAAAAATGTTGTGGGGGCGCTCGGCCGGCATGTGTTCATGGTGTAAAGCAAAGCTTACTATTGATGCTGCAGACGGTAACCCTGCTACGGTTGGTGCAATGTGCCATATCGTAGGAGAAAAAGAGGGTTCAGCGCGCTTTGATAGCAATTTGACGGATGAGGAAAGAAATTCGTATTCAAATCTCATACTAATGTGTTCGCACCATCACGATATTATAGATAAAGACGAAAAATCATATACAATCGAAAAGCTACACATTCTTAAGAATAAACATGAGGTTTGGGTTGCTGAAACTTTTGGCAATCAAAATCCAGACCCAGATGAAATGGTCTACTCAAATCTAATTGATACAATTACTATCATGTTGAAGTTAGAACAATGGCCCTGGTTTATAGATAATGCTGTAAGGAACTTGGTACACCATGATTTTGTAGACGCACAGGGCGTTTTGAACAGAAAACTACTGGGAACTATCTGGCCTGATAAGAAGCCCGAACTTAAAAATGCAATCTTAGAGCTATTAAATTCATATGATAGATTTATGACAAACTATTTGAGCAACGCTGAGTTGAGAGATAATTTCTTTGGGCGAGATTTAACGTATAAACGTATCTACCCAAATCCTGATTACTATAAATACAAAGAAAAAGAAGATCAGTGGGCAGATATAAATTTTTGGCTTTTATGTGATTATACTAATAAACTGAATAATTTCGCGGCAGCTGTAAGACAATTCTCGAATCCTTTGTATTTTCGAATTACAGGCAAATTTCTTGTAGAGGACCAAATGGGGCATAGATTCGGAGGTATGAATACAATTTTTGATCCAGTTGATGAAGATGTTTTAAAAAAATTAAATGATCTTGGATATAAATATGAATAAAGACGATTTCTTTCGAACTGCTAACCCTTCACTCGTGCCGACCCAAAAAGCCGGGCGGCACAGCTCAAACGTTGGACAGACCCGCTAGCGCGTGGGAGACTAAAATTAATCAATTCGATGAGAAAAGGACTTTGATACACTTTATATGACGGTTATTTAAGTTGGTTGCACTAAACCGCTTCGCGGTAGCCCGTAAGACCCGCCATACGATCCCTCCGAGACGGTCGGCTTTTCAAATGAGCTCTGAAGGTGTACCTTTCTCTGCATCCATAGACGTTG
>ENA-OSEO01001471-OSEO01001471.1-sediment-metagenome-genome-assembly--contig:-NODE-1471-length-42371-cov-9.187142_pt1 | contig 42371 bp, 34 predicted proteins | sample MGYA00237883_ERZ534232 | MGnify/ENA metagenome assembly ERZ534232 | reverse complement strand
AGCCTTCTCACTCCCACAGGCATAGCCAATTGTCTCTGACCTGGCCCTGAGGACCAGGGTTCGTGAACTGCACTGAACACTCGACAGTGCGTACTGCCTACTGCTTACTGCCTACTCATTGGTTCGCCTTGAGTTCCTCCTCGATCAACGCCTGCAACTCGGCAGGACCGTAGCGCTCCACTATCCTGCCGTTGATTAAAATGGTGGGAATGCCCCGGAGGCCGATCCTTCTTCCTTCGTTGAAATCCCGTGACAGGATGTTCTGGACGGCCGGGGAATTCATGTCCTGGCCGAGCTTTTCCATGTCGAGACCCAGGCTCCCGGCAATCTCCTTGATTTTTTCTTCACTGAGGGTCCGGTAGTTCTCGAAAAGCTTCTCATGGATCTCCCAGAACTTCCCCTGCTCTCGAGCAGCGAGGGCCGCCTGCGCCGCCTTCATGGCAAAGCGGTGGCTCTGGAGCCAGAAATTTTTCGGAACGAGTTTCACCTCTTTCGGAAACCTCTCCAGCAACTGCCGGAGTGTCGGCTCGAGCCGCGCACAGTACGGTCACTGGTAGTCGCTGAACACGGCGATTGTGACCGGCGCGTTCTCGGGCCCCTTGAACGGCGACCCGGATAGGTCGAGTTCATGGATGTCCTGGAGCTTGAGAATCCTGAGGGTCTTTGAACCGCTGCCGGTCAGGACCAGGGCGTGGAGCTTGGGCGAATAGGTGATCCTGTCAAATGCTTTGTCCACGGGAATCTTTTTCTCCACCCCGCTTGCTGTCACGGAGTACACCACGATTTCTCCCGGCACCAGGATAAACACGGACTGACCGTCCTCAGATGCAGCAACGTCAAGGGGTTCTTTCTCCAGGTTGAGCTCTCTCAGGGTCTTCCAGCTCAGATCAGCCAGGGCCGTGCCGCAAAGGAAAAAAACAGAAATCACTGTCACCAGCCATATTTTTTTCATTCCCGTCTCCTTTTCCAGGGTCTCGTCAAAACTTGAAACAGTATAACAGGCCCTGTCGCACGCTGCAAGTCGACCTTCAGGACATTCATCATTGCGCATTGATCATTGAGCATTTATCATTCAAGATAGACTGCTACTTTAGAATCAATGACAAAATGTAGATGATCAATGACAGATGATAAATGATAGATTTCATCCTCTCATCACCCGCTGGTTCCTTGAACGCTTCGGGAAACCCACCGACCTTCAGGAAAAGGCCTGGCCTGCCATCGCGTCAGGAGAGCATGTTCTCCTCTGCGCCCCTACCGGGAGCGGCAAAACCCTCGCAGCCTTTCTTTGGAGCCTGAACCAACTCCTGGCAAGGACGTGGCCGCCGGAACGCACGAGCGTCCTCTATGTGTCTCCCCTCAAGGCCCTCAACTACGACATTCAGCGCAACCTGCTCGGGCCCCTGGATGAATTGGGCCGGGTCTTCAAAGAAGAGAAAGAAATCTTCCCCGAGATCAGGGTTCTCACCCGAAGCGGGGACACGCCTGCTTCGGACCGTCGCCGCATGCAGCGTCATCCGCCCGAGATCCTGATCACAACCCCGGAGAGCTTGAATCTCCTTCTCAGTTCCCCGGTCAGCCGGAACATCCTCACAAGCGTTCGCACGGTGATCCTGGACGAAATTCACGGCGTGGCGGGCACGAAACGGGGCGTGCACCTGATCACGGCCGTGGACCGCCTCGTGCCCCTGGCAGGTGATTTTCAGCGCATCGCCCTTTCCGCCACCATCCGCCCTGCCGCAAAGGCAGCCGAGTTTGTGGGCGGTACGAGAAGGGTGCGCATCGTGGAATCCTCCCTTTGCAAGCAATACGCTGTTCGCATCCGATCGCCTGAAGCGGCTCCGGAGACCGGAGATTCCTTCTGGTATCCTTATGTGGAAAAAATCAAGGAGATCATTGCCGGGAACCGCTCCACCCTGATCTTCACCAACAGCAGGCGTCTTTGCGAAAAGATCACCCACCTGATCAACCTGGGGGAGGAGAAGCTCATCGCTTATGCCCACCACGGTTCCCTGTCCCGGGAGATCCGGGCCGAGGTCGAACACAAACTCAAGGCAGGAGAGTTGAAGGCCATCGTGGCCACAAACTCCCTTGAACTGGGGATCGACATCGGTGCCCTGGATGAGGTGGTTCTCATTCAGTCGCCTCCTTCTCTGTCTTCAGCCATACAGCGAATAGGGCGTGCAGGCCACCAGGTCGGAGAGGTCAGCAGGGCGACGCTTTTCCCAACCCACCCCAGGGATTTTATCGAAGCCGCGGTAGTAGCTTCCGGCGTGATCAACCAGGACATGGAAGCGTTGAGATCGCCGGAATGCCCGCTGGACGTTCTGGCCCAGATCATCATTTCCATGGTGGGCACCGATGTCTGGGACATGGACAGGCTCTTTGAGCAACTGACGTTGAGCCACCCTTATCGAAACCTGCCGCGCCGTCACTTTGACCTTGTCCTGAACATGCTTGCCGGTCGATATGCCGCCACGCGGATTCGTGAACTCGAACCCCGCATTTCCATCGATCGCCGGGACAACACGGTGACTGCAAAAAAAGGGGCCTTGCAGGCTCTGTACTCCTCGGGCGGCACCATACCGGACCGGGGATATTTCCACCTCCGCCACCATGAAACCCAGGCGAAAATAGGCGAGCTCGACGAAGAGTTCGTGTGGGAAGCCTCCCCCGGCCAGATCTTCACGCTCGGCACCCAGAACTGGAGAATCGAACGCATCACCCACAACGATGTCTTTGTCGTGCCCGCAAGGTCGGGAAGCACGGCACCCCCCTTTTGGAGGGCGGAAGAGTGCCTGCGCGACTTTCATCTCTCAGAGCGCGTGGGAGAGTTTCTCGAGAGGGCCGACGACCGGCTCGCGGATCCCGAGTTTCAGGAGGATGTGGCACGGAACCACGGTATGGAGCAGGCCGCCTTGGAGCAGCTCATCCGTTTCCTGCGGAAGCAAAAAGAGGTAACCGGCCGCCCTCTCCCCCATCGGCACCATCTTCTCCTGGAATGGGTCGCAACCGGCCCCGGCGGGTACCCCGGAAATCAGCTCGTGCTTCACACGATCTGGGGAGGCAGGGTCAACAGACCCTTTGCCATGGCCCTCGAAGTTGCCTGGGAAGTTCGATTCGGCCGGGAAATCGAGGTCTATCCGAGTGATGATTGCATCATGCTCCAGTTGCCCCACGAGGTGCCGGGCCGGGACATCCTTTCCCTCGTCACGAGCGCAAATGCCTTGGACCTGCTGAAAAAGAAGCTGGAAAGATCGGGGTTCTTCGGTGCCAGGTTCCGGGAATGCGCAGGCACGGCCCTGCTCTTGACCAGGCGCAAAATCCATGAACGAATGCCCCTGTGGTTGAGCCGTCTTCGATCGCAAAGGCTGCTCGACGCCGTGCTGGCCTATGAGGACTTCCCCCTTCTTCTCGAAGCCTGGCGCACATGCCTCAACGACGAGTTCGACCTGGAGGCCCTCCTGCGGGTTCTCGGCGAAGTGGAGTCAGGCGCCCTCACCTGGAGCGAAGCCCGCACCGCCTTCCCGAGTCCCATGGCTCAAAGCCTCACCTGGCCCCAGATCAATCAATACATGTACAGGGACGACCGGATGCGGTCCGGCAAGGCCTCCCGGCTCGGCCGTGATTTTCTGCGGGACGTGCTTCTTGTTCCCGGCTTGCGGCCCGATGTGCGGACCGAACATGTTGCGGGATTCGAACGAAAACGGATGAGACTGGCGGAGGGATACGCGCCCGACACGTGCGGGGATCTTCTCGACTGGGTCAAGGAGCGCGTGCTCATTCCCGCCTCCGAATGGAAGCGCCTCCTCCATGCGATGAAAAGAGATCATGGCCTGGATGAGGAATCCGTCGTCGCACCCATCGCTCACAAGCTGGTGCGGCTCCATCCTCCCTCGGCCGCGGAACCGCTCGTGGCTTCCCTCGAGATGATGCCGGCCGTCATGTCCGGGTTCTACGGCTCGGGCTGCAAGGTGGCCGTAGACTCCCTGCAGGAAGGCTCACCGCTCCCGGATCAAAGGCTCGACGTGGAGGAAAGCTCCGAAGAAACCCTGACCTCCCTCTTGTCCAACTGGCTATCGTTCTACGGTCCTGTCATGCCCTCTTTCGTTCGCGAGGCCCTGGGTGTGGAAGCCGATCGTCTTGAACGGGCCGTCCAGGATCTCATCGATGCAGACAGGGTGCTGGCAGGAAGCCTGGTCAGGGACTCGGAAGAGTTCTTCTGGTGCGACGGGGAAAACCTCGGAATTCTTCTCAGGCTGGCCAGGGCCGAGGCCAGACCGCTCTTCGAAGCCCTGGATATTCAAAAACTCCAGCTTTTTCTCGCCCGGCACCAGGGAATCGGTGACAGCGGAAGCGGCAGGCACCTCCTTTGCCGGAGACTGGAACAGCTTACCGGCTATGCCGCACCTGCGCCGGAGTGGGAAACGGAGATCCTGCCCGGCCGGATGAAACCCTATGAGCCTGCATGGCTGGACAGCCTCATGCAGGAAAGCGATCTTGCATGGCTGGGCTTTGACAGGCGCCGGATCTGCTTTTACTTCAAGGATGATCTCGACCTGGTGCTGAAAGAGGACCCCCAGAGGGAGCATGAAAGTGAAGGGCAGCCTGAGACCTTCTTTTCCGACCCGAGGGCCAAGTATGACTTCTCCACCCTTCTGCAAGTCTCGGGATTACGGGCTTCGGAACTCGCCGGCAAACTTTGGAGCGGCGTGTGGCAAGGACGAATCTCCAACGACACCTTTTCCGCCCTTCGCCGGGGAATCGAAACGAATTTCAAAGTGGCCCCCGCGGCCGGTGCGGGGTCCCCGAGGCGACGGGGAATCCGGACCGGCTTCGGGCGATGGAAAAGCACGGTTCCCTTTGCAGGGAACTGGCAGAGGATCACCCGGCCTGCCTCCGGAGAGGATCTGGTGGAAAAAGAGGAACGGAACAAGGACCGGGCCCGGTTGCTCCTTGATCGCTACGGCATCCTTTTCAGAGAGCTGCTGCTCAATGAGTCGCCTGCGCTTCAATGGTCCGCCCTTTTTCGGGCTTTGCGCTTGATGGAGCTCTCCGGAGAGGTCCTGACCGGCTACTTTTTCAGGGGCATCCCAGGACGCCAGTTCATTTCACCCGAGGCCTTTGGTCTGCTCCAGGGCATGACCGGAGAAGATCGAATCTATTGGATCTCCGCCACGGACCCGGCGTCCTTGTGCGGAATTCTCCTGTCTCCTCTGAAAGGAACCCTGCCGAGGCGTGCGGCAGGCACGCATCTGGTTTACCGGGGAAGCATGCTTGTCATGGTTTCACACCAAAAGGGGAAGCGACTGCAAATTCATCTCCCCCCCGATGATCCTGATTTGCCGTCGTGCCTTGATTTCATGGATGTCATGATGACCCGAAAGGTTCAGCCCCTGCGCCGGATCGTCATCGAAAGCATCAACAAGGTGCCGGCCGGCCGGAGCCCTTACCTCTCCGCCCTCCGCAGCCGCTTTGAGGTGTCCGTGTCCTTCCGCAAGGTCACACTTTACCCGAGAGCGTCTTGAGCTTCCCCCGGATTGTGTTCCTAAGGCCGGCCTGACCCAAAAACCCTCTTTCCTTAACCTTTGAACCCTGAACCCTGAACCTCTGAACCCTGAACCTCTGAACCCTGAACCCTGAACCCCTGAACCCTGAACCTTTGAACCCTCAAACATAGAGTTCCAGTCTCTCGTCGAGTTGAATGCCGATGAGGTACTGACCGGTGTACTTGCCCTCGGTGATTCTGGATTTGTGTCTCACCGTGCCGGAGACCTTGATCGTCATCCATGCGGCCATGAGTTCGAATTCCTCGATCCTGTATCCCATGTCCAAAGCCTGAAGCAGTTCGGGCGCGTCTTCTCCCACAAGAATCCCGACGCCCTGTTCCGAGATGTCGAACACTTTGGGATCATAGCTCTTTTCTTTGCCGTCCGGAGTTTTTAGGCTCAACCTGGCATCGACAAACAGGGGAGCTTGCGAGGTGCCCCTCTCGTAGCGGTTGTGCCTTCTCCGGTTTAAAATGAGGATGGATTCCGGGTAGGTAATAAAATGACCATAGTATGGAGACGTCAAGCTTTTCTCGATGAAGCAGGATTCGAACTCGCAATCGTATTTTCCGAGCGAGAAGCTGACGGTCAGTGACCCTTTGGACTGGATGAGTTCATTGCCGTTTTCCGGGCAAAGGATTTCGATGAGCAGGGTGCCGTTCAACCAAGGCTTTGCAAGGATTTCTCCGTGTTCGGCCTTGATGATCTTGGAGGAAAAAGGAGTTTTTTCTCCGCCGACCCGGATTCCGATGGACCTGTGGTCGCTCTCGAGAAACTCGATGGCTTCTTTTATTCTGCGCTTATTTCTTGTGGCAAGACCAGGCACGGGAATTCGTCAGACCCCCTTTCCTGTCCATATCTTGACAGACTATCCTCTTGAAATTCCCCAGGACTTAAACGTGATACATAAATTAGCTTAATATAGTATCACAATATTTTGAAAAATGGAAATCTAAAGTTGATGGACCCGTAAAAAGTCCGAAAACATTGACTTGGTCATTGCGAGCGAAGCGAAGCAATCTCGTAACTGGCCTGATATTCAGGAGATTGCCGCGGCGCTTCGCGCCTCGCAATGACGCTGTGGGACTTTTTACGAATTCCTCAAAGTTGATGGATTCGTAAACGCTCATGGCCGCCGTATTGGCCGCCCCCGCGCATGAAATCCCCCTCGATCCCCCTTTATAAAAGGGGGAGGTCTAATGATGCGCAGAAGCTTTCCCCCCCTTTGGAAAAGGGGGCCAGGGGGGATTTTCACGGTAAAAAGTCGCCCAGGCCGTCACTCCCGCGAAGCCTGTCCCCGAGAGTAGTAGTCGGAGAGCGGGAGTTCAGAAAAGCCTGAAATTTCTGGATTCTCGTCTTCACGGGAATGACAGGAAAGGCCGGCTAGAGGCGGACCTTCGCTACAGTAATGGAGCCTGCAAACGCACCGGATCGCCGACATCTTTGAACAGCAGATCTCCTTTTCCTAGCAGGTTTTCGGCTCCGGCCCGGCCGAGGAGCATCTTCGATTCCTCTTTCTTGACCATCATGAGGCCCACCCGGGCCGGAATGTTGGAGTCCAAGGCTCCCCTGACGACTTCGCGGCTGGGTTGCTGGGTGGCCAGGATGAGATGGATACCGGCCGCTCGGGCCTTGGCGCCGAGAAGGCTGATTTGCGCTTCGATTTCCTTCCGCCTCCTGGAATCACCCGCGATGAGGGCATAGTATTCATCGCACACACAAACGATTCGCGGCAGCCCCTGCCGGGTCGAGATCACGTATTCATTCACGTTCCCCACCCCGGCCTTTTGCAGAAGCCCATAACGGCGCTCCATCTCCTGAACCAGATCCTTCAGCACATCGCCGACCGCTTGGGCATCCGGAAAGACCAGGCCTTCGGGGCTCAGCAGGTAAGGGGAACCGGCGAACTCATTGAAGGCCGTGCGCTTGGGATCGATGAGCACCAAACGAAGGGTCTCCGGGCTGTTGGAACAGACCAGGCCGTGTATCGCGACACGGAGCCATTCGGTCTTGCCGCTCCCTGTTGTGCCGGCCACCAGAAGATGGGCATTCACCGGATCGTTCAGATCGGCTGTGTGAAGTCTTGCATTGAGGTCCAGTCCCAGAGGAACCATGGAAGAGCCTGTCAGAGGGTTGCCGCCTGGCAATTGGTTTGCTACGTCATTGAACCGGATGATTTGCCGATCCGGCCTTTCGATATCCACAACGGCCCTGCCGGAGTCCACCCCGATGAAAGGGGGTTTGCTCAGTCCCAGCCTGACTTGAATCTCACGGCCGAGCCGCTGGATTTGCTCCAGCTTGATCCCTCGCCCCGGATTGATCGGAAACCGGAAAAAGGCCGGCCCCATGACAGGTTCACCCGCCAACTCAACAGGCCGGCCATACTCGTTGAAGACTTCGGTCAGCTTCCGGCCGAGCCTGCCGGCGGGCTGGGGGAGTTTTTCTTTTGCTGTTGCCGCAGGCCCGGGAATCTCGGGGGCCACGCCTGCCAGACGGCCGATCAAGACGAGCAGTTTTTCCTGGGCCGGGACGATTTCCCGCTCACTGAAAAGCCTTTGTTTCATCTCCGGCTGAAAGCTGATCAAGGCGAGCATGTGATTGAACTCGGTACCCCCTGTCCTCTTTCTCTTGGGTCTTTTCTGGATGAGAATGAGGTGGTAAAGGCAAACCTGGCAGAGGTCCGCCTCAGGCGAAGTGCGGCCGAGCTTGTATTCCTGGACACACCATGTGTTTGATCGCGGCAGCCTGAGGAGAGAATCCGCAATGCCGGTGAGGCGCACGGATTCGGCCCAACCGGGAGCGAGAAATTCGGCTTCCAGAGGCACTTCGGCCTGCAACGCCTCTCGAAGATCGTTCCACGAGAGAATCTTCTTTCGACCTTGGGGGTTCCTGGCTGCCCAGGCCACACCCGCCAACCACTCGCAGAGAGATTGAACAGCCTCCCACAAGTGGAGGACTCCTGCGGAAAACTCCTGGAGCCTGGGTTTGTCCCGGGTAAGTCTCGGTCCGAGAAGCAGGTCATAGGCGTGGGAAGCGAGCAGCGAACGCCAGAGCGCTTTGTCGAAATCCAGGTTTTCAAGGAAAGAGAAAGCATTCCTTGAAGGATCAGGGCGGACAAGCTCTCCGGCCACTTCATGAAAGATTCGTCCCAGAAGCGAAGACGAAGGCTGAATGGAAGCGCTCATCGGGGATTCCGAAGCCCGGCGGATATGCTCGCGCACATCGTGCACGGAGAGGATCACGGTCATTCCCGGTCCTCCTCCCCGGAGGACAAAAGCTCGGCGGGCCGGTAATCGAAAAGGACAACCGGAGGCCCCTGAAGCCGGCCGATCCTTCCCGGATGCTCCTTGAGTGTTTCCTCGACAAGGGCGACCGGTTGCCCTGCCTGTTCGGCCAGCTTTTCAAGGGTCATGACCCGATGCCTCTTCAGGACGTCGAGGATCATGCTCATCACTTCGGAGTCGGCTTCTTCTTGAGTTTCCGAGGCCCCCACAATCTCGCCGAAAAACGCCGTGAGCCTGCTGTCCAGAATTCCGGACAACCACTCCTGGACGGTCTGGGGACCGATGGGGTCGCCGCCGTCATGGAGGTCGCCGGACCTCGCATCGGAGATCAGGCTTCGCAAAGCCTGCAACGCCGCCAAAGTGTCCAGATCAGGCCGGCACTGCCGTGCGCCCTTCTCCTCCAAAGACTCAAGACGGTTTCTTGTCGCCGTTGCGGTTTTGCTGATAGGCAGGCGCCGGTCGCGAATCAAGACCAGCTTGGCGTCCTTGTTCCGGGAATGCCACCCTTCGAGGCGCTTGAGCCTGGCGGCGAGGCTTCTCATGTTCTGCTGGTTGCACAGGCTTACGGCCACGCGCTTCTTGCCGTGGCTGAGCAGGAGGTCTATATCTTTGTCCGGTTGCCGCTCCTTGCGCCAGTGCCCGCCCACGATTTCAGCCAGCAGGGGCAGACCGTGAGCGAGGCTCATGTCCGACTCCGCCTCGTCCTGGCCCATGGCCATGTCGCGCCTGCGATCGAATTCCTTGCTGAGAAACTCCATGGGGTCTCCCGGCCGAGGGGCTTCCCCTGTTTGTAGCTTGCTGAAGAGACCGCCCGCAAAGCCGATGATCTTTCTTGCGGTCTGGCCGCCGGAAAGGCTGAAAAGAGGATCCAGATCGCGAGGATTGATCGGCCAGAGAGGCTTTTGAGCATGCCCGGCTCTCAGAGGAGCCAGTTCCCTGCTCAAGTCCAGCCGGCCGGCGATGAGAAGGTGGGCCGATTTTTCGTCCAGGGGATCGAGCGTTTCCGTCCTTTGCGCGATTCGATCGTAGTCCGCCTCCCGGATGGCCCGCTTGAAATGATCCATGACCGAGGACTGGATGCAGGAGATCAAAAGAGCGTTGTTGCTGGAGTTGAAGAGAGAAGAGCCCATCTGCCCGAAAAGGAAAAAGCTTTCCTCATCATCCCGCGACGTTTGGAGCGCCTCGATCTGATCAAAGCAAAAGGCCACAGGCATGAGCGGGCTTGCCAGCCTGCACAGGGACAGAACGACCTCCCTCGCTCCGTCTTCCGTCTGCCCCTCGTCATTGCCGCGAATCCCGAGCACATCGAGCGCATCCTCGGGGAGCCGGTCTTCCCCTTTCAGCCAGGCGCCGGCCTCGATCACATGCCGCCCCGTGATGAGGTGGTAGAGAACCCTCTGGAGTGAAAACCCGATTCGCGCTTCCCTTTCCAGCCAGGGAAGAAGGATTCGATTCCACCCGCCGTGATCCCGGTTTGCGGGATTCCGGATCCACCCGAGCCATTTTGCGGCCGGCCTTCCTTTGCCGTCTCCTTCGGCGAACCGGCAGGCTACCAGGCGCTGGAGCTGGGTGGTCCCGTCGGGAAAACGGTGCAGCAGGTCTTCGACAAAGGTCTTTCGCAAATGCTGCCAGAGCCGGTGAGGATTGGTCTGCAGGCGGCAGTAAAGGAAAACGCATCGGCTCATCGGTTCCGAACCGTCTTGTTCCCGGGACGAAGTCCAGTGCCTTCGCAGGCGGTTCAGGAGGTGCGTCTTGCCGCTCCCGGCCCCACCGTGAAGGAGCACGGAGTCGCAATGCCTGGAAGTCCTCACGTTTTCAAAAGCGCCGCAGCAAGTCTCGAAGGCCTGGGCATGGATCTCAGGAACGTCCGCCAAAGACTCCCATGCGTCTCTTACGATGGTCTGCCTGAAAGGATTGGACATCCCTGCAAGGGGCTTCCCGTTCATGACGCTTCCCTGGGTACGATGCCTACGTAATAGGTCCCCTGCTCATCCCGCACCAGTTCATCCCGCTCATCCTGCGGCAAACCGGTGGGGAAGTCATGATGATGGAGTGCCACTTTTCGTTGGAGAGCCAGGGACAGGACAGCCTCATCAAAAACGCGCTTGCCCAGACTCAAGGAGCGCCGCAACTCACGGATGGACACGAGGGCCCGCCTCTGGCCTGGGGGTTGGAGCCGATGAATGCCTTCGAGGATGAGCGGTTCTGCTTCCCGGGAAGTTCTTTCAGCCCGGGGTCGCTCCGGCACGAGACCTTTTTTGCCATGCTCCAATCCAAGCTCACGCCCCAAGGCATCATGGATCGCTTCAAGGGACACGTGAAAGGGGGAAAGGAGCTTGTGGATCAGGAGGATTTCCTGGGCAGCCTTGCTCAAATAAGGTCCCGGCTCGGGCGGCTTCAACCCGTAGCGCGTCTTGACCTTCCCTTGCCTGGGATGTTCCAGAATTCCATCGACGTGCGAGACATGGTCCCTGAAGTGTTTTGCCTGATACCCGGGAAGTCTTTTCCGTAACCGGCTGACGAGATCTTTCTCGGTCATCGGCCCGTCGGCCAGAGCGCTTTTGATCATATCCAGGGCCGCGGTCGATGGGTCGAGGCGGGAGTAAAGAGGCGTCTTGCCCGGCTGCCAGATGTGGGCCCGGCCTTTGCGGACAAGGTCTTCCAGGGCGGTGTGAATGAGTTGCAGCGGCAGTTTGAGGGCTGCTTTTATTTTCGCCGGGGTCACGGCCGGGGACTTGTCCAGCAATTCGAGAATGCGTGGGGGAACGACATGCCTGGGGTCGCGGTCCCAATAGGTCCTTCGCGGCCACTCGAAGATCCTGCCGGCGCCCGCCATTTCCTGGAGAAGCCCGGCCAATTCTTTGGAGGTCAACCGCAGCCTGCCGGAGAGGTCCTTCCTGATCTGAGGCATGGATTTGGGGGTTTGCGAGTCATGCAAAACCCTTTTGATCGCCTCTTGTTTCTCGTCGGTCATCGAGGGCCCCCTCTCTTCCGGCGAAGGTTAGCAAAATCTGGGAGCCTACGTCAACCGATTCGCCGGCCCTGCGTGACATTGCCCGAAAACCACCGGAAAAATCTCTCGCGGAAAGGGTGGGGGAAGGGGTCAAAAAAATATACACTTTTTCGTTCGGCCCTCACAGGCCGAACGAAACGTCTGTGTGCGTCTGTGGCTAAATGAGCTCTACGAAGCGGCTGCGGCCTTGTACTTCGCGTACACGTCATGCACCCTTTTCTTGAGGGCTTTGAGTTTCTTTGTGTCCTCCTCGGGTGCCCACGACGGTTCACTGATGGAAAACAGGGCGTTGCTGATTTCGTCAAAGGTTTGTTCGGTCAACTGGCACCATTCCAGGGTGCAGGCATTCTGCATCTTGCCCGTGAAATCAATCTCCTTTTCAAGCAAATCCAGGGATTTTTCCAGGTTGTCCACAAATCCCTTCCATCCCTCATACAGCTCTTTCCTGATAAGCTCTGCAGGCATTTCCATTCCTTGTCACCTCCTCTTTGGCTCATTTTTTATCGGTGCACCTTGAGTCTCTGCCGACCCTCCCCCTCCGGGCGGAGAATTTAAAGGGCCGAACCGCGAACACCTTCATTGGGTTAGATCCTGTGGTACCAATTTAACAACCCATCCTGGATCTGGCAAGCTTTCCGGTCTCGCAATACGGCTGAAGGCAAATCCCGGATGGGGATTGGCGTTGAATGAAAGGGGTCTTTACGCCTGGCTGCTCCGGCTGATTTCCTCCGCCAGGTCCTCGAGGTCCAAAGATCTGAGCTTGGAATGGGTGGGGATCCCGGTTTCCGGATCCCATCCTCGCAACCGGTAGAATTCCTCGCGCATGGCTTCGAACTTCTCTTTGTTCGCCACAGGAGGAACCGGTTGCGGTTTTTCCCAGGGAGGAACCTCGGTCTCCGGAACGCGGAAATGAAAGTCACCCACTGTATCGTCCTTCTTTCTTCGGCCCTCCCGGACCATGAGACAGCGTTCCAGGTTGACAATCCGTTCTCCTATCCTCAGCCATTCAGGCACGTCCACGTCCCTTCCTGTGGCCGAGCAGTACAGCTTTCTTTCCATGTCCGGGTCGCCTTTGTACTCCGGCGGGTTGTTGATGCTCGAAAGAATGGGAAAACAGGACCAGTCGCAGAGAACAAGGCTGTTCTTGAGGCTCGACATGTTCTGGATAATGGTGGTGACCCTGGCCTTGTCTTCATAGGTGAAGGCGTCCACCGAGGCTTCGGAACCGTAAACCTCTTTTCCAATGGCCTTTAGCTGCTCCTGGGTGAGGGCTCCCTTTTGGTCTCTCGGCCAGTTCATGCCGCTCCAGTAGACAAGAACGGTCCAGTCGTGGGCGCCGGACAGAGGATCCCGGCTGCCCATGGCCCATTGCATGAGCACCAGCGGATAGGCGCGGACAGAGTAATGCTCAGCCTGGTTTCGTGCCGGGAAATGCGCTTCATAGCCGTCTCGAACCTTTTCGCCCAGGTGACGAAAAACCGCGACCGGGCCGTCGGCGATCACATCCCCGAATCCTTCCCTGCAGGCCACCTTGTGAAGAAAATCCTCTATGAAGGCCCTGGTCCCGAGCTTGCTCCAGGCAATTCCGGTTTCTTTTTCCGTCATGTTCCCTGCCTTGTATTCCTCCACCAGCCACAGGATCAGGTCAAACAGCGTGTACTGGCAAAGCCCGAGCCGGTCGGAAAGCACCTTGCCGGCCCATGCGGCTTCATCGTTTTCCGTGCCCAGGTTGAGGTAATACTGGGAAAGGCACATGACCTCTCCGCCGTCGAATCCGGGCATGCGCACAAAGGACCGGCATGCCACCGGGCAGCAGAAACAGGATGCGTACTTGACGCGATGGCGCTTGACGAACTTCCATTGACCCTCAATGGGCCCCTGGCTGGCCCAGTCACGCATGGGATGATTCCGCAGAAGTCTTCTGGCCTCATGGACTTGGGTTAGGAATTCCTCCGGCCGCGCAATGCGGAGGCCCCCGGTTCCCTTGACCACGACGGCCTTCAGGTTCTTTGACCCCATCACCGCGCCCATGCCGGTCTTGGCCGCTGCATATCCACTGTCCGAGATGATGGCTGAAAAATGGACCTTATGCTCTCCCGCAGGACCGATGCAGAGGGATCTCACCGCTTTTCCGTATTTGCGCCTGATCGCTTTCTGGGTCTCGAAGGCATCGATTCCCCAAAGTCCTCCGGCTTCGACCACCCTGACCCGGTCATCGAAGATCTCGAGCAAGCAGGGCTGCTCCGCCCTTCCCTGAATAATGAGCCCGTCATACCCTGCAAATTTGAGCTCGGGCCCGAAATAGCCTCCGATGCCGGATCTTGTCGGCATGAAGGGATCGACGCCCGGGGCTTTGGTGCAGACTTCGAACCGACCGGACGTGGGGGCGAGGGTTCCTGTGAGGGGACCGGTCATAAAAACCAGGCGATTGCCGGGATCAAAAGGATGGAGCCCGGGCCTGATCTCATCCCACATCACTTTCATGCCGATCCCGTCGCCGCCCATGAAAAGCTCCGAGTAGCGGTCCGTCGGCTCCAGGGAAAAGATCCCGGAACTGAGATCTACCCGGAGTATGCTTCCTGCGTAGCAGACTTTCTGTTCAGCCATTGCAATATCCCTCGAAGGATCACGAGTACTTCAGCGCGCCGACCGGGCACCACCGGACGCACTCCGGCTTCCCTCCGCATTCATCGCAGGAGGCAAGCACGGATCCCTCCACGTCACCCGTAAAGGGGTCCATATAAATGCTCAGACGGGCTTTGCTCGGATTGCACTCCCCCTCGTGAAAAAAAGAACATGCATTCAGGCAGGTCATGCAGCCCATGCACCGCTCCGGATTGATTCTTATGGCTTTCTTGTCTTGGGCCTTCATGAATTACCTCTCTGAGAGCAGGCTCCCGAAAATACCTCGCGGGAAAAACATCACACAAACGACAAAAAACACTCCGAGGATCATGATCCAGTAATAGGCGAGGATGTCGGAAAGGAAAGCCTCCAGCATCCGAACCACCACGGCTCCCAGGAACGAGGCAACCAGGACCTCCTTGCCCCCGAGGGCCACCCAGATCAAAACTTCTGTCGAAAAACCGAACCCCAGAATCGTGGGTGACACGAATTCCGTCACCGTGGCGAACAGAGCGCCGGCAAGACCGGCCACGGAAGCCCCGATGGAAAACGTGGCGATCTTGTAGTTGGCGCTGTTGAACCCGAAAAACTCCGCACGGGTCTCGTTGTCGCGAATGGCCGCCAGGATCGTACCGAAGGGTGAACGGGCGAGCCAATCGCAGAGGAGGTAAACGCACAGGGCAACGGCCAGGACAAAGTAGAAAAGGATTCTTATGCCTCGAATCTCCCACCCGAAAAATGCAAGGGCAGGGATCTCGGTCAAGCCGTTGAATCCGCCGATGTAGTACCAGTTCACGGCCACACGCTCGGCAATGACCGAAAGGGCCAGAGTCACAATGCCGAGATAAGGACCCGAGAGCCTGCCATAGAAGAGAAAGTACCCCAGAAAGAACGCAAAGAAAGCGGCTGCCCCCACGGCAAGCAGTAGACCTATCCATCCCGAGGTGATAAATCCGGAAAACCCGGGAATCATTCCCTTGGTGATGAGAGCCATCACATAAGCGCCGATCCCGAAAAAGATCGCGTGGCCGAAGCAGAGGATCCCGGCGTACCCCCAGACAAGGGACAGGCTCATGGCGAAAATGCCGTAGACAATATACTGGGTGAGTTGAACCGTCAGGTAATCATTCCCTGTAAGGGGAAACAAGGCAAACACAAGCAACGCCGCGATCCGGAGTAGATGAACTCTTTTCAGAAACCTTGATTTCATGGTGTCAGCCGCGGCCCCTTGACCCCAGCAAGCCCTGGGGCCGAATGCGAATCACGATAATGACCAGTGAAAAGACGACGATTTGTGAAATCACGGGTGAGTAAATGAAGCTGATGAGACTGTCCGCCCCCCCGACGGCGCCGCCGCCCACCAGGACTCCTGCCAGCGTTCCTGTTCCGCCCACGAGGATCGCCAGGAAGGCGGGGATGAAAAACCCCAAACCCATCTGGGGATCGCAGCTCATGAGGGGCGCCATGACCGCACCCGCCAGCCCCGCCAGGGCCGAGCCGAAGGTGAAAGTGGTCCGATACATTTTGCGGGTGTTGATGCCGAGCACCGCGGCCATGTCGCGGTTTGCGATGACCGCTCTCGCACCGAGACCGAAGTCCGTCCTCAGGAAGACGTAGAAGGTCAGGCCGATCGTCATGAGCGCCACGGCCATAATGAAGAGCCTGTAAGCCGGATACTCGATTCCCATGAACGATACAAGCTGGGGAAGCGGAGGCTTGATCATGAGCCCCGCAGGGCCGAAGATGACGATAACCAATTGCTTGATCGCGATGGACAGGCCCCACGTGGCCAGGATCGTGTCGAGGAACCGTTGATACAGGTGGCGGATGCAGAGATATTCGATAATCATGCCGATGATGCCTACGACCACGGGAGCGATGAACAGGCCGGGCCAAAATCCCAGCCCGGCATGATCGGTCATGACCACCGTGTAGGCGCCAAGCAGGAAAAATTCCCCGTGCGCCATGTTGATCACCCGCATGAGCCCGAAAATGATCACCAGACCCATGGCGACCAGGATAAGCACCAGGATGTAATTCAGGCCGTTCAAGATCTGGATACTGAAATCCATGTCACCAATCTCCTCATCACACGGCGATGTGGCATGCGATGATCGATTCATTCTCCTGCAGGGCTTCAATGGAACAGGTCTCCACGATCCGCCCCTTTTCCATGAAAGCGCAGTTGATCGCCGTCTCCATGACCATATCCACGTTTTGCTCCACAATCAGGATCGTGATTCCCGTGTCCGCGTTGATCTTTTTCAGGATCTCCGAAATCTGATCGACGATGGAAGGTTGGATGCCTTCAGAGGGCTCATCCAAGAGCAGCATCTTGGGTTGGGTTGCAAGGGCCCTTGCGATCGCAAGCATCTGCTGTTCCCCGCCGGAGAAGGAGCCCGCCTTCTGGTATTTGCGCGATGCGAGGATAGGAAAATACTGGAAAATGACTTCGGGAATTTTCCTTTCCGCCCTCGGGAGTTTCAGCATGCTCAGTTGGAGGTTCTCCCACACGGTGAAATCACCGAAAATCTCGCGGCCCTGAGGCACATAGCCAAGCCCCAATGCGGCGATTTCATGGGTTCGCAGGCCGTGAATCGACTTGCCGTCGAAAATAATCTTTCCCGATCGGATCGGCAGAAGGCCCATGACAGCCCGCATAAGCGTGGTCTTGCCCATGCCGTTTCGGCCCATCAGGGCCTTGATCTCACCCCGGTTGATGGAAAGATCCACCCCGTGGAGGACCATGCTTCCTCCGTAGGAGGCATGCAGCGCTTCGACCTTCAGCATTTTTTTTGTCTCCCGAAGTAAATTTCCCGGACTTCTTCGTCGCTCTGGATTTCGTCGTAGCTCCCTTCTTTGAAAATGGCTCCCTTATACATCACCGTGATGCGGCTCGCGATTTCCCTGACGAAACTGATGTCGTGTTCGATCACAAGGATCGGGATGCCTGTTTCCTTTGAGATGCTTTGAATGAGCTGCGCCGTTTTGCTCGTTTCCGCCACCGTCATGCCCGCCGTGGGTTCATCGAGCAGCATCAGTCTCGGCTTGCTCGCCAGCACCATCCCGATTTCGAGCCACTGCTTCTCGCCATGAGCCAGATTGATGGCCAGGTCCTGCCTTTTGTCGGCGAGGTTGATCCTTTCCAGCAGGTCGATGATCTCCCGGTCCGCATCCTCCCCCCCCAGAGACGGAGCCTGGCGAAAGCGGAAGTAAAAGGGGACCCGGATGTTCTCGTAAACACTGAGTTGGCCGAAAACGCTGGGCACCTGGAATTTCCTGCCGATACCCATCTTGCTGATGTGGTATACGGCTTTTCCGGTGATGTTTTGGCCACGGTAGAGAACCTGGCCGGCGCTGGGTTTGTAGTACCCCGTAATGAGGTTGAAAAGCGTGGTCTTGCCGCACCCGTTCGGCCCTATAATGCACCGCAGTTCTCTCTCGTCCAGTCGAAGGTTGACACCGTCGACTGCGGTGAGACCGCCGAACCGCTTTGACAGGCCTTTGGTTTCCAGAATGACGGGCATGGTTCCGTCCTTTGTCCATTGAGGGGGGGCGGAACGCGTTCCGCCCCCGGAGCCCCTATTTTGCACCCCCCATCTTCTTGCCGGCGCACTGGTTCGCCGCTCGGATGGGTCCGATATATTCCTTCATCTTGAGCTGACCGCCCATGACCTCGGCAATGAGCATATTCAGAGTCATGTGATGATCATCGTGCATGGTCACCTTGCTGTTTCCTGCCGTCACGCTCTGACCGGGCATGGCATCGATAATCTTTTCTTTGTCGGCCGACTTGGCCTTTTCAATCGCCTGCTTGAAGAGCATAACGATCCCGTAGTGGCTGTCCGCGTAAAAGCTCACGATGGCCTTGTCACCGAACATCTTGTGCTGCCGGGCCACGAAATCCTTGCCTTCGGGCCGGTCCAGGGACTGGATGAAATGGTTGCAGGTGATCACCCCTTCCGCCTGCTGGCCGGTGAGCCCGGACATGTAGTTGTCGTTGAAACCCATGAAGGCGATCTTGACTTTTTCCTTCATCCCGAATTCGCCGAATTGTTTGACAAAAGTCTGGCCGTCCGCGCCGGGCAGGGTCAGGATGAGAACCTTGGACCCCGAGGCGCCGATCTTCTGGATGGTTGTCGCGAAATCCTTGACGCCGAAGGGCGTGTATTCTTCTGCCGTCACCTTCCCCTTGTTCGCCAGGATGCTGGCTTTGATCGCTTCATTCATTTTATGGGGCCACACGTAATCGGCCCCGAAAAGATAAAAGCTGTCGCCGTAGTTCTTGATCAGGTAGGGGATAAAAGGCTTGATGTAGTGATCCGGCACGGCGCTGTAACAGAAGACATAGCGGTTGCACACGCCTCCCTCATAGTCGGTCGCATAGAGAAGAGGGGTTTTCAGTTTGGCCATGTGAGGGGTCATGGCATCACGGTTCGCCGAAGTGATGGGACCCAAAACAGCATGCACCTTGTCTTTCATGATCAGCTTGGTGGCTTTTTCCACCGCGGTTTTCGGATCCGTCTTGTTGTCCTCGATGACCAGTTCGAATTTCCGGCCTCCGAGCACGCCCCCTGCTTTGTTGATTTCGTCCACAGCCATTTTCGCGCCCTGTATTCCCTGCTCGCCGAAGAGCTCAAGCCCGCCGGAAAGGGGCAGGGCGATGCCGATCTTGATGGGATCCTTGTCCGCGGCTCCCGCAGGAGCGCTCACCATCAAGAGCACGCTCAAAAACAACACCAACCACGCAAATTTCCCGGTTCCTTTCATCTTCTTTTCCTCCTTCTTTTGCCTTCTTGTCCGTATTTGCATCTCTTCTCCAAGTCATGAAGCCTTTCCCATCATGGCCATGACTTGATCAGAAGTCGACACCTCGCCAAAGTGGGTCTCGATGTCATAAAGAGAGGACTCCTGCTCTCTCTCCCCGGTCGCCATGACACAGTCTCTCGGCACGATGACCTTGTACCCGCGGAAAAAAGCGTCGTGGATCGTGGAACGTACGCAGATATTCGTCACCACGCCCGTCACGATCACCGTGTCGATGCACAGGTCTTTGAGGGTCAGGTCCAGATCCGTTTCATAGAAGCCGCTGAATCGATGTTTGAGCACGACGAAGTCCTTTTTCTTCGGCTTCAGCGCCTCGATCACGTCCGCTCCCCAGGTACCTTCGATGCAATGCTCGGCGCGCTTCTTGAATTCGCGGTCTTCCTTGAGTCCCGGCCTGTGGGAATCGTTCACATAGATCACGGGGATCCCTGCTCTTCTGGCGTGATTCAGCAAACGGCGCATCGGTGGAATGAGCGCGGAGCCTCCTTCCAGGACCATTTTGCCGCCCGGGGTGAGAAAATCATTGAGCATGTCCACCACCAGAACCGCGGCAAAATCTTTCCTGAATTTGAAAAGGGACTTCTTTCGCTTGCTCGAAAAGTTATCGACCTTCATGTCTCCCCTCGCATTGACTATCATCGTTCAGCCCTAAAACGTGGGCGGACTCACAACCCAAATCACCTCGGTCATCCCTTTGCCCGGATTTCTCCAACTGTGCGGGTCACGGGATGAAAAGTAAAAGCTCTCGTTCTTCTTCACTCTATAGCACTGCCCGTCGATTTGAATTTCCAGGCTGCCCCTGAGAACAACGCCGAATTCCTCGCCGGGATGGGTATAAGATCCTCCCGAGCCGCCACCGGGCTCCAGGACCGTGAAAAACGGCTGCATTCGCTTGTTCCGCACATCGCGGACCAGCATCTGGATCTTTGCGTCCCCTTCGCTGAAAGTGATTTTTACCCGGTCCTTTTCCTGAAGCACCACATCTTTTTCTTCCGGCTCCGGATCGAGGAAGAAATCCACCACCCGAACCCCGAGGGCCGATGCGATTTTCTTCAGGATCATGATCGATGGGTTTGCGTGCCCCCGTTCGAGCTGGGAAAGATAGGCGTCCGTGCATCCCGCCTTTGCAGCCAACTGCTTGAGAGTCAGCCGGCTTTCTTTGCGGAAGACTCTGAGCTTTTCGGCGATTTCGTTCATGCCTTGGTTTTTCCCGCACACTGGTCCGCAGGGGCAACGGGTCCGATATCTTTCTTCATCACGAGCTTCCCGTCCGAAACCTCCGCGATGAGCATGTTGAGAATCATGTGATGGTCCGAAGCCCTCAGGGTGACCGGCCCGTTTCCTACCACAAGAGTCTGATCCCCCATGGCACCGATGATTTTTTCTTTGTCGTCGGTTCCCGCCTTTTCGATCGCGTTTTTTAGGAACATGAGCAGGCCGTAGTGAGACTCGGCAAAGTAACTGACCACCGCGTCGGGTCCGAACATGTTTTTCTGCCGGTCTACGAATGCTCTGGCTTCTTCCTTATCCAGGTTTGCCAGAAAAGGAGCGCAGGTGACAATGCCTTCCACCTCCTCCTTGGACAACCCCACCATGTAATTCTCGTTGAAAGCCATGACGGTGAGCCTCACGCTTTTCTTGAGGCCCAGCGCCGTGAAGTGCTTGATGAAAATCTGCCCGTCCGATCCGAGGAGCATCATGACCACATTCCTGGCGCCCGAACGTGCGATTCTGTCCAGGTTGTTCTTGAAATCCCTGGTGTCAAACGGCAAATACTCCTCACCTGCGACACGGCCCCCTCGTTCCGACACTTCTTTTTTGAAGGCCTCCCCGGTCTTTACCGGCCAGACATAATCGGCTCCGATGATGTAAAACGACTTTCCATAATTCTCCATCAGGTAAGGGACCAGGGGCTTCACGTAGTGATCGGGCACGGGTGAATAGCAAAAGAGATACCGATAGCAACACCCGCCCTCATAATCTGAAGCATAGAGCAAGGGCGTTTTGAGCCGGGTGCAGATCTTGATCATCTCGTCACGGTGAGCGCTGCTGGTAGGTCCCATGACAGCCACAACCTTATCCCTGACAATGACCTTTTCGGTCTTTTCAACCGCTGCCTTCAAATCGGTTTTATCGTCTTCAATGACCAGTTCAACACGCCTCCCCCCCAGGATGCCGCCTGCAGCATTGATTTCCGCCGCAGCCATTTTCGCCCCCTGGAGTCCCTGGCTGCCGTAGAGTTCTTCCGCTCCCGACAGAGGAAGCACGATTCCCACTTTCACGGGTAATTCGCTCATGTCCGCCCTCGGATTAAATATACTTAATCTGCGCTAATAAATATTTAATTCACCGGGTTGAGTCAAGAGAAAAGGGGGCTGAGAAAGAGGCAAGAGGGGGTGGATGGATTTTTGTTGGAGGCGATGCAGCCTCTTACCTGCATCGCCTCCAGAATACTTGGTTATTTGTACAGAACCGCCTGGCCGTCTTTGACGACGTACATCAGCATGTCGCGGACCATGTCGCCGTTCTTGTCGAACTGGTTCTCGCCCAGGGCGCCCATGACCGCGGGATAAGCCGTCCCAATGCCGGCAAGGGCCTTGGCGATCCCTTCACGGTTTGCGCCGCCCAGCTCAATCGCCTTGGCGACCAGTTCCACGCAGTCATTGGCCAGACCTTCAACCAGGCCGGGATCGGCCCCGTTTTTCTTCTTGAACTCGGTGGCCCAGGTCTGAATGTAGGGCCGCTTGTCTTCCAGGGAGAAATAGCCCGAGTAAACGGTCCCCTCCGCCGCCTTGCCGGCCACCTTGATGTATTCGGGGTGCCCGATGCCGTCCGTTCCCAGGATCTGGACGGCCAGTCCCAGTTCCTGGGCCTGGCGGGCAATCAGCGCACCCTCTTTGTAGTGCCCGGCAATGAAAAGGGCATCGGCCTTGAGCCCCTTGATCTTGGAGAGCTGCACCGTGAAATCCGTGTCGTTCGGCTGAAAAGCCTCGGAAGCCACGATGGTCCCTTCCGGCATACCCATCTCTTTCATGGCTTTCACGAAAACGTCGTTCAGGCCCCTGCCGTAGTCGTCATTGACGTAGATCGTCGCGTATTTCTTCCATTTCTTTTGATCCTTGGCCCATTTGGCGATGTAGCGGCCCTGCCAGGTGTCGGTGGGAACAACCCGGAAAGAATAGGGCCCTGCATCGGTGTAGGCCGGTGCGGTCGCGCCGATGGCGATCTGGACCAGGCCGGCCTTGTTCAGAATGGGCGCTCCGGCAAGGGCCACGGTGCTTGTGATGGGGCCGACCATGGCGAGGATCTTGGCATTGTCCACGAACCTCTGCGCAATGGCCGCCCCTTCTCTCGGATCGTTCTTGTCATCCGCCACTTCCATGAGCTTCAGCATGCGCACTTTCGCTTCACCCTTCGGCTTTATGCCCCCCGCCGCATTGATTCGCTCAATGGCAAACAGGGTGCCCGCCTCCGCTTTCTTTCCCCACGATGCGGCCCCGCCGCTCATGGGCGCGCACAGCCCCACGCCCAGAGGTTCCTGAGCCGTCGCCCCTGCAAAAGAAAACACAACCCCCAGAACCGTTGCCAACATCACGACCAAGATACATTTCTTCATGTTACCCTCCTTTTGAAATGGGTTAATAAAACCTGTTCTGCTAACTCGAACATATAACTCCCTCATGATTCCTCTCCCAGATACGCTTTGATCACGTTTTCATCCTGGAGCAGGTTTTCCGCCGAGTCCTCCATCACGATTTGGCCGCCGTTCAAAATGTAGCCCCGGTTTGCGATCGAAAGGGCCTTGCGAAGATTCTGCTCCACGAAAAAGATGGGAATGCCGATATGTCTTACCTCCTTGATGATGTCGAACACCTCGTTGACCAGCCTGGGAGAAAGACCCATGGACGGCTCGTCCATGATGATCATCTTCGGCTTGGCCATCAGGGCCCGGCCGATGGCGAGCATCTGCTGCTCTCCCCCGCTCAAGGTGATTCCGTCCTGGCTCAGCCTCTCTTTCAGCCGAGGAAAAAGCTGAAAGACTTTTTCCATTTCCTTTTCGACGCTGTACCCGGAATCCCTCCGATGCATGAATGCGCCCATTTCGAGGTTTTCCCGCACGCTCAGGCGACCGAAAATCCTTCGCGCCTCAGGCACAGGAGAAATGCCTTTTCGCACGATCCTGTGGGTCGGAAGTCCGTGGATCCTTTCACCCATGAACTCCACGGTTCCGGAGCTCGGTTTCACGATACCCAGGATCGTCTTCATGGTGGTCGATTTGCCGGACGCATTGCCGCCCAGGAGGCACACGATCTCCTTGGCCCCGACTTCGATGTTCACATCGTCGAGGGCCTTGATGGGACCATAGTGGGTGGTGACGTTTGTAATTTTCAGCATGGGATTTTCATGAATCCGAGACTTCCGCTACAAGCAAACTCCTCAAATCCAAATTTCAAATTCCAAATGTCAAATCAATGTCAAACTTCAGAATCTAATCTTTTCATACCCCATCATCCCTCCCTGCCTCCCTTTAGAAAAGGGAGGCGTAACGTCTTCTCCGCAGGCTGCGCAAAAACGTCCAGATGCAAGGCCCCCGAATCCCGAGGAGTGAGGCGTACATACTGGTACGCCGCAGCGACGAGGGGTGAGGGAAACGCCGCAGATGGGCGTTTTTCCGCAGCCTGCCCTCCTAGTCTTTCCCCAGATAGGCTTCTATCACCCTCGGATGATTGCGCACCTCAGAAAAACTTCCTTCCACGATCTTCTGCCCGTAGTCCAGGGCCACCACCCGCCGGCACAAGCGCCTGATAAAGTTCATGTCGTGCTCGATCACGAGGACCGTGATCCCGGTCCTGTTGATTTCCATGATGTTCCGCATCAACTGCAGGGACTCTGCCGGATTCATCCCTGCCGTGGGTTCGTCCAGGAGCAGAAGTTTCGGCCCGGATACGAGCGCACGGGCTATTTCAAGCCGCCTCCGGTTGGCGTAGGACAGGGTCCATGCCGGATTGTCCTTCATGCTCAGCAGCCGGTCTCCGAAAATGGCCATGGTGTCCACCGCCCGTTCCGTGAGCCACCTTTTTTCCTTCCGGCCGCCCCCTGGACCGAAGAGCGCGGAAAAAATTCCGGCCCTGGTCCGGCAGTGCCCGCCCACCATCACGTTTTCCAGGACCGAAAGGTTGTTGAAGGGCCGCTGGTTTTGAAAGGTCCGGGAAATGCCGAGCGCAATGATCTCGTGCGTTTTGCGCAGCAGGAGGCTTCCGCGCAGCCCTTCCAGATAGATCTCTCCATCGTCGGCCTGGTACATGCCGGTCAGGACATTGAAAAAGGTGCTCTTGCCCGAGCCGTTGGGGCCGATGATTCCCACGATCTCCCCGGCCGACACGTCCAGGTCGAACCGATCCAGCGCGGTGAGCCCGCCGAAACGCTTGGTCAGAGCCTTCACATTAAGGAGCGCCATGAGATCATGCCTTGTACGTTGTCTGGAAAAGTTTCTTGCCGAACAGCCCCTCGGGCCGAAAAATCATCATGAGGACCATGAAGGCGCCGACCGCCACCATCCTGTACTCGCTCGCAGAGCGGAACACTTCGGGAAGTCCGATCATGAGAGCCGCGCCGATGACGGTCCCTGCAATGCTTCCAAGCCCTCCCAGAATAGGAATCGTCACGATCACCACCGATTCGAGGATCGTGAAGCTGTTGGGGCTCACAAAAGATTGAAACACGGCAAAAAAACTCCCTGCCATGGCACCCAGGACAGCCGAAAAAGCGAAAGACAGGGTCTTGTAATACCCGAGGTTGATCCCCATCACCGCGGCCACGTCCTCGTCTTCCCGGATGGCCATCCATGCAAGCCCCACCCTTGAGTTTCGCACCCGGACGCACGCGTAAACGGCAATCAGGACAAAGAACAGGATCAGGTAGTAATAACCCGTGTAGCTCTCGATGGAAACCTGCCAGGTCGAAAGCCCGATCCGGGGCGCTGGAATGGCCGGAATGCCCCTGGGTCCCCGGGTGAGTCCCATCCAGTTGTTCGCCACGATGTAAACGATCTGGCCGAACCCCAGGGTCACCATGGCGAGATAGTCGTCCCGGAGCCTCAGGGTGGGAAAACCGATGGCCACGCCCAACAGACCTCCCAGGGCCATGCCGATGGGAAGGGTCCACCAGAAAGAAAGCCCATAGGCCGTCATGAGAATGGCGGTGGTGTAGGCGCCTGTCGCGTAAAACGCGGCGTGGCCGATGTTGAGAAGCCCGGTGAACCCCATGACCACGTTCAGGCCCAGGGCCAGCACGATGTAAAGGCCGATGTAGATGATGACCCGCATGGCATAGTTGCTGTGGATCACGAAGGGGACGAGACAACAAGCCAGGAGGACGGCTGTTTTGATGGTCCATTTTGAAAGGGCGAACCGGTCGGCCATGGCCACCAAGGGAGGCTCGTGCGAGACCTCGTCCCTGGTCGTGGCCTGGGATCCGCCTTTCAGGTCATCGAGCCTTGAGTTTTTCACCCGATCTCCATTCTCCCAACAGACCTTCAGGTCTGAAGATAAGGGCCAGGATCAAAATGGCGAAGGCCACGGCATCACGGTACATGGAGGAGATGTAGGCCGCGCCCGCGCCTTCGAAGATCCCCAGCAGAAGCCCCCCTGCCATGGCGCCGTAAATGTTGCCGATCCCTCCCAGCACCGCGGCGGCAAAGGCCTTCATGCCCGCATTGAACCCCATGTAGGGGTCGATGCTGTTGTAATTGATCGCGTAAAGAATCCCGGCCACGGCTCCTATGGAGGATCCCACGACAAAGGTCAGGACGATCACGGCATTGGCGCTGATTCCCATCATCTCAGCCGCTTCCCGGTCCGCGGCCGTCGCGCGCATGGCTTTACCGAGATAGGTCTTTTGCACGAAAAGGCTCAAGGCCACCATCAGGACGAGCGTGGTGATGAGAATGAAAATCTTTTTAAACGGGATCACCACAGAGCCGATCATCACGGGAGGGATGCCGAAGTCCACCTCAAAGACCTGAAATTCCGCGCCCCAGATGATTCGCGCCATGTTTTGCAGAAAGATGGACATGCCGAGAACGCTGATCACCACCGCGAAGCGGGGGGCATTGCGCAGGGGCCGGTAGGCTACCCTTTCCACCCCGATGCCTACCAGGGTTGCGAGCATGATTCCCATCAGGGCCGCCACGGGGAAAGGAACCGACAGGGCGCTCATGAACCACCAGGTGAAAAAAGCGCCGGTCATGAAGATCTCGCCGTGGGCAAAATTGATCAGCTTGATGATCCCGTACACCATGGTGTAGCCGATGGCGAGAAGGGCATACATGGCGCCCAGGTTGATCCAGTTGACGAGCTGCTGCCAGAACACGATCGTTGCCCTCTAAGCATTCCAATATGATACACGCGTCGGTTTGTAACTTCAGCCTCTCCGGCGATAGCAGGGTCAAAATTCGAATATCGAAACTCGAAATCCGAAAAAAATCCAAAATCGAAAATTACAATGACTAAAACAAGGGCAAATCCGTTTCCGGTTGACCCTGGTTTCGAATTTGGGTCATTTGAATTTCGTGTTTGTTTCGGGCTTCGTACTTCGAATTTCGGATTTCCACCGCTAAGAGAATACCCGCCAAATCCGCCGAATGTTCTTTGACACGGTCCGAAGTCTATTTCTTTCTTCTATCGAGCGGGGGCGGCGGCGGATTGCCTCCATACACAGGAGGCGGCGTGATGGGTTCGCCCGTCTCGGGATCAGGGGGTGTCATGGGTGTGTCCACAGGCCTTATCTCCCCTTCACTCCAGCGCTTGGCTAAATGTTTTTCCGCCCTCAACCCCCACCGCTCCCGGGTTTTTTTCCCGGCATGATTCTTTCCTTCCCCTGCCACGAGCGCACCGGTTGGACACCTTTTGACACACTCCGGTTCCCCGCCGCAAAGGTCGCACAGGAGAGGAACGTCCGTCTCGGGATGAAGTTGAATGACCCCTGAAACACAGGCTTCGACACAAAGGCCGCATCCCACGCACTTCGATGCTGCCACGCTCACGATTCGCGTCACAGGGTCCTGCACGATCGCCTCTTCAGGACAGGCCGACACGCAGGGAGCCTTGGCACACCTCAGGCAAACGATGGGTCTGTCCACTCCCAGGTCTTCCAGTTTCACCACATGAATGCGCGCCAGGGACGGGGAGTAGGCCTGTTCGTGAAAGAAAGAACATCCCATCTCACAGGCCCGGCAGCCGGTACAAAGCGCTGCATCCACCACCAGTCGTCTGCTGATCATTCCACGTGCTCCATCCGGTTTGCGCCAGGGCGAAGCTTTTTTCTCGAATCGATGCACATACGCCACGCTCTCGCCGAGCTTTTTCGACAGGTACGCCCAGCGCACGGTGCTCGTCCCGTTGTCATCCCCCGGACAGGGCGGATAATCCGGCGTAAGCGTGATTCCCCTTTTTTTCAGGTCCTCGATGACAAACCCCAGGTCGAGCTCCCGCAGCTTCTTCTCCGTGGGCCAGCCTTTTTCAGGGTCCCAGCCCCGAAAGGAATAGTACTCGGAAAGGAGCGGATCGTTCTCAAAAATCATCCCGGCCGCCAGGTTCGAATCGGCAGGCAGGGGCTCTTCCGTGAATCGTTTAGGAAGATAGTCGTCCTTTCGCGACAAACCGTAGCGCACCAGCGCGGCCCTTTCCAGGTTGTTGATCCTCTCACCGATTCTCAGGACCTCCTCGATGTCCACGTCGAATCCGGTCGCATAGCGGAACAGGTCCCGGGCCATGGGCTCCTGCACGATTTCCATGGACACGCCGATGATTTTGCAAAAGCTCAGGGAGTCGGCGAGGGCGCACATCTCCTCGAACCAGGGGACCATCCTGCCCTTTCCTTCCCACGGCTGCATGAGGGCGCAGGTTTCGGCTCCGAATTTCTCCAGGGCATCCCGGGTCCGGCCGGACATCTCGAAAAAAGGATCGGCCCGCTGATGGTCCGCCCCCCGGGAAGCCACGGCATTGCCCAGGCCGTAGGCTTTGAGGCCTCTCACGTCCGCCTCGAAGATCTCCAGGTTCTTCGCCTCCATGCAGAGATCCCGCCCGATCCCCAGGGTCTCTGCGGCGTGGACCACCCCTTTTGAAAGCACCGCGCCGAACCCTTCGTTTTTCACGATCTTGAGGAGAAGGTCGTAGACCGCCCGCCCGTTGCCCCAGGTGAGATCCAGCCCGTCGCAGTCTTTCGAGGCCAGCAATCCTTTCTCGTAGAGTTCCTGGGCCCAGGAGATCACCTCGCTTGCCGTGATGGAATCCAGGCCCGCCCGGTTGACCACTTCCGCGCACTTGAGCGCGATGACCAGATCGGCGTTTCCGACTCTCGAGCTGAACCCGGCCAGGGTCTCGTATTCCGGGCCTTCGGCTCGCAGCGCTTGTCCGTCAAAGCCTCCCGGAACCACGTAGTACCGGCTGCAGGGATTGACGCACCCGAAACAGGCTTTTCGCTTCACATTGTATTCGGCCGCCGCTGTTTCCCCCGAGACGTCCAGCCAATGCTCGAACACCCCGGTTTGGAAGTGACGGGTCGGAAGAATGCCTGCCTGGTGACAGAGCCGGATGAGGTTCGTTGTTCCCGTGATGCCCCGTTCCTGGAAATTGGAATGGTTGTAAATGGCCCTGAAAAAATAGTTCACCAGAGACTGGAATTTTTCGGGCTCGGCCACTCTCACGGCTCCGGTCCCGGTGACGGCTACGGCCTTGAGGTTCTTGGATGCCATCAGGGCGCCCATGCCGGTGCGGCCGAGGGCGCGGGCATTGTTGGTCATGATGTTCCCGTAGGAAACACCGTTCACCGAAGCGGTTCCGCAGCAGGCAATTTGCACGGTGTGGTCATGGCACTCCCTCCGGATGGCGGATTGTGTCTCCCAGGTATCCAGGTTCCACAGATGCGAGGCATCGCGGATTTCCACCTCGTGGTCCAGGATGCGCACATAGACCGGGTGATCCGCTTTGCCCTCGAACACGATCTGGTCATACCCTGCAAACTTCATTTCTGCGCTGAAATGGCCGCCTGCATTGGAGTCGCCCAGGTATCCGGTGTGGGGAGACTTGCCCGAAATGTTGATGCGCGAACCCGGGAAACTGGTTCCCGTAATCGGTCCCACCCCGAATATGAGGAGGTTTTCCGGCCCCCACGGGTCTGCGTCCACAGGGATCTCCCGAAAGAAGACCTCCATGTTGAAGCCTCTTCCTCCCATCCATTTACGGGCATAGTCCTCGGGGATTTCCTCGAGCCCGGTCTTTCTTTCCGTGAGATCGACGCGGAGTCGACAGCCCGCATGTCCAAACCGATTTTGCATCATTCCTCCGTCCTAGTATCACGTCTCATAAGTTCTGTGTCGTTTTTTGGCAATTTGACTCTTAGCAATTCAGAATGGTGCGAAAATTGAAAATCCGAATATCGAAATCCGAAATCCGAAACAATGCCAAAACGACAATGTCCAAAATCCAGAACAAACAGAAACCAAGCCCGCTTCCCTTGTTTTGGTCATTCGCATTTCAATCATTCGAATTTGTTTCGAATTTCGATATTCGAGTTTCGAATTTAGAGAATCCATCTGATTTTCGCATAGGTTGAATGGCCAAAAAACGACACAGAACTTAAGAGATGTGATACCAGCCCATCTTGAGTCTGCGTATCACGGGAGACGAACAGATTCTCCCGGCTTGAACCCTTACAGTCAAGAGAAATTGTGGCTCTCTCCTTTTCCCCTTGTGAACCACGAATCCTCCGGCTTATATTCTTTACACTATGCACAGAAAGGACGGAAAGGATTGAAAACACTTCATTGCTCTCAATGCAGGGCGGAGTACCCGGGAGGGACTCTGGGCCGGTGTGCAAAGTGCGAGGGGATCCTCAGGCCGGAGTATTCGGACGAAACCATCCAGTCCCTTGCGGGCCCTCCTCCCGGTGACGGCGTGGACCGCTACCGGTTCCTTATGCCAACCGATGCAGCCATTCCTTACCTCGGGGAAGGGAACACCCCTCTCATTCCATCCCGGCGAATCGGGCAAGGAATGGGGCTCAAGAATCTTTTTTTCAAGCACGAGGGCTGCAATCCCACCGGAGCATTCAAAGACCGGGCCGGGGCCCTGGCCGCGGCCCTCGCAAAGGAGGCAGGGGCCAGGGGGGTCATCACGGCGTCTTCGGGGAATGCGGCAGCAGCCCTGGCGGCCTACGCCGCGGCAGCAGGGCTCAAATGCCTCATCCTCCTCGAACCGGGAGCGCCGCCTGCCAAGCTGCGGCAGATTGTCCTCGCCGGCGCCACGGCCATCCCCGTGGACACGTTGTTTTCCCGGGGACCGGACGCGGCCGCGGACCTGATCCTCAGGGTGGCCGAAAAGCTCCGCTACTACCCGGCCTTCGCCTGGGCGCCCGTAAATCCCTACCTCGTGGAAGCGATGAAGACCATCTCCTATGAAGTCGCGGCCGGGCTCTCCGGCGCCCCGGATGCCGTCGTCTGCCCCGCGGGCGGCGGAGACCTCGTCACCGGCCAGTGGCGAGGCTACCTGGAGCTGAGACGCGCGGGAGTCATTGCCGGGCTGCCGAGGATCATCCCGGTTCAGTCCCTGAGCGCCCCGCCCCTCGTCGAAGCGTTCCGCAGGGGGCTTCCCCGTGTCATGACCCTGCCCTATGCGAACTCGAAGATATCGGGGATCAACGTGGCTTTCAGCGGGGAGCACGCCCTCGGGGCCGCACAGGAATCAGGAGGAGCCGTGGTCGGCGTTGAAGATGACGAGGTGTTCGCCATGCAGGGCCGCATGGCTAAAGAGGAAGGGCTCTGGGTGGAGCCGGTCTCGGCCGTGCCCGTCACCGCCCTTCGGACCTTGATCGAGCAGCGTTTGATCGAGAGAGATGAAAAGATCGTGTGCCTTCTGAGCGGGGCCGGCTTCAAGGACGGCACCCTGTCGCTGGCCGAAGCCGAATCGATCGGCAAACGCCCGCCCTTTCCCTTTGACGCGGATGCCATCAGTGAAGAAGCTGGGGCGGCGAAACCCGCCTGAGAGACTGTCCGGAAACCTAGAATCCCACCCCTGATCGCCGCGTGCCGTCATTGCGAGCGACCGGAGGGAGCGTGGCAATCTCCTCTTCCTTGTCTTCCCGGGAAAACCTCTTCAGCACCTCGATTCGCCTGTCGGTCTGCCGCTGGATCAATGAAACCTGCTCCTCGCTCAGGTGCTTGTACTTCCCGATCAGGGACAGGTAAACCTGCACAGGCAGGGGATGGTCCACCGGATGGGTGAAGCGGATTCTGCCGCGCTTGTTCTCGTATTCCCACAGAGGCACCATGTTTGTTTCAACCGCCTTGCGGGCCACCTCGATCAGCTTGCCGGGCGGGAATCTCCACCCCGTCGGGCACGGCGAGAACACGTGGATGTAGGCCAGGCCGCGGCTCGCCGCCTCGATCGCCCTGTCGAGTTTTGCATAGTAGTCTTCCAGAAAGGCCGTGGATGCGGTCGCCACGTATTCGCAATTGTGCATGACCATGAGCAGGGGCATGGGCTTGGCCTCCCGGGTTTTCCCGCGCAAAACAGAGCCCACGGGCGTCGTCGACGTCCAGGCGCCGTAGGGGGTGGTGCTCGATCGCTGGACCCCGGTGTTCATGTATCCCTCGTTGTCCACGCAGATGTAGATCATCTGCTCTCCCCGCTCCGCGGCCCCTGAAAGGGACTGGAATCCCACGTCGGCCGTCCCTCCGTCCCCGCCGAAAGCCAGCATGGTCACATCCCGGCCGATGCGGTTGTAATAGCGTCTCGCCCCTGCAAGCATGGCCGCCGTGTTCGTGAGCAGGGGATGGAACACGGGTGTCTTAAGCCCTGTCTTTCCGTTCACCCCCACGGAGCCCACACCGGCGATACACCCCGGCGGTGTGGCCACCACCGTGTTCGGCCCGACCCTTCGAAGGGTGTGCCTCAGCAGCAGTTCGGAGTTGCACCCCAGGCACGCCGAGATGCCGGGAACGACGAGGTCTTCCAAATCACCCCAGGCATTGAAAAGGGAGGCGCCCGTTTTCAGGACCAGGGCATTTCTGGGGCAGGCCTTGACGCAGGCGGGATCTCCATCGCAGAAATCGCATTTCATGACCTGGTCGGTCATGACATTGTACGTGATCCCGGCATAGGGGCAGGCCAGGGTGCAGAGCTGGCAATTGACGCACTTGTCCTCGCTCCACCGGACAATCCCCGTGTCCTGGTCCTTGGAAAGAGCCCCGGCAGGGCAGTTCGTCACGCACTGGGGCTCCCCGCACTGACGGCAAAGAGCAATGCCGTATATCTTCTGCGCTTCGTCCCTGGCCACATGGATTCTCGAGTGATGCGGGTCCGTGGTCCCGGTGTGAAACCGGGCACACGCCTCCACGCAGTCCATGCACCCGTCGCACTTGTCTGCATAAAAAGCAATGGTGTGGTAGCTCTTTCCCATGAATAAGGTCTCTCCTTCTGGATCTGCAACATGTTCAAAAACGAATATTGAATATCGAACAAGGAATTCCGAATGACGAAGTCCTACAATTTATTGTTCGAATTTCTGCGGTTCAGTATTGCTACCACCAGCCCTGCGTCATCAGCACCCTGCTCATCTCCGCCGGATTCGCACAGAACCCGGCCTTGCCCTCTCCCAGATACACCTTGCGCCTGATGAGCTGGTGCATCACTCCGGGATCGAGGTCGCTGTCGATTCCCTGGGCCCCCACGAGATGATCGCCCCTGAACACCAGCTTGAGATATTTACAAGCCTCGGGGAGGAACGTTTTTTCGACGTCCACCCCTTCCGCCTCCAGGGTCATGCCTACGGAGAAAGCGCGATGCCCGAAGAACTTGTACGTGTTGAGAGGAATGTTGCCCGGAAAAGGTTTCAGCGCAGGATCATCGACCATGTCCATGCCTGCAATGCGGCCCTGTTCCACCGCGCTCGGCAGGACGGCATTCACCGTCGCGGTTTCATCAAAAAAGCTCCTGGCCTGGGCCACGTCTCCTGCGGCCCAGATGTCCCCGGCGCTCGTCCTCATTCTCTCGTCCACCAGGATTCCCTCATCCGTTTCCACGCCGGACCCGGCCAGGTAATCCATGCGAGGCTGAACACCTGTGGCGATCAACAGCAAATCCACCGTGAGCGTTTTGCCGGAGCCGAGAGTCAGCACGCATCCTGTGCCGGCTTTTGAAGCACCCTGGACCCTTTCCGGCGCACAAACCGTGATTCCCCTGTCCACGAAAACTTTACGGATGAGACCGGCCGCCTCTTCCTCAAAGTACCCTGAAAGGAGGCGGGGCAGGGCTTCCACAACCGTGACCTTCAGGCCGCTCGCAGCCAGATTCTCCGCTGCGTGCAAGCCGATCAGCCCGCCTCCGAGAATCACGGCCTCCCGGGCCTCTTTCGAAGCGGTCTGAAGCGCCATGGCGTCCTCCAAGGTGCGAAGCACGTGGCAGGAAACACCCTCCAGCCCTTCCACAGGAGGAAGCTTGGGTGCAGCGCCGGTGGCCAACAGGAGCTTCCCGTATTCCATGGCCTCTCCGGATGCCAGCATCACCTGGTGTTTGTCGGGCTCGACGCCGACGACCTTTGCGCCGGTCCTGAAAGATGCCTTCAGGGCACGAAGCGCCTCCTCGTTTCGGAGGAAAATTCCGGCCGGCTCTTTTTGGCCTGACAACAGGTAAGGCAGGATGGTCGGCGAGTAGGGCAGGCAGGCTTCCCGGGTGACAAGGGTCAAGGAGCCTTCCTTGTCCTGCACCCGGATAGCGTCCAGGGCCGCAAGACCGGCATGGCTTGAACCGATGATGAGATATTTGGTGTGATGCATGGCGCCTCTTTCCTCAATCTTGTACGTCCATCATAGAGCAAAAATTCGAAATCCGAAGCTCGAAATCCGAAACAATGCTAAATGATCAAATTTCAAATGACCAAAACAGTTGATAAGGAATGGTGTTAGCCTTTAGATCATTTGGAAATTCGAATTTCGAATTTGTTTCGAGTTTCGAAATTCAACATTCGAATTTCCGTTTGCTCAGGAAAACGGCCCTCACTCATTCAGCCACACAGGCCCTTGGACCGTCTCTCCCTTAAGAGCGCGCTTTGTGGTCTCGATGACCCTTGTGAAATCCTCCACCGTGATGTCCGCTCCGGCCAGGCCGCCGATAAAGCTCACGACCGGGATCCTTTGATCGAGAAAGTACAGGGCCGAGAGGGTCTCCTGGTACATGGGTCCCGAGTTCCATCCAAAGCTCACCGACCGGTCCACCACGCCCACGGCCCTGACCTTGGAGAGCGCTTCCCGCAAGGCATCGAGCGGAAACGGGCGAAAGGTCTTGATCTTGATGAGGCCCACGCTTTCGCCGGCCTCGCGCACCGCGTCCACTGCATCCTTTGCGGCCCCGGTCATGCTCCCGATGGTCATGACGGCGTACTCCGCATCGTCCAAACGGTACTCTTCCACCAGGGGGGCGTAGGACCTCCCAAAGCGCCTGCCCCACTCCTCGTGAACTTCCGTGATGACCCGGAGCGCGTTCTGCATGCCTTTGCACAGCCCTTTTCGGTAGCGGACAAAGAGCGCCGGTCCGGCGCCGCCTGCTCCCCCGGTGAGGGGATCGACGCCCATCGGCCTGTCAGGGTCCAGGGCCACATGCCAGTTCGTGTTCTTCTCTCCCAGAAAAGCGTTCACGTCTTCCTGGTCCGGGAGCTCCACTTTTTCAACCCCGTAGGAGAGGTAGTTCCCGTCATGATTCACGTTCACCGGCAGCATGACGTCCCGGTGCTCGGCGATCTTGTAAGCCATGACCACGGTGTCCAGGATTTCCTGCACGTTTTCGCAGAACATGTGGATCCACCCTGCTTCCCGAACGGTCATGGCATCCTGCTGCCCTCCCCACACACATTGGGGGGTGATGCCGTCACGGGTGACCAGGGACATGACAATGGGAAGCCTCAGAGGGGGAGTCCGGAAATAGGGTTCGAACATGAATGCCAGGCCCTGGCCGCAGCTCGCCGTAAAGGTCCTGGCTCCGGCAAGGCAGGCTCCCTGAAGGACGGACAGAACACTGTGCTCTCCCTCCACGTCCATCAGGTCCGCCTTGATGATCCCGTCCGCCACGAACTGGGAGATGTATTCCGCCAGCGAAGACTGGGGGGTGATGGGGTAAACGGCCACCATGTCAGGTTTGGAAAGAGCCACTCCCCACGCCGCTGCTTCGTTTCCGTCGCACACAATCGTCTTGGACATGCTTACTCCTCCAGCTCTTCCGCCATGGTGATGGCATGGTGCGGGCATTCCTGGGCACAGATGCCGCACCCTTTGCAGATCTCCAGGTCTGCTTCGAACCATGTGGCTTTCTCCACAATGCACTGCGTGGGGCAGTAGGCCCAGCAGGTGGCGCACTTCACACACCGGTCCCGGTCCACCACGGGTCTCTCCGCCCTCCAGTCGCCGGTCTTGAGCACCGCCAGGTCGGTGGCAATGGGGCACAGGTCATTAGGAATCGTCGACTGGTCAAAAGCCCTTTTGGCCTGCTTTCTCATAGGTTCTCCTTTTCGGTCGCCACATCGTATACTCTGGTTTGCTCGTACCCCTCGTTCACGGCCCGGATGTTCTTTTCCAGGGCCGCATCGCGAAAATCCGCATAGGCCATGGCTTTTCGCATGGAATCGAGAGAAACGAAGCCGGTGGCCCTGACAAAGGCGCCGAGCATGATGGAGTTGGTAATGGCCCGGCCGAAAATGCGCAAGGCGATTCCGAAAGCGTCGCAGAGTCCGACCCTGGACAGGGTCTCAGGAAACGTCAACTGCTCGAAGTCCTTTTTCGTGGCCAGGACACACACGCCGCCCTGCTTCAGGTCCTCGAAAATGTTGACCGACCTCGGAAGGGTCGGATCAAGGCAGATCACGCAGTCCGGCCGGTAGATGTTGGTGGTCTGGCGTATGGGCCGCTCGTCGAACCGGAGATAGGCGGCTACGGGCGCACCCCGGCGCTCGAATCCGAAAGAGGGAATGGCTTTGACTTCTTTTCCCTCTTCCACCAGGGCCTTTGCCAGGATCTTGGATGCCAGCACCGCACCCTGGCCGCCTCGACCGTGAAACCGGATTTCGTACATGGCCTCTTCCTTTCCATAATATCCTTTACCAGAGGGGGGCGAGCGGGACAACCTCTTTCTTGGCCTCGGGTCTTCAGCCATCCAAGTTCAAGCGGCGATAAACTCGTTGACAAGGTTGCGCCTTTCAGATTACAAAAAACGGCAGTCTTTGGGAGTGGAAAAATGGCGAATGTGGTGATCATCGGAACCCAGTGGGGCGACGAAGGCAAGGGCAAAGTGGTGGACTACCTGACCGCCAAGGCGGACATGGTGGTCCGGTTTCAGGGGGGAAACAACGCGGGCCACACGCTCGTTGTGAACGGTGAAAAGACCATCTGTCACCTCATACCCTCCGGCATTCTCCACAAAGGGAAAAAATGCCTGATCGGCAACGGCGTGGTTGTCGACCCGGAGGTCCTCCTGGAGGAGATGGAAGAGCTCCGGCGGAAAGGGGTTGAGATCACGCCCCGGAATCTCGCCCTGAGCGAGAAAGCCCATCTCATCCTGCCTTATCACAGGGCCATTGATGTGGCCGGGGAAGAGGCCAGGGGAAAGGACAAGATCGGAACCACGGGCCGAGGTATCGGTCCCTGCTACGAAGACAAAGTGGCCAGAAAGGGGATACGGGTCGTCGACCTCCTCGAACCGGACACGCTTGCGGAAAAAATCAGGACCAACCTGGAGGAAAAAAACTTTCTCCTCACCCAGTGGCTCAAGGCAAAGCCCCTCGAGTTCCAGCCCATGTATGAAAACTATCTGGGCATCGGAAAGATCCTCGAGCCCTACATCACGGATGTATCCCTGGAGCTGGACGAAGCCGTGGCCCAGGGGAAACGGATTCTCTTCGAAGGCGCCCAGGGCACCCAGCTTGACATCGACCACGGGACCTACCCCTTCGTAACCTCCTCCAACCCCTTGTCCGGTGCCGTCTGCAGCGGCGCGGGAATCGGCCCGGACAAGATCCACCACGTCGTCGGCATTGTGAAAGCCTACACCACCCGGGTGGGGGCGGGACCTTTTATTACAGAGCTTCATGACGAGACGGGCAACTACATGCAGGAAAGGGGGGCGGAATTCGGGGCCACCACAGGACGACGACGCCGATGCGGATGGCTGGATCTCGCCGTGGTCAGGGATTCGGCTCGACTGAACGGATTGACCAGCCTGAGCGTGACCAAGCTGGACGTGCTCACGGGATTGGACACGCTCAAGATCGCCGTGGCCTACGACCTGGAGGGAAAGCGCCTCCTGTCCAGGCCCGCAAGCATGAAGAAGCTTAGCCTGTGCAAGCCCGTCTACGTGGAACTCCCCGGATGGAAGCAAGACCTCTCCTCCGTGAGGTCCTGGGACGATCTGCCCGAGGCGGCCAGGACCTATCTCAGAACCATCGAGGAGATCACGCACATCCCCTTCTCCATTATTTCCGTAGGGCCGGGCAGGGAGGAATCGATCATTCTGAGAGATCCGTTCGCCGACCATCCATCGTGAAGACCCACGAGCAAAGAACCCGGTTCCGGTCTAAGTTCGGAGAGGAGTTGGTTCTCCGAATACCCTTATCAAAATTCGAAATCCGAATATCGAAATTCGAAACAAATTCGAATATCAAACGACCGAATGACAAGAAGGGGGACTCGTTCGGGACTTCAGATCATACCGATCGTTTGAATCCTTTGGATTTTGGTCATTGAATATTGTTTCGGATTTCGGATTTCGAGATTCGGGTTTAGAATAGAAAAAGAGCCCCTGAAATCTGACCTGGACTTGCGGTCCAGATTCTGAGGCTGGAATGAGGGTACTTTTTCATATGTCTCTTTTCGACAAACACTATGACGTCATCGTGGTCGGCGCAGGTCACGCAGGGTGCGAGGCTGCGCTGGCTGCGGCCCGCATGGGTCACCCCACCCTTCTTCTGACCGTCAATCTCGATCACATCGCCGCCATGAGCTGCAACCCGGCGGTCGGCGGTCTTGCCAAGGGACACCTGGTCAAAGAGATCGACGCCATGGGCGGCGAGATGGCCAGGAATGCCGATGCCACGGGAATCCAGTTCAGGCGCCTCAACACCCGCAAGGGGCTCGCCGTGCAGGGGTCGCGTTCCCAGAACGACATGGACCTGTACCGCAAACGGATGAAGCAGGTCGTGGAATCCCAGCCCAATCTCGACCTCCGCCAGGCCATGGCGGATCGGCTGCTCGTGCAGGACGGCAAGGTCTGCGGCGTGGAGACTCACATTCACGAGCGGTTCCTCTCCAGGAGCGTCATCCTCACCACGGGGACCTTTCTGCGAGGACTCATTCACATCGGCCTGGACCACTTTCCTGCAGGCCGTATGGGAGATCCACCCTCGAACCGGCTCTCCGAGCAACTCATGGAGCTGGGGTTTCGCGTCGGCAGGCTCAAGACAGGAACGACACCCAGGCTCAACAGCCGGACGATCGACTACCAGGGGCTGGAGGTCCAGCACGGGGACGAGCATCCCAGGCCCTTTTCCTTCACCACGAAGAAGATCCTCCTGCCTCAGGTTCCCTGCCACATCACCTACACCAATGACAGAACCCATGCGTTCATCCGGGAGGGGCTCGATCGATCCCCGCTGTACAGCGGGATCATTGTCGGCACAGGAGCCCGCTACTGCCCTTCCATCGAGGACAAGGTGGTGCGGTTCCAGGAAAAGCCCAGGCACCAGATCTTCCTGGAGCCGGAAGGGCTGGAGACCTCGGAGGTCTACCCGAACGGCATTCCCACCAGTCTGCCCATCGACATCCAGGTCAAAATGGTGAAGTCCATCGCCGGCCTCGAAAAGGCCCAGATCCTGCGGCCCGGCTATGCCATCGAGTATGACTATGTGGATCCCATTCAGCTCAAGCCGACCCAGGAGACCAAACTCGTTGAAGGCCTGTACCATGCAGGTCAGATCAACGGAACGTCGGGCTACGAAGAGGCGGCAGCCCAGGGATTCATGGCCGGCATCAACGCGGTCTTGAAAATCCGCGGTGAAGAGCCCCTGATCCTGGAAAGGTCCCAGGCTTACATGGGGGTGCTCATCGACGACCTGGTGACCAAAGGAACGAGCGAGCCCTATCGCATGTTCACGTCAAGGGCCGAGTATCGCCTTCTGCTTCGGGAAGACAACGCCGACTTCAGGCTCAGGGACCTGGGGTCCGGGCTCGGCCTGGTCTCGGACGAGGCATACCGGGAGTTTTCCCTCAAAAGGGATGCCGTTGAAAAACTGATGGAGCGGTTGCACGGATTCAAGGTGAGGCCTGAACCCGGGGTCCTGGACAGGCTCAAGGATCTGAAGACGGCACCTCTGAAGACCGTCACGCCTTTGGCCCACCTGCTCAGGCGAAGCGAGATCTTCTTCGAGCACCTCACCCTTTTCGATCCCCAGCTCAAGGAGATCGAGGCAGGGGTGGCCGAAGAGGCGGAGACGCGCATCAAGTACGAGGGCTACATCCAGCATCAGGAGAAGCAGGTGGAACGGCTGCGGCGCATGGAAAGCGTGAAGCTCCCGCAGGATCTGGACTACAGCGAGGTTTACGGACTCACCCGGGAGGTGCAAGAGAAATTGAGTCGGGTGAAACCTTTGTCCCTTGGCCAGGCTTCACGCATATCCGGGATCACCCCCGCCGCCCTGATGGCCATCCAGGTGCATCTGAAGAGGCAGAGCAGAAAGGATGGTCGCAGCATTTCAGCGTCTTGAAATCATGGCTTCTTCGTGCTTCGGGTGTGTGCAGGAAAACTTGGAAAAGAAAATCATTGCCGTCTTGAAAGAAAAGGGCCCCCTGACCGGGGCCGAGATCCTGGATGACTTGGGTGAAGATTCCCTGCTTGTCTGGCGTGCCTGCAAGCTCTCGAAGGCCCTGACCGTCCGGACCATTGGGTGCAGGTATCTCAGGCTGGACAGCAAGATCGAGGGTTTTGCACGCCTTTCTCCCTCCATCTTGAGGGAGTTTCTGACCTATTCCGTGATCGGCTTGACCCGGGACCAGGAGGCCCTGAGCCGCAAAGCCGGCGAGACTGCATCGCACATCAAGGAAGTCAGCAAGGCAAAGCTGGATCTGGCCGACAATATTTTTTCGGCCGTGCTCGGCCAGTTGGAAAATGATGGGCTGATCAAAGAACGGGCCTGTGTCCTCATCGCAGGGGACATCGTCTATGAGATGGCCCATGACGTTCCCCGGCCGGAAAGAAGCACGGGCAAAATGGTGAAGGGATCGGACATGGATCTGGTGGTCGTCGTGGATGACCTGTTTCCCAAGGAATTAATGGAAAGCATGGATGAGACGATCTACCGGGAAAAGCAGAAGGTTCTTATGACCCCTCACCTGCGGGAAGAGATGGACTATGTGGTCAAAGACATGAGCCGCGTGAGAGAGCAGATGGGATTTGATACCTTCAAGCGCATGGTCGCCTGCAAGATCCTTCAAGAGAGCACCCTGCTTTGGGGCCAGCAAGACCTCTTCGAGTCCATCAAATCCATGTTGCAGGAGCACGGCATCACCGGGAAGCTCAGGAAGATGGAAGAACACGCTGTGACTTTCAGGGCAAATGCCGAAGCGACCCTCCTGATGGAAGACCCTGAAAAGATCAGGAATGAAGGATTACACCTCTTCTATCCCACAGAGGAGTCCGAAGAGTTCGAATAGGGGTGGGCGTTTTTCAGCAACCGGCTACTCCGCCAGTTCGACATCCCGGTGAGTAAGCGACGCCTCCCTCTTCAGCCCCTTCAGAAAAGCGTGAATCTCTTCTGCAATGGTCACCGCACGGTGCTTACCGCCTGTGCACCCCACGGCAATGGTCAAGTAGGATTTCCCCTCTTTTTCGTAAAGAGGGATGAGGTACTCCAGCAGGGAGAAGTATTTTGTGAAGAATTCCCGGGTTTCCACCTGCTTTTTCACGAACCGGCTGACCCGCTCATCTCTGCCGTCCAGCTTTTTCAGTTCAGGAACAAAGTGAGGATTGGGAATGAACCGGACGTCTATCACCAGGTCTGCATCAAGGGGAATACCATGCTTGAAGCCAAAGGAGAGAACCGTGATCCGCATCCTTTCGGTTCTGACGCTCCGGTACGCAACTTGAATAATCACATCCTTGAGCTGGTGCACCGTCAAGGCGGAGGTGTCGATGATCTTGTCCGCAGACTCTTTCAGTGCTTTCAACTGCACCTTTTCGGAGCGGATATTTTCGAGAAGACTGTTTCCTTCGGAAACCGGATGGTGCCGCCGGGTCTCGCTGTAGCGCTTCACAAGAACCTCTTCCGAGGCCTGGAGAAAGACGATTTCCAGGTGATAACCCTCATCCCGCAATTGCTGGAAGATCTCCCGGTGCTTTTCGACGAAACCCTTTTCCCTGAGGTCCATGACAAAGGCAAGTTTCTGGATCTCCGATACACCCCATGAACGGAGTTCAAGAAATTTGGGCAGCAGCAGGACCGGCATGTTGTCCACACAAAAATAGCCTATGTCTTCTAGAGCGTTGATCGCGGTGCTCTTGCCGGAGCCAGAAAGGCCCGTGATGACGATGACATTGAGGTCTTTCATGTCTTTACCCTTGACCTAGGCCCTGCGGTTCATTGCCGAGCCCTCAACAGGACCTGTTCTATCAGCAGGGCCAGCTTCCCCGGATCGTGTCGCACCAGGCCGCCGGAGGTGTCCAGCAAGTCGCACACGTGCATGGCGCGATTGCCCCAGCACGGTGCAGAGGCCTCTATCTCAACGAATTCGGCCTGCTCACTCCTGTACTGATCCAGGAGTCTCTCATCCGGCCTTCTTGAATTGTAGAGGATGCCGTCCACGCACCGTCCGATACACTCTTCCACCTTGGCGACAAAATCCTGCCCTGTAAAATGATCGGTTTCCCCGAACTTGGTCATGATGTTGACGACATAAAAGATCCTCGCCTTGGTCTCTTCAAGCGCCTCCCGGACGCCCGGCACGATGAGGTTGGGAAGGATGCTTGTGAACAGGTCGCCCGG
>ENA-OSEO01001468-OSEO01001468.1-sediment-metagenome-genome-assembly--contig:-NODE-1468-length-42437-cov-10.091242_pt1 | contig 42437 bp, 27 predicted proteins | sample MGYA00237883_ERZ534232 | MGnify/ENA metagenome assembly ERZ534232 | reverse complement strand
GCTAACGCTAACTTCGCGTCAGCAATTCCTATACTACCAGTACCCCTTTCCATTGTCAAGTTACAGGTTCGTTTCCTTAACGCCCTTCTTTCAGTGAATACATGCGGATTAACTCAAATTTTGAAGCTCGCTTCTGAAAGGAATCTTGACTGCTGCTTCTTTTCAGGAAGAAGGAGGGAAACATTCCATTTGCCAGCAATATACTTCTTGATCGAAGCATTCACATCATCAATCGTGAGACGGTCAATTCTGGTTATCAAATCATCTAGAGAATCGGGCTTTCCGCAAATCACCACATCATCCAAGAATCGGCTTAAAGTTAGCAATGTTCCTTCGGTAGACATCAACAGCTTTCCTCGAGCCCTTTCCTTTCCGTAAGTGAACTGGGCCTCAGTTACTCCACGATTGATAAGGGTGCCCATTTCCTTTTTCAGAGAATCTACGAGGTTATCGAGATTCTTTGGACTGGTGGTTGCATTTATCATGAATGCGCCGGAATCTGCGTATGAAACGAATTCCGAGTTGATATTGTATACCATTCCAAGTTCTTCTCGAATATTGTGAAAGAGTATGGAACTCATTCCGCTTCCGAAAAGAGTGTTGAAAATCTTAAATGCATCGAAGTCATCTTTGCACCTTCTACCAGGCGCGTCTCTTGTCAGAAGAATATGAACTTGCTGGAGGTCCTTTCGTTTTTCCACGATCCACAAGGGATCTTTCGAAATCACCGGAGATTTAGGAGTGATTGTGGACTCATTTTTCTTCATCGATAGAAGTTTTTCTCCAGCGTTCTTCAGTAAGTCTGTCCCGTAATTCCCAGAGACAGCGAAAACAGCATTGTTTGCCACATATGTGTGGCCGTAGAAGTCGGCTACATTGTTTCTCTGTAGACCTTGCACGGTATTGTGATAGCCGAGAATAGGTCTTCCGAAATCCCGATCCCACACTTTTTCAATAGTCATGTCGTAGATTCTGTCGTATGGGTCGTCTTCTGCAGAGGCTATTTCCTCGAGAATTACACCTCTTTCGAGATCCAGGGACGCTTCATCGAAACGAGGCGAAGTGATCAAATCAAAGAGGATCTCCATAGCTTCCAGAGCATATGTGTCAGGGACCTTTGCATAATATACCGTAGAGACTCTCCCAGTGTATGCGTTGAGGCTACCACCAATTCTCTCTATCGGTTCCTTGATTTCGAATGCATTTCTTCTGAGAGTTCCCTTGAATAGAGCATGCTCTATGAAATGAGAAACACCGCTGATGACATCATCTTCATCAGCGGAACCTACCTTCATGGCGAAAGCCATTGAAACGGTTCTTGTCTCTTGCTTTCGCTCTCCAATAATTACTGCACCGTTTGGCAGTTCAATATATTGATTATTCATCACTACCTACTTTCTATTTCTATCTCCTCGATTTCTATCATTTCTTGGAAAGGGCTTTCTAGTGTCTCTTCTCTTTTCCTCAGTCACTTCCACGCCTTCGAGCTTGAGACTTATCTTGCCCATCTGGTCTGTTCCGGCGATTTCAACAGCAATCATGTCTCCGACCTTATGGGCTTTCAAGAAGTCCTTACCGTCTGCGCCCATCTTGGAGATGTGAAGAAGGCCTGTCTTTCCAGGTGCGATCTCTACAAAGAAGCCATAGGCTTCGGCCCTGGTGATCTTTCCTTCGAAAAGCTGTCCCGGTTTGACTTCGGAAATTATCGCATCTATTACCTTTTCGAGTTGATCGAGCTTTTCTCTGTTGCTTCCAACGATCTTAGCCTGAGACTTCTCGTCATCAATGAATATTGTAGAGTCATAATCGCTTGAAAGCCTCTTAATGACCTTTCCTCCGGGGCCAATGATTTCTCCGATCTTCTCATATGGAAGATTGATGGTCCTGATAATTGGTGCGTAATCGGAGACGTATTCTCTCGGTACAGGAACAACTTCATACATGAGTTCGAGTATCTTGAGTCTGGCGGTTTTTGCCTGTTCAAGCGCCTTTGTCATTATTTCGCTGGATACACCCGCGACTTTGACATCCATCTGGAAGGCAGTGATCCCATCTCGCGTCCCTGTAACCTTGAAATCCATGTCACCCATGTGATCTTCATTTCCAAGAATGTCCGTCAAAACAACCGTTTTCTGAGGTTCCTGAATCATACCCATTGCAACGCCCGCGACATGCTTTTCCATAGGAACGCCGGCAGCCATTAGAGCCAATGACCCGGAGCAAACAGTCGCCATTGAAGAGGATCCGTTTGACTCCAGAACCTCGGAGACCACTCTTATAGTGTATGGGAAAGACTCACCTTTGGGAACGATGTTCTTCAGTGATCTCTCTGCAAGATGTCCGTGCCCTATCTCCCTTCGACCGGGACCTCTCAGTCTCTTGACTTCCCCAGTGCTGAATGGAGGGAAGTTGTAGTGGAGCATGAATGACTTTGAACCTTCCTCAAACATAGTATCCACAATCTGCTCATCCATTGTCGCACCAAGAGTTACTATACCCAGACTCTGGGTCTCTCCACGCGTAAATAGAGCGGATCCGTGGGCTCTGGGAAGAAGGTCGAGTTCGATGTTGATCGGCCGAATCTCGTCGTGCTTTCTTCCATCCATCCTCACGTCATTTTCGATAACTCGCTTTCTCATAACTTCTTTCTCTATGTCGTGAAAGAGATCTTTCACAAAACCAGTATTCGCTTCGATCTCTTCTTCAGACCAAGTTTCCTTTGCCTTCTCGGTGAAGAGTTCGATCATCTCGTCTCTATATGTCTTTAGAGCCCTGTCTTTGTTTTTCTTACCTGGAGTTAGCATAATCTCAGCAAGCTTATCTCTGTCTACCATTGCATTGAATGGTTCGAGGAAACCCTCGGGAGCGACTGGGATTTCTGCTACCCACTTTTCTACCGCGAACTCGCTTATGATTTCCTTCTGGAAGGCAACGAGAGACTTAATTGCTTCATGAGCAGCTTCTAAAGCTCCAATCATAACTTCTTCGGAGACTTCTTTTGCCTCTCCTTCAACCATCGCAACTGCGTTCTCGGTTCCTGCGACTACTATATCGAGTTCTGATCTGTCGAGTTCTTCCGCTGAGGGGAAGATAACATATTTTCCATCAACGTACCCAACCTGAACTCCGGCAACAATTCCTTCAAAGGGAATAGGCGAAATATTCAGTGCAAGCGAAGAGCTCGTTATTCCCCAAATGTCGGGTGGATTGTCCGGATCGGCCGAGAGAACGGTTATGATGACCTGTATCTCGTTTCTCATTCCATCAGGGAAGAGAGGTCGGATAGGCCTGTCAATTATTCGAGCGGAGAGAACCGCGTTGTCACTCGGTCTGCTCTCTCTTTTCAGAAATCCCCCAGGAATTTTTCCGGCGGCGTAGAACTTTTCCTGATATTCAACAGTTAGCGGTAAAAAGTCAGTTCCAGGCATTGCCTTTTCATTTCCATTTACTGTAGTAAGCAAGACTGAATCGGCATATTTGAGAAGTACAGCTCCATCAGCCTGTTTGGCCATTTTCCCGTTTTCTATGACGAGTTTCTGGCCGAAGAATTCCCTTTCCCATCTCTTGTAACTCACAATAACACCTCTTTTTCAATTCATCAAATAAACAATTATATCAGCTGTGTGAAATCCACGCAAAAAAGGAGCGGTATCCCGCTCCCGGTGATTTCTACTCTATCAACCTCTCAGCCCGAGTTTGCTTATCAGTTCTAGATATACTTCAGGCTTCTTGGTCTTTATGTATCTCAACATCTTTCTTCGTCTTCCGACCAGCTTGAGAAGTCCTCTTCTGGTATGAAAATCCTTTGGATGCTTCTTAAGATGCTCGGTGAGATGTCTGATTCTCGCAGTCAATATGGCAATCTGTACTTCGGTTGAACCGGAGTCGTTTTCGTGAATCTGAAACTCCTTGACCAATTCTTGTCTGTTGACTTCCATGTATCTGCCTCCTAATATAATCCTCTATCCAGGAATGGGCTACACCTCAAACCGAGAATAGGGCAAGGCAATTCTAAACCGTTCAGTCTTTCTTGTCAACTCCACCGAGAAAATCGGCCACCATCTTCTTGGCGGTGTGAGTTATCGCTATTCCGCCTCTGGCTGTTTCTTTCAGTTCTTCGGGCAATCTTCTTCCAACTCTTCCAAGCGAGTCTGCCACTTCCTCAAAGGGTATAGCCGATTTTATTCCGGCAAGGGCGAGCTCCGCTGCCGTGAAGGCGATCGATACTCCGAAAGCATTTCTTTTTACACAGGGGATCTCGACGAAGCCACCTACGGGGTCACAGACAAGACCCATCAAAGATTTAAGAGCAAGCGCCGGAGCGTTTTCCAGTGCATCGTACTCTTCGGGGTGCGTTGCATAGATTATCGCTACAGAGGCCATTGCAGTGGCAGTACCCACTTCTGCCTGACAACCAGACATTGCTCCGGAAATGGAAGCCCTTCTTTTGATCCTTTCTCCAACTGCTCCGGAAACGAGCAAAGCATTCCCAAGGGTGTCAAGATCAATACCCAGATTCATATGAAGTGAGAGCAGTGCTCCTGGAACGACTCCACAGGCGCCCGCTGTTGGGCAAGCGACGATCTTTCCCATGCTTGCATTGTGTTCTGACATTGAAAGAGCAATGCTTACTCCCGAGAAAACCAGCGGACTAAGAAATTCGGGCGTGTGACTCCTTGCCTTTGCATCATTATCTCCAACCCATCCAGTGAGAGATTTCTCCGGTCTTTCCAATCTGCTCTGGTAGGAACTCAACATTTCTCTCACTAGTCCTCTAGAGGTCTCTTCGGCAACTTTGGGATCATTTCCTGTGTTCATCATGTACCAGTCAGACACCACTTTATGCAGAGCTGTCGTGGTGTCCCTTGCAGTCTTCACAAGATCTTCGAACTTCATTATCATATTGACGAATCCAGCCTTTCAAGATAGGATACTTTCTTGACTACCTGCAGCCTTTTGATCGCACTTAGCAAGCTTTCGCCTGGTTCATTATCGAGTTCAACGACACAAAGGGCCTCTCTTCTGAAAGGATCAACCCTTGAGAGGAAGAGGTTGCTGATGTTCATATCGCTTGAAGAAATCTCTCCTACTATCTGGGAGAGTGCCCCGGGGATGTCAGAGTTCAAGATCACGAAGGAAGGGTATTTACCAGAGACGTCTGTATCAAAATCATTTATTGAAGTGATCCTTATCGAACCACCGCCGATCGAGGCACCGGTCATGCTGAGAAATAGCTCTCCGGTGTTTCCGTTGATTCTAACAGTATTTGGGTGAAGATCTCCCATATCTTCTTCCTCGAATGTGAAATATATGCCCTTTTCTTTGGCTATTCGGAAAGATTCTCTTAGCTTTGGATCTGCTTCCTTTATTCCCATTATCCCGCCTATGAGTGCCCTGTCAGTCCCGTGACCTCTAAAGGTTGCGAAGAGGGGGGCATTCAAAGTGAATCTAACTTCACTGGGTACTCCAGAAAATAGGGATCGAAAGGCTCTGCCGAGCCTTGCCATCCCCGCTGTATGGGAACTAGATGGTCCAACAATTGCAGGCCCAATTATGTCCAGCAACATTGCATGCCTCCAATTAAAACGCGGAACCATTACGGTTCCGCGTTACAATACAGATTACTTAAAGATTATAGAAAGAGGCCGTTCCTTTGAACTCGGCCTGTTCTCCAAGCTCCTCTTCAATTCTTAGAAGCTCGTTGTATTTGGCAATTCTGTCTGTTCTTGATGCAGAACCGGTCTTTATCATCCCGGTGTTAGCGGCGACGGCAAGATGAGATATAAAAGTATCTTCGGTCTCTCCCGATCTGTGGGAAATAACACAAGTCATCCCGTGCTTTTGTGCATATTCGATTGTGTCAAGCGTCTCTGTAACCGATCCTATTTGATTCAACTTTATTAGGATTGAATTGGACGCTTTCTCTTCCACTCCTCGCGCCAGTCGCTTGATGTTTGTCACGAAGAGGTCGTCTCCAACAATCTGAATAGTGTCTCCCATCTCTCTCGTGAACTTTGCAAAGTTTTCCCAGTCCTCTTCGGCAAAGGGATCTTCAATCGAGATTATCGGATACCTCTTTGTAAGATTTGTATAGTATTCGATAAGCTGATCGGGTGTCAGTTCATTTCCGTCTACACTGTATAGACCTCTTTCTTCACTGTAAAACTCATTTGCCGCGCAGTCGAGAGCTATCATTATCTCTTCGCCTGCTTTGTAACCGGCCGCGTCAATTGCGTTGATTATGTATTTCAGCGCAGCTTCGTTGTTCTCAAAACTTGGAGCAAATCCTCCTTCATCGCCTACAGCCGTCACGTGGCCGTTATCCTTAAGTATCTTCTTCAGATTGTGGAAGACCTCGACTCCAGCCCTGAGGGCATCCTTGAAATGATCGAACCCTGCAGGGACTATCATGAATTCCTGAATGTCCAGGTTGTTGTCGGCATGTTTGCCGCCGTTTACGATGTTCATGAATGGGACAGGGAGGGTCTTAGAATTGACTCCACCAAGATACTTGTATAGCGGCGTGTCGATACTGTCAGCTGCAGCTCTTGCAACAGCCATGGAGACTGCAAGAATGGCGTTTGCTCCAAGTTTATCTTTGTTCTCGGTTCCATCGAGTTCGAGAAGAGCTGCGTCAAGACCCGTCTGGTCAAAGCCATTCATTCCGATAATCTCCGGGGCGATTATTTCGTTAATATTTTCAACTGCCTTAAGCGTTCCCTTTCCGAGGTATCTCTTCTTATCTCCGTCTCTGAGCTCAAGGGCCTCAAACTTGCCTGTTGATGCACCCGAAGGGACAATCGCTCTTCCGTGGCCTCCATCATCCAGCCAGACTTCGGCTTCAACCGTTGGAGTTCCCCGAGAATCTAGAACCTCCCTAGCTACTAGATCAACAATCTGAGCGTACATTTCTCCACCTCCACTAATCAGGTAAAACCACCGTACCTGTTTTCCCGCCAATTATAGCATCGAATAGATTGCCCTTGCTAAAGAAATCGATAACTCTGACTGGCAGACCGTACCTTTGACAAATCGAAAAGGCTTCTACATCCATGATTTCAAATCTGCTCTTGATCGCTTCTGAAAATGTTGTTCTCTCAATTCTTCTGGCGTCTTCATTAGTTTTCGGATCCTTATCATACACTCCGTCAACCTTTGTCCCCTTAATGAGAACGTCCGCCCCAATTTCCACCGCCCTTACTGCCGCGGCCGTATCCGTTGTGAAAAAAGGCAGGTATGTGCCCCCACCAAATACTACAATCTTTCCAGTGTTGAGAGCATCTTCTATTGTATCGTACCTGTGCTCAAGAAGAGACGGAATTCCTGCAATCGAGGAAATTGCTATCGCTTCAAACCCATTCATACAGAGAGATTCCTTCAAGTAAAGCGAATTCATTATTGTCCCAAGAATACCCAATTCGTCGGCTCTTGAACTCCTCATTTCGGAAAGCTCGCGACCCCTTATTATATTGCCAGCCCCGATAACTATCGCGAGCTGAATCCCCTTTTCAACTACAGGTCGGAGCTCTTCTATGAGGAAACGGGTTCTTTCTGAAGCGAATCCTCTTTCGCCTTCTCCGCTCAAGACTTCTCCGCTGAGTTTCAAGAGTACTCTACTATACATAAGCGCCTCCAATAAAAAAGGTGAGCACTGGGCTCACCTTTCTAACTCAGTTCTCTGACTCTCCGACTTGCCAGCGGACGAATCTGCTAACTTTGATATTTTCGCCAGTCTTGGCAATCAACTCGATGAGTAAATCGTTGATCGTTTTCTCGCTCTCAAATACGTATTCCTGCTCTAGCAGGCAGTTATCTTTATAGAAGCTTTCAAGCTTGCTTTCTACAATTCTTTCGATTATGTTTGCAGGCTTACCGCTTTCTTTCATCTGTTCGGCATATATTTCCTTTTCCTTGTCGATTACCTCCTGAGGCACGTGTTCACGGGAGATAAATCGAGCTCCCATCGCAGCCAGCTGAAGGGCTATCTTGTGGGCAAGTTCTTTGAATTCCTCCATTCTTGCCACGAAGTCTGTTACGCAGTTAAGCTCAAGGAGCACTCCTAGCTTGCCATTGTGATGAATATAAGAGTAAACGAGTCCCTCTGCAGTCTCTCTTCCCGAAACCTTATCTGCCTTGAGTATGCCCTTCTTTCTCAGATAATCCTTTGCCTGGTCGAAATCGCCATCTGTTTCGACAAGTGCTCTCTTGCAATCCATCATGCCTGCTTGAGTGGCATCACGGAGCTTCTTTACCATATCGCTGGTAATATTTGCCATCTTATATGTCCTCCTCCACTAAAATTCCAAGAAAAATTATAACTCAGTTGAGCAAATAATAATTTCCGCGATGTTAAGTCATCTTCCGAGTTTCTTTTTGAACTCTTCACGTACGCAGGGAGGAACCCATTTTGAAATGTCACCCCCGAACGCCGCAATCTCCCTTACCATGGACGAAGATATGAAGGAGTTTGTGGTCTCAGTCATGAGAAAGAGGGTTTCGAGTTCAGGAAGCATTGCTTTGTTCGCATGGGCCATTTGAAGTTCTAACTCGAAGTCAGACACAGCCCTAAGTCCACGAATGACTACCTTAACATCGTTCTCTCTGGCAAAGTCAACGAGCAGACCGCTGTGAGTTGTGATCGTAACGTTCCTTAGATGAGACACTCCGCTTCTAACCATACCAATTCTCTCTTCATGGTTGAAGAAATGTCTCTTATTAACGTTTTCCATAACCAGCACTACAACTTCGTCGAAGATTTCGCTACATCTTTCGACAAGATCTATGTGTCCATACGTTATGGGATCGAAAGAACCTGGATAAACGGCTTTCATCTTAAATAGCGCCTATTCGCCTCGAATTGCTTGAGATAGGCACTCCTCCTTTCATAATCTATTACTCTGTATTCTCCGATATTTTGTAAGACCCCGGGGGAGTCTCGCTAATCTTGTCGCCGTATATGAGAAGATCTTCAAGCGTCATTGAACCCAATTCCCTCATCATTGCGTTATATAGTCTGAACCATACATACTTTACTGTGCAGTTGGGATCTTCAAGGCACTTGCCGTTCTGCTGAAGACAGGCATACGAGTTCATTGGTCGGTCGAGTTTGAGTATCACGTCTCTCAGAAGGATCTCATTGGCTGGTCTTGCCAGACAATATCCTCCGTATCTGCCTCTAACTGCCTTTATTATTCCAGCTTGTCTCAACTCTCCGAAGATCTTCTCCAAGAAATCTCTTGGGATCTCATTGCCCTGCACGATCTCGACAAGCGAAAGTTTTTCCTTTCCTTCACGGCCCGACTTTGCCATCTTATAAAGCGCTCTTAGCGCGTAACTGCTCTTCAGCGTAAAACCCATTTCAAACCTCCTCTGAACTCTCTTCCCCGGAAGATAGAAGAGCGTTCACGAATTCCCTGCTATCAAAGGGCTTCAAGTCGTCTTCCTTTTCTCCGACACCTACGTATCTCACCGGTATACCCAGCTCCTTGACGATTGCAAAGATTATTCCTCCCTTTGCCGTGCCATCGAGTTTAGTCAAAACAATACCGGTTACGTCAACAGCCTCTTTGAATTTCTTTGCTTGCACCAGGCCGTTCTGTCCAGTAGTGGCATCCAGAACAAGCAAAACTTCACTTGGAGCTCCGGGTGATGCCTTTCCTATCACTCTATGGACTTTCTTCAGTTCTTCCATCAGGTTGCTTCTCGTATGCAATCTCCCCGCAGTATCGATTATTACGACATCTTTCCCTTTGCTTACCGCATGACTTATTGCGTCGAAAGCAACGGCGGCAGAGTCGGCACCCTGTCCTTGGTTTATGAAATCAACATTTGCCCTCTCGCTCCAGATTCTCAGTTGTTCTACGGCAGCAGCTCTGAAAGTATCGCATGCCGCAAGGACAACCTTCTTTCCGCTCATGGAGTAAAGCTTTGAAAGCTTGCCTATTGTCGTGGTCTTTCCAGTGCCGTTTACACCTACTACAGAAACCACGTATGGTTTAGCTTGAGGAACTTCAAACGGTATGTCAAGAATATCGATAAGAACTTCCTGTAAGATCTCTACAGGCTCACTACCTTTCTCAGTTCTCTCTCTAAGAGCTTCAATTACCTCTTCGACAGTTTCAGAGCCCATATCTGAAAGTATAAGTAGCTCCTCTATCTCTTCAAGGGCATCTGCATCAAGCGTTTCGAAAGAGAGGAGCCTCTTTACTCTCTTGAAAAAGCCTTCTCTTGTTTTCTTCAGGCTATCCTTTAACTTGGAAAAGACACCCATCAATCGTTCCCCATTATGCTAATTGGTTTATACACTGCCAACTCTTTCCTTATCTCCTCAAGAAGAAAGTCAAATCCTTCATGGATACTGACTTCAAGCGGTTTCTTTTCAGTTCTGGCTTTGACCTCAACAATGTCTTGCTGAAGTTTCTTTCCCAGAGTGACTCTTATGGGAATCCCAATAAGATCGGCATCCTTGAACTTCATTCCAGGTGAAATCTCCCTATCGTCAAGGAGAACGTCGTAGCCCTCCTCAATCAGAAGTTCATATATTTCCTCAGATTTCTTCAGGACATCTGGGTCCTTAACATTTACGGCAGTAATTATTACTTCAAACGGAGTGACAGACAGAGGCCATATTATTCCGTTTTCGTCGTACAGTTGCTCAACTACGGCACTAATAGTTCTAGAAACGCCCCAGCCATAGCAACCCATAATATAATGAATACTATTACCCTGATCATCGGTTACGTATCCGTTCATTTTCTCCGAATACTTGGTTCCAAGCTTGAAGATGTGGCCCACCTCTATGCCTTTAGCCGACTTCATTGGATTTCCACATTTAGGACAAGGATCTCCCTCTGTCACCATTTTCAAATCATGCCAGGATCCTATCTCGAAATCACGGCCCGGAAGAACACCAAAGTAGTGGTATCCTTCCTTCAAAGCTCCGCAAACAGCTTTATTCAAACCTTTTATTGTATGATCGGCGATTATTGCAACATTCTTGGGAAGTCCAATCGGTCCAACGAAGCCGATTGGCACCCCTAAAAGATCCAGTACTTCTTGAGGGCTCGCCATGGCAAGAGTCTGATCTTCAATTGCAGCCTTGAGCTTCGATTCGTTAAGTTCTTCGTTTCCACGAATTAGAGCCATATAGTACCCTTTTCTGCCCTTATATATTAGTGATTTCACAATGTCCTTTGGTGTTACGCTCAGGCAGTCTGCCACTTCCTCCACAGTCCTAGAATTCGGCGTGGGAACTAGCTGTAGATCTGAGATCTTCCTTTCCTGGGTTTCCTCCTTCAAGAGGTACTCCGCCTTTTCATCTGAAGCAGCGTATCCGCAGTCACAGTAAAGCAAAGTCGACTCTCCGTAATCAGCAAGCACGTTAAATTCATGAGATTCATTTCCACCTATTGCTCCAGAATCGGCTTCTACAACCAGGAATTCGAGTCCTATTCTCTCCAAAACTTTACTGTAAGCTCCATAAAACTGTCTATATGTTTCGTCAAGAGAAGTCCATGAATCGTGAAAACTGTAGGCATCCTTCATCAGAAACTCTCTTGATCTCATGAGGCCGAATCTTGGACGAATCTCATCCCTATATTTCATAGCAATCTGGTAGAGAGATACAGGAAGCTGTTTGTAAGATTTAAGTTCATTCCTTAGCAAATGAGTGATGATCTCTTCATGAGTCGGACCCAGGGTGAAGAACCTTTCGTGCCTGTCCTGCATTCTCATCATTTCGGGGCCATAATCGTCCCATCGGCCAGTCTCGTGCCATAATTCTGCCGGCTGTATGATTGGCATCAGAATCTCTTGAGAACCGATCGCATTCATCTCTTGACGGACGATCTCTTCAATCTTCTTGAGAACGCGAAGACCAAGCGGAAGGAATGAGTAGATACCGGCGGCGACTTTTCTGACAAATCCGCCTCTAACAAGAAGTTTAATACTTACTAGGTCGGCATCGGCCGGAGCATCTCTTAACGTTGGAGCATAAAGTTGTGAAAACCTCATCAGATCTCTCCTCTCGAAATTCAGCTAATCAGGACTAATTCAGTGAGATTATAGCATAGTTCCAGCAAGCTGTTTGGTGTTTTGATATAATAAAGTATATGACTAATAAGGAGGACGAGCATGAGTATTTCTGTACTTCAAGAAGAGCTCAGGGATTATGTTGAGAACGTAAAGAGAGCTGCTCGTTTCATTGAAAAGGAAGTTGAGCTGAAGCCGAAAGTCGCAGTGATTCTAGGCAGTGGACTTGGAGACGTATCAAATAGCCTTGAGAACGCCGTATCAATTCCTTACGATGAGATTCCCGGCTTCCCGTTGTCAACGGCTCCCGGTCATAAGGGAGAACTAACTTTCGGAAATGCCCTCCACCACAATGTGATGCTTATGAATGGGCGTTTTCATTTTTACGAAGGTTACTCCATGAAAACTGTGACATTCCCAATAAGGATAATGCAGGAATTGGGCGTAGAAGTACTCTTGATAACCAATGCTTCGGGCGGTCTGAACCCTGATTTCGAGGTAGGGAGAGTCATGCTGATAAAAGACATCATCAACTTTATGGGCGACAATCCTCTGATAGGTCAGAATGTTGATGAATGGGGTCCACGGTTCCCGGATATGAGCGAACCCATCGACAGGGATCTCTTGGACAAGGCGCTTATTTCTGCCAAAGAGCTTGGCATAGGTGTCTATGAAGGAGTTTATGTTGGTGTCGCGGGGCCGAATTTTGAGACTCCTGCCGAGCTAAGGATGATGAGAAGATTTGGCGCAGATGCTGTGGGTATGTCGACCGTACCGGAAGTTATAGTGGCGCGTCACGCAGGCATCAGGGTGCTGGGCCTTTCCGCGATATCGGACAGAGCCGTTCCGGACGACTTGAAGCCTCTTACAGCTGAAGAGGTCCTTGAAATGGCTAAGAGAGCAGGAAGCGAAATGAGTAAGTTGATACTCAAGACTCTGGAAAAAATATAGGGAGAGTAACACTCTCCCATCTGGTGGGTGCGGTAGGGATTGAACCTACGGCCTCTTCCTCGTCAAGGAAGCGCTCTTCCACTGAGCTACGCACCCGAACAAGATTGATTCTACCACCGTCTTAAGAGCGTTGTCAATACAATAATTCGCGAAGTTGATTTGGACTGCGAAATAATACGTACAGGTTAACGGCATTTTGAATTTATAGGCTCCATAGATTATAATTGTACTAACACACTCATCTCTATTTTGAAAGGGGGCAACATTAGTGAAAAAGATTTTACTGGTAACACTTACTATGCTCTTCTTAGCTTTTACTGCGTTTGCAAGCGACCCAGACACATTCGTGAATCTCACAATTGGGATGCCGGAGACTCTTGATCCTCTTCACTCTTACGATACAGCAAGTGGTGAGGCAATACTGAATCTTTATGACAACTTGATTCAGTATGATGGTGAGTCTGTCACGGATTTCCTCCCAATGATTTCTACAGCGGTTCCTTCGGTAGAAAATGGTCTTGTAGTAGAAGAGGCTGGTGCGCTAAAGTTTATATTCCCGATTAGAGAAGGCGTCAAGTTCCACTCAGGGAATATTCTTACTCCAGAAGACGTTAAGTATTCGTTCGACAGGTATATTCTTGGCGACCCGTCAGGTGGACCACAATGGATGATTATTGAAGCGCTTACAGCTGGAAAGTTTGCAAGCGTCGAAGGATGGTTTGAGGACTATGCTGGAATTGCATATTCAGAGGCTGTGGATGCCGAAAAGAATGTAACGTCTGAAGATGCAAAGCAGAAGCTGATTTCTTTTTATGAGGAAGTTGTGAGTCCAAGAGTTGCAATTGATGGCAACAACATAGTCTTCACTCTTGATTCTGCTTGGGGACCATTCATGAGTACAATTGCTCACTTTGGATCTTGGGGGGCTATCATAGATTCCAAGTGGGGAATTGAGAACGGTGCTTGGGACGGCAAGGCTGATGGCTGGTGGAAATGGCATGATTTGCAGCCACAGGAGAGCCCATACCATGCAGCAGAAGCAGGTTGTGGACCATATAAGTTGGTTGAATGGGATGCTGCGGAGCAGAAGGTCATCCTTGAAAGATTTGATGACTATTGGGCAGGCCCAGCAGTTGTGAAAAATGTTGTAATCTGGGGAATTGACGAATTCTCAACCAGAAAAGCGATATTTGAAGCAGGAGATGCCGATATTGCATACTTTGGATCCTCGTATTTGGATCAGGCTGAGGCTCTTGCAGCTGAAGGGAAAGCAGTCGTAACCAAGGGTTATCCGACTGCACAAATTACTTCTCTTCACTTTAATTGGCTAGTTGCTGAAGGCAGTGAATACCTCGGCAGCGGAAAGCTAGACGGGAACGGAGTCCCAAGAGACTTCTTCTCTGACATTAACGTTAGAAGAGGATTTGCCTTCTGCTATGATGGAGTAACATTTGTGGATGAAGTTCTGAATGGTAATGGCGTGCTTGTTCCAAGTGATCTTCCACAGGGATTTCTTGGATATGACGAAACGCTTCCACTTCCAGAGTTCAGCCTGGCAAAGGCTGCGGCCGAATTCAAAGCAGCTTGGGGTGGAGAAGTCTGGGAAAAGGGCTTCAAGATTCAGATTCTTTACAACACTGGTAACGATGAAAGACAGACAATTGCGGAGATGCTCGCTTACTTCGTGAATTCAATCAACCCTAAGTTCAAGGTTGAAACACTTGGCGTGCAGTGGCCAACTTACCTTGCAGCGCAGAGAAACGGATTCCTTCCGCTGTTTACGATTGGCTGGCTTGCAGATTATCCTGACCCGCACAATTTCATCGCTACTTATTACGCTAGTTATGGAGTTTACGCTTCAAGACAGGGCGAACCTTTCCAGGAATGGGCAGCTGAAAATGTAGATGCAAACATAAGCAAGGCTGCAGCATCGGTGGACAATGAGGAACGATTTGCTCTCTACAGAGAAGTTCAGGAGAAGGCAATTGAAGCAGCTCTCGGAATTCCGCTGTACATGCCTACAGGTCTCAATGTGAGGGCCCCTTGGGTTGAGGGCTGGCATCCTCATCTTGTAAGGTCTGGATTCTATTACTACCAGCTTTCCAAGAATCAGTAATTGATATAACCCGAAGAGAGCCGGGGTTTTATTACCCGGCTCTTTTTTTGGTCGGAGTTATGCATTATAATAGACTACTGTATTCGTTTTGTTGAAAGAGGGGTGATACTCAGGTGACAGCTTATATAATCAGAAGGCTTCTTCTTCTGCCGTTGATAATGCTAGGCGTTACTCTGATTATTTTCTCAATGATCTGGGCGCTGGGTCCTGACAGGCTCCTTGCTTCTTACGTGAAGAGCCCTGAAGCATTGAAAACACCAGATGCAGCTGAGAGACTTATTAGGAAGTATGGATTGGATGAACCTATGCCTGTCCAGTATTTCAGATGGTTAGGGAATATATTGCAGGGTGATTTTGGATACTCAATGGTTGGAAAGAAAGGTGTTCTCCCAGCAATGCTTGAGCGGTTCCCATATACCCTTGAACTAACTATTTATGCAATTGTGCCTGTAATTCTTGTTGCAATATGGCTGGGAGTGATTTCTGCAGTTAATCAGAACAAGTTTTCCGATCAGTTCATAAGGGTCTTTGCGCTTGTGGGCTGGTCTCTTCCTGATTTTGTTTTTGGGCTTTTGCTCCTTCTTGTCTTCTACTCAATTCTTGGTTGGTTTCCGCCCGGGATGGTAAGCACTCAATTTGATTTGGTCATGAGGACTGCGGAATGGAAGACCATAACGAGCATGCCAACAATAGATGCGCTTCTGAATGGCAGATTTGATATATTTGTCGATGCGTTGAGGCACATAGTACTTCCGGTTCTTACGCTAGCCTACCTTTGGTGGGCCTATTTGCTCAGGATTACTCGCTCAAGTATGCTTGAAGTGCTAAGGAAGGACTATATTCGAACAGCTAGAGCTAAAGGTGTGCCTGAGAGAATAGTAATTAAGAAGCACGCTAAGAGAAATGCCATGATTCCCGTTATTACCGTTGCCGGAGGATCGGTGATGGGCTTGCTAGGAGGAACAGTCTTTGTTGAGACGATTTTTTCCCGAGTAGGAATGGGCAGATTCCTCGCGGATGCTGCGAGCCTTTTAGATTACTGGTCAATAATTGGTGGAGCTCTGTTCTTCTCCTTTATTATGGTGGTTGGCAATCTGGTTGTTGATGTATCTTACGCTCTCGTTGACCCGAGAATAAGGCTAGAGTGAGGGGGAAGATGCAGATGCCAGAAAAGAGAAAGAGTGAGTTCAGGAAAGTAATGAAGAAATATTGGACTAATGGAACGGCTGTTCTGGGAACCTGTCTTCTGTTTTTCTTCATAATTATTGCGATCTTCGCCCCTCAGATCGCCGGTGTTAATGAAATGGGTGACAATTACCAGATTCCAAGAGCATCCTGGTCATCAAAACCATTTGCACCTACTGCAGAGCATCCTTTCGGTGTTATTGGTGGCAGGGATGTCTTCTACGGTGTTGTCTGGGGTACAAGAACGGCTTTTAGACTGGGTTTGATTATTAGTAGTTTCGCCGCCCTTATCGGAGTGATTGTTGGTTCGGTATCAGCGTACTTCGGAGGATGGGTCGACGAAATCCTAATGAGGATAACGGACATATTCTTGTCGATCCCCTTCCTAGTTGCAGCTATGGTAATGACTACGATTCTGGGCAAAGGGCTAGATAAAGTTATAATTGCTTTGATAATATTCGGCTGGATGAGTACTGCTCGTCTCATCCGAGGAAACATTCTTCAAGCTAGAGAGGAGCAATACGTTCTCGCTGCAAAGGCGTTAGGTCAGAAAGATTGGGTAATAATCCTCAAACACATACTTCCTAACACGATTTTTCCAGTCGTTGTTCAGATGTCAATGAGAATTGGTTCATACGTCATTACTGCAGCAGGATTGAGCTTCCTTGGAGTCGGTGCCGAACCTGGTTATGCTGACTGGGGAACGATACTGTCTTTTTCACGAAACTGGATGACGATGCTTGACCAGTCATGGTTTGCTATTGTCTTCCCCGGTACTGCCATGGTGCTCTTCGTTCTTGCATGGAATCTTGTTGGAGATGCCCTGAGGGACATCTTTGACCCGAGAATGAGAAGCTGAGGAGGTTTGAGTCATGGATGAAAAAAAAGCACTGTTGCAGGTTGAGGATTTAAGAACGTATTTCCATACAGAGGATGGGATAGTGAAAGCCGTAGATGGAGTCACATTCGACGTCTTCCCTGGTGAAACTCTTGGAATAGTCGGTGAATCGGGCTGTGGAAAGAGCGTGACATCGCTCTCTATTATGAGACTTCTTGATGAAAAAGGTGAAATTGCTGGCGGCAAGATTACCTTTGACGGAGAAGACGTCCTGGCTATTCCTGAATCCAAGATGATGAAGATTAGAGGGAACGACATGGCCATGATCTTTCAGGAACCTATGACTGCGCTCAATCCAGTTTTTACAATAGGATTCCAGATAATGGAGGCAATTCTGCTTCATCAGGATGTTGACGAAAAGAAGGCACGTGAGATGGCAATAGATATGCTTAAGAAGGTTGGAATTCCCGAACCTGAAAAGCGGATCGATGAATATCCCCACGAACTCTCTGGAGGGATGCGCCAAAGGGCGATGATAGCGATGTCTCTCTCCTGTAATCCCAAACTGCTTTTCGCGGATGAGCCCACGACTGCTCTTGACGTGACTATTCAGGCGCAGATACTTGAGCTCATGAAGTCTCTTCAGGATCAGTACGGAATGGCTCTCGTAATGATCACTCACGATCTGGGAGTAATTGCGGAGATGGCCCAGAGAGTCGTAGTGATGTACGCCGGAAAGGTAGTTGAATATGCCGATGTACATACGCTCTTCAAGAATCCAAGGCATCCATATACATGGGGGCTTATGAATGCGATTCCCAAGCTGGATGAAGACAAAGAGGTTCTCTACAACATTCCCGGTGTGGTTCCCGACCCTCTCGATTTTCCCGATGGATGCAGGTTTAACACGAGATGTCCTCTCGCTACCGACAAGTGCCGAAAGGAAGAGCCGCCTCTAGTGGAAATTGAGAGCGAACACACTGCTGCCTGCTGGCATATAGATAAGCTCATTGAAACGATCAAAGTATCGAGGGCAGGTGAGAGCGCATGAGCATTCCGAACCAAAGCAAGTTGCTTCTGAGAGCAGATGAACTCGTGAAGTATTTTCCAGTAAAAGCTGGAGTCTTCAGAAGAGTTGTTGCGCAGGTTAAGGCCGTAGACGACGTTAGTTTCGATATCTACGAAAAGGAGACACTCGGATTGGTCGGCGAATCTGGCTGTGGCAAGACTACTGCCGGTATGACTGTTCTCAGGCTTTACGAACCGACCTCAGGTAGAATAATCGTTGGAGATGAGGATACAACACATTTCTTCATGCCCTTGTTGAAGGCTAGGAAATACTTGAAAAAGACATACGTCGAAAAGTTTTCCGACTTGAAAGCAAAATCAGGCTCTGTTGAAGCCGCTTTGAGCTCTTTTGACAACGATTTCGACAAAAAGATGGCCGAGAAGTACTTCAAAGAATTTAACGAAGATAGCGGTGAATTCATGAAGAGTCTTCTGGGAGACAGGGAAGACAAGAGAAAGGCATTCAGAAGAGATGCTCAGATTATCTTTCAGGACCCGTTTTCTTCTTTGAATCCAAGAATGAGAGTCAAGAATATTATCGGCGAAGGCGCAAGAATTCACGGCCTGGCTACAGGTAGAGATGTAATGGATAAAGTGGCCGACATCATGACCAAAGTCGGTCTTTCAAAGGATCACATGTCAAGATTTCCTCACGAGTTCAGCGGAGGCCAAAGACAGCGAATAGGTGTCGCAAGAGCGCTGATTCTTAATCCGCGACTCATCGTCTGTGATGAAGCCGTTTCTGCACTTGACGTGTCGATCCAGGCCCAGATTCTCAATCTTCTAAGCGATCTGCAGAAGGAGTTTGGACTAACATATCTGTTCATTGCGCACGATCTTGGAGTCGTGAAGCATGTAAGTAAGCGTGTTGCCGTGATGTATCTCGGAAAAATCGCCGAGCTCGCAGATAAGAAGAAGCTCTTCGATAACCCGCTCCATCCTTACACGGTTTCTTTGATGTCTGCAATTCCCGAAGCCAATCCTGAGAAGAAGAAACAGAGAATACTACTTGAAGGCGATGTTCCCAGTCCGATAAATCCACCTTCTGGCTGCAGATTCCATCCGAGATGCCCAATTGCAAAGGATATCTGCTCGAAAGAAGAACCTAAACTGCAAGATGTAGGTGGAGGTCACTTCGTTTCCTGTTTCTTCCCGGGAGAACTGAAAAGAGGACTATAAACTACACTATTCCGCCGATGCCGTTGATAATAATCTGGATATCGGCGGGATGTTTCTTCTGTATCTTCTGGAGAAATTCGCAGTTCGCTTCTGGCGGAAGCTTCACCGTGATTTTCATTCTGTAGTAATTCTTGAGCTTTGAAAGAAGCGGAGCAATAGGGCCAAATACCTCGATGGAATCGATTCTCGCTTTTCTTATTTCTTCTGCGATCTTTTCGGCCAACAGTCCGCTCTCGTCCTCAGTCTCTCCGTAACATATCACTTCAGCAATTTTACTGAAAGGTGGGTTATTCAACTCTTTTCGGAGAGCTATTTCATCTAAATAGAAAGTTTCATAGTCTCTTTCGAAGGCAGCTTTCATTATTCTGTTGTTTGGATTGAAGCTCTGAATAAATGCTTTTCCTATGCTTGCCCTGCCGGATCGTCCGCTGACCTGGGAAATGTGCTGAAAAGCGTTTTCCGGACTATCATAGCTTGGGAAACTCATCAACCTATCGGCGTCAACAATCAGAACCATCTCAACATCGGGAAAGTCAAGGCCTTTGGTTATCATCTTTGTTCCCACAATTATCTGACATTCCTTTCTTGAGATTTCTAGCAATGCCTTTTCATATGAAATGGGGTTGTCGATCGTCTCTCGGTCCATTCTCATAATTCTTGCTGAAGGGAAATACTTTTGCAGATCATGTTCTACTCTCTCTGTGCCGAAGCCCCGTGCAGAGAGGGTCATTGAGCCGCAGACGGGACAAGACTTTGGTATAGGTTCTTTGTAGCCGCAGTAATGGCACTTAAGGGAATTATCTGCTTTGTGGTAGGTCATGGACACCGAACAATGCGGACAGCTAACTGTGTTTCCGCAAGTGTAGCAGACCACATAATTTGAATATCCTTTTCTGTGGACAAAAACAAAGACTTGCTTTCCTGCAGAAATCGTTTGTGTGATTTCCTCAAGTGCCCTCTTACTGATTATTGGGTTCTTCTCTTCTTTCATATCGATTATCTCGACTGTGGGAAAGGACCCGACGGGTCTCTCTGTCAGTCGAAGTAGAGATAATCTGTCAGATTCAACCAGGTGATAGTGTCCAACTCTCGGTGTCGCAGACCCAAGAATGACAGGTATATCTAGCAGCTCCGCCTTTTTTAAGGCAGCCTCAACTCCATCATAATAAGGCAGACTCTGCTGGTAGAAACTTGAATCGTGCTCTTCATCAACCACTATCAAACCCGTGTTCTTCATCGGCACCCATAGTGAACTCCTTGTACCGACAAGAATATCGACATTCTGCTCCACAGCATCCAGCCAGATCCTCTGACGCTGGTTTCTCGGCATGTAGCTGTGGTACTGTCTCACATCCCTTCCCGGGAAAGCGCCTCTTATTCTTGCAAGGAGTTGGGGTGTCAGCGAAACTTCCGGAACCAGGTACAGGATCTGTCGACCTCTGTTGAGCCAGTATTCCATGACTTTGAAATAGACCTCTGTTTTGCCTGTACCAGTCAATCCGTGAAGTAGAAAAGCCTTTAATTCGCTCTCCATTATTTCTCTATAGACTTCTCTTTGGCTTGCGTTAATTTCTTCTACCGCCGGGATTACCCAGTGCGAATCATCTTCCTCACTTTCCTCGGTCTTGAGTATTCCCTTAGAAATCAGTGTTTCGATCGGGCTTCTGCTTCTTAGTTCAAGTTTCTTTTCAAGCTCGGATATTTCCTCTGATTCAACAGAAAGGAGATAGTCAACTATGATCTGCCAAAGGGGTGTTAAGTCTTGATTCAGTAGCCCGGTCTTCTTCGTTAACGATACTCGCCTTGTCTTGCGCTTTTTTGGAGTCTTCCTTTCGAAGCTGTGCATGATCTTGACTTCTCGTGAAGCCAGAAGCTCCTTGAGCTTCCCTTCGCCGAATTCTTTGACAAACTTGTCCTTCGAAGTGGGGGAAAATTCAAAGCTTTCGGAAAGGGGGACGATGAATTCATCTACAGCCAGAAGTTTTCCAGGCGGGAAGAAAAGGTCCAATACTTTACCTGGAGGCGCAAGATACTCCTTCATTACATACTCCGCAAGCTTAATATCCTCTAATGAAAGGAAGGAACGTTCATCGACTTTCTTGTTGATACTCTTGATTCTGTACTTCCCCGTCTTACCTTCCAGCGATACAACATAACCTATAGTATTGCGTCCGGCGAAATTAACTTCGATCCTCTCACCAGGTTCTACGGGTTCATCAGTCTTGTAAGTGTATGTGTCGTATAGAGGCGAATTTGAGATCGCGACCTGAATTAGCATTGGCTACCGCTCCTGTCTGTGGTAAACAACTTGTGATAATAGGTCAGAGCCTCTTGCTCTGCTTTCGGGATACTTGTAGAGACTTGAGTAAAAGCTGACTGCAGTGAAATCCCTCTTCAGCTGTGCCTCAAACAAGTCAACATCAATCTTGATTTCTTCTTTGAGAGATTTGTCTACCACTTTTCTCCAAAGGGAGGTAGTGGTTATTACTGGAATTTTCATTGATCGCTTAATCCGCGAAAGATGGAATCTTCCTCTTTCATTGAAGGCCAAAACTCGAATGTATTGAGGACCAAGTTCGTTGCTTTTTCTTATTAGATTATCGGTGAATCTTAAGACGGGATAGTACATAAGCCTCCTGATTCTAGATAAGGTGAACCGCTTAGATTTGACGCAGCGGAGAAACCTTTCAAGACTTCCTTCCATGGAACACTCTTGAAATCTTGCGTCAAGACCTTCGACGAAACCATAGTATCTGCAATAATCTTCTCTTGATAGTAGTCTGAAGAAGGGAATGAAAAAGGATTCAACATTCTCCTTGAAAACGGGACCTCTTCCAGATCTGATTTCCCGAAGAATCACATCAAGGGATTCCTTTGGCATTGATTGAGAAGCGCTCTCGATATCGCCATTCTGAATCAGCCTTCTGATTGCCGTAGCAGAAGAAAACTCTCCACGATGCTCTTCATCAGTATAAGAAGCTCCGACTCTCATTATTGAGTGTGGGGTCATCTTACTCTTTATCTCTTGAATCGCTCTCAAGTATTCCACACCCAGGATGTTGTTGGATGAACCTATCTCTTCTATTCGATGTGAAAGAGCCGCATTTTCTGAATGTATGAAGTCTCTCAGGGCATACTTTCGGGCATTAGGAAATGAATGACCTGTCTTCAGATGTTTCTTCAAGAGATCCTGATAGTGTTCGGGTTCTTTGATCAGAACTTTGGACACGGCTTTCATGAGGTCTATATCGTCTGTCTCGCTTCCGAAAACGAGATCTGTCACTCCCACATGGTCAAGTGTCCATATTGATCCAGTTGCGAACCCTCCTGCGTCCTGTAAAGAATACACTACTGGCAATTCTAGAACTAGGTCTACACCTTGCACTAGGGCTGTTTCTGCCCTTGCAAACTTCTCGACAATCGCTGGCTCTCCTCGCTGAACAAAATTACCGCTCATTACCGCAACGGTGACATCCGGCTTCACAATCTCTTTCGATTGTGAAAGATGATAAAGGTGGCCATTATGAAAGGGATTGTATTCAACAATGAGACCAAGTACTTTCATTTGTGGACCTCCGATAAAAGAAGTTCGTCGTTCCGCGAGAGAAAGATCCATTGAGCGCTGCGAAAAGCCGTCCTTGGTCCTTCGCCCAAGGTCGTATACCCGTCCTTCGAAAGAGCCGCTGCACGCTTAAGAACAAAAAACCGCTGGTCGCTGCGCATCCAAGTTTTCGGTTCTTTGTCGAGAATTCCGTCATGCTGAACTTGTTTCAGCATCCAGCTCTCTCTTTTGGAAGAACTTTTCAATGGACATTGATTTCCCCACTCTTCCTACCACCGACATGCAACCCGCAACCACGATTTCTCAAAAACCCAGATCCCGGATCAAGTCCGGGATCTGGGTTTTGTGATTGCAATAACGTCACATCCTGTCATGCTGAACTTGTTTCAGCATCCCGGGGGGTTCTCCGAAAACGTTACATACAGTCATTCTGAACTTGATTCAGAATCCCGACGTTTCTTTCTAGTCGCCCATAGTCTTTTCGGATAACGGAGAACCGCTCAACAATCAACCAGTTTCTCTTGCTCTTACGAACCCGCCACCTGCTACCACGGATCACGTTTCTCATAAGCCCAGATCCCGGATCAAGTCCGGGATGACAGTGTTTTGTGATTGCGATAACGTCACATCCTGTCATGCTGAACTTGTATCAGCACTCCGGCGGGCCTTACGAAAACATCACATCGCGTCATTCTGAACTTGATTCAGAATCTCGCTCTTTTGTTGAATGTCAGTAACGAGCTTACTTTATCGCCCTTTAGAAAAGGTCTTCTTTCTTCTTCTTGCATCTTGGAACTTGCAACCGTTCTTTTCTGAGAACGTAGGACAATTCGACGGTGATTTACTCGCTTGCTCTTCCAACCTCTGACCACCGACCTCTAACCTCGTTCCCATCCGTCTTCAAACGTCTATCTGACCAAGACTCCATACAAGGGTCCGGCAGAAACCCTTTCAATTCTGATCTTAACAGATTTGCCTATCAGTTCAGGCTGCGCATCGTAGATGACGATTTTGTTGTTCATTGTCCTTCCGTAGATCTTGCCATTCCCTTTGATCTTGCCTTCACCAATTACATCTATGATTCTATCGAGGTACTTCTCGTTCTCTTCCCTGTTTATGTGTTTTTGCAGAGCGAGAAGATCATTCAGTCTTCTGGTTTTCACTTCTTGTGGAACATCATCAGCCATATTTCTGGCAGATAGTGTGCCTTCTCTGGGTGAATACATTGCCAGATTGATGCGCTCGAATCTAACTTCTTTTACCAAAGAGACTGTTTCTTCATATTCTTCTTCAGTCTCTCCGGGGAAACCGATAATGAGATCTGTACTGAGAGTCGCATTGGGTATTCCGCTTTTCACGCGGTCAATTAGATCGAGGTAGTATTCTCTAGTATAGCCCCTGTTCATTGCTTTCAGAATTCTATTGCTTCCCGATTGGACTGGGAGGTGAATTGAGCGCGATATCTTATCGGATGACGCAATTACGTCAATCAACTCGTCGCTGAAGTCTCTTGGGTATGAAGTGAGAAACCAGATTCTCTCAATTCCATCTATCTTAATCGTCTCTCTTATAAGATCTGCAAGTGAAGATCCATCCTTCAAGTCCTTACCGTATGAATCGACATTCTGTCCAAGGTAGGTTATTTCTTTATAGCCTTTTGCAACAAGTCCCCTTGCCTCAGAAAGGATGTCGTTCATGTTCCTACTCTTTTCTCTGCCTCTTGTATAGGGAACTATGCAGTAAGAGCAGAATTTGTCGCAACCGAAGATGATTGTGATCCATGCATGGTGTGAACTGGTTCTCACTCTAGGGGTATCTGAATCGAGCTCATCTATAAAATCGCCCATCTCGATAAATCTCTCTCCCAATTCCGCCCTCTCTAGTAGTTCGTCAACTCTTGTGATCGCTCTCGTCCCGAAAACGAAGTCAACTTCTTTATGAGTAAGCAGTTCCGTCGCATTTTTCTCAGCAACGCAACCGCACACTCCAACAAGAAGTCTTCCTTTTCTCTTCTTCATCGCTTTCAACTGACCGAGTTTGCCGTACAGCTTGTCTTCTGATTTTGCCCTGACTGCGCAAGTATTTACGATAACTGCATCTGCTTCTTCTTCGCTACTGGCTATTTCATGTCCTGCATCAGACAGGACACCCATCATTGCTTCTGTATCATTGATATTCATCTGACAACCAAAGGTTCTGAAAGCTACTTTCAAGAAATCACTCCTATTCCGATATCATTGCTCAGCTAAATTGTACCGCATTAGCCAAGAGCGATATACCTCGTTATGTTACCATTCTATTGGGATGAATTTTCCTGACCTTATTACAATGAACAGGCAAATGATACCAAGGAAGAACCCGAGCAATAAAACGGAGGTGCATTGTGTTTTCGGAAGCGTTCAGAATTGCAGGTCAGTTCACAAGACCAGTTGTGGTCCTAACTAGAAGTGGTTTGGGAAAGGTAAACGCAACTTGCGGAACATTCATGATACTTAACAGAGAAGGCTGGATAATAACCGTTGCACACCTCTGGCAATCATACTTCATGTATAGACAACAGCAGGCAAAGCAGGATATTGAGCCAGAGAAGAAGATAGAGAATCATTCGTTCTGGTGGGGGGGAGATGGAAAGGTTCTGAAAGACATCAAGCCCTTTCCTGAATTTGATCTGATCATTGGAAGGCTTGAACCCTTTGATCCAGAAGAGATTTTCGAGTATCCCGTTTTTGCGACAGTGGATGAGCTAAAAATAGGGAGCAGTCTTTGCAGGATTGGCTACCCCTTCTCGAGAATACGCGCTTCTTTTGACGAGAAGAAGTCAAGATTCATGATGGATGGAAATAGTCTTCCGCACCTCTATCCTATAGAAGGGATCTATACGAGAACTGTCTCCGCTTCCGCTTTCAAGGGAGCAAAGAAGACCACAAAGTTTATCGAGACTTCATCACCAGGTTTGCTGGGACAGAGTGGCGGCCCTATCCTCGATACGAAAGGGAGAGTTTGGGGAATTCAAAGCCGGACCGTACACCTGCCGCTGGGCTTCAGCCCAAAGGTAAAAAAAGGCAGAGAGGAAATCGAGGAAAATCAATTCCTCAACGCCGGCTGGGGAGTTCACGTAGAGAAGATCAGGGAAGTCCTGCACCACATCAATAACCCGAACTAAAGCACTGCCAGTGGAGTCATCTCACTTTGTTGAATAAGATGACAACATGGTAAAATATCTTAATAGCAGGTATTCTAAAATTACATATTTCCTTCAAGGAGTAGATTTCTGTGAAAAAGACTTCATCAGTTTTAGTGGCTATTTTGCTTGTTCTTGTGCTTTTCTCAACCCAAGGTTGCTTTCTTTTTCGAAACGTAACTCTGTCAATAGAAAATTCTGAGCTGTCAATTGGAATCGGTGAGTCGGAGCAGATACAAGTTAATGTGAAACCCGATGATGCTGCCTTGAAGTTCTCTTCCAACAACGAATCGGTAGCGACAGTCTCAACTTCTGGTCTGGTGACAGGTGTCTCTGCCGGAGAGGCAGAGATTACAATTGAGGCGACCAAGGACAAATACAAGAGCGCTTTGAAGAAAGTCAGCGTTCAGGTTGTCGGGGTAGAATCGTTTTCCGTGACTTTTTCAGTTAGCGATTCCTCTGGGGCTCTCCAAGGAGCGAACGTTACTTTCAATGGCGAGATAAAGACCACAGACGTGAATGGTGAAGCCGTGTTCGCTGGTGTGTTGGCGGGGAACAAGGATTATACTGTGAGCAAGACAGGCTACAACGAAGCTACCGGAAGCATTAATGTGGATGAAGACAAGACAGTAGACATCACCCTCGAAAAGAAGACCTACATTATAACTGCAACAGCCGGTACCGGAGGAAGCATCGATCCTTCGGGAAGTGTTTCTGTTGAGCACGGATCGAGCAAGACATTCACTATGAATCCTTCAGAGGGTTACAGTGTGGAGGATGTTCTTGTAGACGGAGAATCCGTTGGGCCAAGAGCTACTTACACCTTTAACAATGTAACTTCAAATCATACGATAACTGTTAGTTTCACGACCTTGCCTCCCGATACATACACAGTAACATTCAATGTGGGTGATTCATCTGGAGCCTTGCAAGGAGCGAACGTCACTTTCAATGGCGAGACAAAGGCCACAGACGCCCAGGGGAAGGCTGTTTTCACGGGGGTGCTTTCGGGAAGTAGGTCTTACACGGTCAGCAAGGAAGGATACAACAACTCAACTGGAAATGTCAACGTCGATAGCGACGAGAGCGTGGACGTAACACTTACCAAGAAAACATACACCCTCACAGTGAATACTGTCGGCGAGGGGACTGTCACCAAGAATCCCGACAAGGCGACATACACTCACGGAGAAGTCGTGCAGCTCACGGCCAATCCTGCAGATAATTGGAATTTCACGGGTTGGAGTGGAGATCTTGCCGGTTCAGCTAATCCGGAGACGATCACAATGAATTCTGACAAAACGGTGACTGCGAACTTCTCAATAGTACAGTACACGATTACCGCTTCTGCAGGAACCGGAGGTACTATAAGCCCTTCGGGACAAGTGAAGGTCAATCATGGATCGAATCAGAGCTTCAGCATAAGTGCCAATACAGGCTATGATATACAAGACGTAAAGGTCGACGGAGCTACTGAGGGAGCTATTGGTTCATATACATTTAGCAACGTGACAAGCGATCATACAATTGCTGCAACCTTTAAGATAAAGACCTACACGGTAAGCGTCTCTTCAAACCCCGCGGAAGGGGGCAGTGTTAATGGAGGCGGAACATATAATCATGGTGCTCAGGTAAGTTGTCAGGCGACCGCAAGTGAAGGATACAGATTTGTCAACTGGACTGAAGGCGGAGTGGTCGTGAGCGATAACTCTACCTTTGCTTTCAACATCACTTCCAACAGAAATCTGGTTGCCAATTTCGTCAGGGTCTACTCCGTTACATTCAACGTTGTCGACTCTGAGGAAGATTTGCAAGGGGCAGAGGTATCCTTTAACGGAGAAACCAAGGTTACGGATGTTCAGGGGAAGGCCGTTTTTACGGGCGTTGTTACTGGCAGCAAAGCATACACTGTCAGCAAAGAAGGCTACAACAATGAAGCTGGAACAGTTGACGTAGATAGTGACGAGAGTGTCGATATCACTATGGTGAAGAAGACTTACACTCTTTCAGTGAGCACCGTTGGGCAGGGAACGGTAACAAAGAATCCCGACAAGGCAACCTACACACATGGTGAAGTTGTTCAACTGACTGCTAATCCGGACTCTGGCTGGAACTTCGATTCTTGGAGCGGGGATCTTGCAGGATCAACTAATCCGGTAAACATAACAATGAATGAAGACAAGACAGTTACGGCAAATTTCAGCGAGATAACTTACACTATAACCTTTAGTGTGAGCGATTCGGAAGGAGCTGTTCAAGGAGCAAATGTAACTTTCAATAGTGAGACAAAGACGACAGATAGTCAGGGGAAAGCCATATTTAATGGTGTCGCAGTTGGTGACAAACAGTATTCAGTAAGCAAAGATGGCTATGGCGATGTCTCGGGGAGTATCGTTGTTGATTCTAGTAAAACTGTAAATGTTGTTCTGGAGAAAAAGCCTATGATTGAAGTGGTAGACAGCGCTTTCTCAGTGAGCGAGCCTATTGAAATATTAGTTAGGGCTCAGAATCTTGGAGAAGTTGATTTCATTGAAATAGTACTTCAGTTTGATACTGAGTACTTTGGAGATGCGTGGGAAATTAGAAAAAAGTTACCTAATCGTTTTGATTGGCAGCTTATTGAAAGCAATCCTGGAAATGGAATCATACATCTTGCTCTTGCTATTACTGGCGGTAAAACGCAAGTTATAGATGATTTAACGAGTATCGTGTCAATAGAATTGACGGCGAAGAAGATAGGAACCAGCCATATTACTTTCACTAGCTATACCTCTGTGGGTGGTGTTCCTTTCGAGACGAATATTATCACCGCTGGAGGGATAAGACTGAGCGGTTCAGATCTGATACTTGATGAAGGTACAATAACCATCACAAACTGACTTTTGAGAGGCGATAATTGTGAAGCGAGCAATCAAGATCTGCCTGATTTCAGCATTTTTCATCTTAATTATCTCATTGACTGGGTGTATAAAGCCAACATTTCAGGTCGCAGTACAAATAACACCGGCTGGTGGAGGCAATGTAACAGGAGACGGGAGCTACAAGAAAGGCGAGACGGTTACATTGAATGCAATTCACTCCGAGGGCTATCGTTTCTTGTATTGGAAAAGCGATGGTGTTTTCCTTACAGACCAGAACCCATACTCTTTCAATATTAATAGCAACGTCAGCTTGGAAGCGGTTTTTGTTGCTGACGCAGGCGAAATATCGATTGCTGACGCCAATTTTGTAGTTGATGAAGAGGGCCACGTAAAAATAAATGGAGTTGGGCTTGGGGCAGTGAATCTGATTGAAGTTGTAATTGAGTATGACCCTAATGTCCTCAGCTGGGAAGGTAGTAGTTGCAGAATCGCTGGCTGGATAACAATTGAGAAGAATCCCTCTCCCGGGATAGCTCACATAGCCATATCTGGTGCGTCAACCCAAATAAACGAAGAGAAAGAGTTAATTCGTATTTATCTTCTGCCTAAGAAAGCAGGCATAAGTGATGTCGAGTTCACCACCTACGAGAGTGAGGGTGGCGTGTTTTTTGAGACAAACTACATCACCGCCGCAGGGCTGAAAAAGACTTACCCAGAACTGGGGCTTAAGAAAGGTGTAATAACAATAAATGAAAACTGATTCTGAGAAATTAACTGATGGGGGCGTGTGACCATGAAAATGTTCAGATATTTTGCGTTTGTTCTTCTCATGGCTATCTTACTTTCTGGCTGCTACGTCAAGCCTTATGAAGAGAGCGGTGTTGAGACGAAGTTTGACAACGACGACATAGTTTTCATACTCAGGTACGAAGCGGATGCAATTGAATTGTTAATAGACGAGAAAATTGATTTCTCAACAGTAGCTGTACCTGATGGCTATCTAAAGATAGTCAAATACGTCAATGAAAAAACTCTAATTGCTCTTGCAAAAGGGTCAAAGATGAATCCTGGTGAAGAAGTACTGAGGATTGAAGGACTTGAAAAGCAAAACTTGATTACTTCGATTAATTTATGGGATATAGACGATATTTACCATGAATCAAACGGAACTGACCCAGAATTGCTGGGCGATTTCACAGGAGATGGTCAGATTGAGGGATTCGATTTCATACCCTTTGCTCAGAGCTATGGAAATGCGCTCGGTTCTCCAGGTTATGAGGCAATTTACGACATGAGCTCATTAGAAAATCCTGCCAGCAAAGCATTTACAGGAATTTGGGCAAAGATATTTTCTCAGGAAGGAGTGCCTGACGGAAAGATCGATGGGCCAGATTTTATTGTCTTTGCAAACAACTATGGTTTTGCTAATCCCTATCTTGGGACATGGACATTCACGGGGGCTATTGATTACGAGAGCTCCTCTTTTGGCCGAGTGAATGCAACTGGAGAAGGTACCGTAACTATTCAGTCTTTGAATTTCAACTTAGTTGGAAGTGTGACGATGTATTTTGAGGCTGATTATGAAGACGAAAGTGGAAATCCACTTCATTCAGAGATGACCACGACGATCAACAATGTCAGTTTTGATTTCGATAATCTAATAATGACTGTCAACGCAACTGTTGATGATCCCACGGGTTCCGGCAGTACGTATGATGTTCTGTTGAGAGGTGCCCTGAGGACGGTCGGCGATGCAGTTTACGCTGAAGTTCCTTCAGGGGATATCTTTCTATTAAATCCTGAAAGAAAGATCGGCTCATGGACTGGAAGCAAACAATGAGACTTTGCAAGAGAAGGTGGAGATTTTGAAGCGAATACTTCTGTTATTGGTTGTAGGAATTGTGTTTCTGCTGTCGGGGTGCATTTTCAAGTCCAATCCGGCAGGCTTTGTTGAGATCGCAGGTACTTGGTCACTCAACGGTAGAGTAGTGTACGGCGAGACTGATCTGACAGGAAGTGGGACTCTATACATTACAAAACAGGATGGCAGCACTTTCAGCGGTACCGGATGGTACTTTGTCCTCAGTGCGCCTGTAGAAGGAACAGTCTCCGAAAGACCCGAAAACTATCTTGTAATGCATGCTACGGTTACGTATGGCGGTCAGGAAAGGACAGTCTATTTCGTAGGACATGTCAAGGAATTCGAGAGCGAAATCTCTGTCGAGGATGGCGAGATATTCCTTGATAATCTTACGAAAAAAGTTGGCACTTGGACCGGAGAGAGGACAGTTGCACCGTGATAGAAATACACTCTTGTCAGTTCTTTCCTCATAATATTGTGAAGTAGTCCCCGCATTATTGCTTTTTGATGCTCTAAATTCTTCTCATTAGGCTGCGAGTTCAGAAAGTTAGATGACTCGGCACTAGAATCATGTTGTTCGTTGGTTCTAGCGGTCTCTTGCAGAAACTATTCGCACAATGAAGAGCTTCAAATCTTCGAGAATAATCGATTCAATCAACACCTCACAATCTTTGCCGAAAATCTTTCGAATCGCTCCTGGAATGCTAGTTCTTCGAAGCACGATCACTTCTCGAATCTCAGCACTACCATAATTCTCGGACATCTCTGTGTTTAGACATAAGAGTAATCAATAGTCCGATGTGAAATTCGCAGTTGTTTCTCTTCGGATTGTCTGCACTTTGTGTGTTTTTCAGAGCAAAATGAAACCACAGGACAGACAAATTATTCGTGTTATGTCTTCATTAAGGCAGCGTAAAGAATTCGTATATCACGCAAATTTTGCGCGAGTAAAAAATCATTCGTACGTATTCTCGATAGACTATCGCAATTGTCCTTCCTCTAATGAGGTGCATATAGACATAAGGCAGTTAAAAAGAGCTGTACTATGTCAATTGAGAAGTGGGTCACTTGATTATATCTTATGTATAGATCGATGTAGTAATACTTATGTATGAATCGTATATAATAGACCTGTACACCCGGTTAATCCACCACCGGTTCGGAGGAGAACTTTATGAGAAGATACAGGAATACGATTCTAATAAGCGTTTTATTTTCCATAGCCTTGATATTCAGCAGCTGCGTGCCCAGGGTTCAGATGTTTACCGTTGAGGTTGTTTCAGAACCCAATCCGATTTCTGTTGCTCTGCTGAAAGATATCGAGCAGGCAGATTTCGAGGTCTCGGATCTTCAAAAGACTCCGCTTGTTCTAAACCTCAGACCTGAAGAGACGGTAATTGTTAAGGTGATAGATGAAGAACCTTCAGATGAAGTCGACTCCATTCAGCTGTTTGATAGCTGGGCAGATGGATCTATCGCAAATCCGAGAGTCATTACTGCCGATTCCAACAAGAAACTAGCCGTTAAGACAAAGACCAATGTGAGAGTCTCCGTAACTACTGATCCAAAGAACCTCGTAGAGATCGACGGAAGCGGGTTCTATGAAAACGGTTCGCTGCTTACATTTGTCGCTCCAGCCGAGATTGGGGAGTACAGCTTTTCCAAATGGAAAGTCAATGAGACAACGGTGCTTGATCGAGAATTGTCGTTGAAACTTGAGGGACCGACGAAGATCGAAGCGGTTTATGAACTGAAGTCGATAATTACGCTTAAGGTTGAGACAGAACCGGCTGGACTAAGTATTACGGTGGAGGGCGATGAAGTATCTACACCCTACATTACTGAATCGGAAAGCGGTACTTTATATTCTCTGGGATTTCCCCTGCAAGAAAAAGACCTAAGTGATTTAGTGGCAGGAGCAGATACTCGCTATGGTTTTGAAAGGTGGAGCGATTTCGAAACAGACAATCCCAGGTCGTTAACTGTGGACAGCGACCTCTCATTGAAAGTGATTACAGAAACGGAATACCTTGTTGAAACCTCAACCTTCCCTGAAGGAGTTGCAGAGATTCCTGGAAGTGGCTGGAAAGTCAAAGGTTCTTCTTTTTCTTATGAGTCAAGTGATTCAGTCGGTTATGCATTCTCTCATTGGGAAGTGAACGGAGAGCGTCTGGATGGAAACAGTATTTCACTGATTATTGATTCTCCGAAGAGTATCATCGCCCATTATGAAGTCATCGGCTATGTCCTTTCCGTTAATACAGATCCTTCTGGACTTGAGGTAAAGATCGGTGGAGAAGAAAAGATTTCTCCTGCTTCTGTTTCGGCCACACATGGTAGCTCGGTGAGTGTTGAGATTCCAATTACACAGATAAGGGATGAATCGAATTTTGTCTCAGGAGGCGACGCTCGTTATACATTCAGCGAGTGGAGTGATTCGATTACTTCCAATCAGGTAACAATACTGATGGATTCGGATAAATCAATTTCCGCGAATATGGAAGTAGAGTACCTTGTTGAGACGTCTACCCTTCCTGAGGGACTGAATGAAATAACAGGCGCAGGCTGGAAGCCTAAAGGCTCTTTATTTTCTTATGAGTCAAGTGATTTAAGCGATTATACTTTCTCGCATTGGGAAGTTAACGGAGAGCGCGTAGACGGAGAGAATCTTGATTTAGTAGTTGAGAAACCTATGAAGGTCGTAGCGGTCTACAAAAGCAAGGAACAATCTACTCTTGAGATAGTGTCAAATCCTGAGGGTTTGGTGTTTAGCCTCAACAATGAGTTGTATTCAGCTCCGAAGAGCTTCGTCTTCGGAAGTGGAACCTCCGTCGAGGTTTCTTTCCCGGCTTCACAGGAGAAAGACAACAGTGAACAGGTATCGGGAAATGATACAAGATTTCTCTTCTCAAAATGGGCCGATGGATGGGCTGAAAATACCAGAACTGTTGAATTAACTGAAGATACCAGACTTGAAGCAATTGCAAATACAGAGTATCTAGTGGTGGTGTCATCGGAAACCGCTCAAATCGGAGGAACTGGTTGGTACAGGAAGGGCTACTCTCTTAATATAACTGCGCCAGAGGTTTCAGGATACAGATTTGTTTCCTGGAGTGTTGATGGAGCAAATGCAGTCGGAAATCCCTTATCTATAACCGTTGATTCTCCGAAGAAGATTGTTGCAATCTACGAAGAAGCAGTTGTTAGCAACAAGACTCTGACTGTTTCAACTTCCCCTGAAGGACTGCTTGTCAAGATTGACAACAATCAAATGATTTCACCGTGCCAGATCACTGCTGCAGAAGGGTCCTCACACTCAATATCCACGATTACTCCTCAAGAGAAGGACATTTCAACACAGATTGTTGGCAACGATGTCAGATATGTCTTCTCCGGTTGGAATGACGGAAGTAATTTAACTACGAGAACAATAGAGCTAAACTCCAATCTATCTTTCACTGCAGCTTTCGGCGAAGAATTCAAACTTGAGACAGTGACCCAACCCTCCGGTATAGTTCAGATTGGTGGCGCAGGATGGTATCCAGATGGCGAGAAAGTTGTATTGAATGCTGTAGCAGTGGAAGGCTATAACTTCCTTCACTGGTCGGTCAACGGAGTGAAGGCCGGAGAGAGCTCAACTATAGAGTTCATCGTTGATAAGCCGACCGCAATAGAAGCAGTTTACAATTCACTTCCAACGATTTCACTTGAAGATCGAGAGGTTTCCGAGGGCGGAGTTTTGGAGTTGCTGCTAAGCGAACATTCGGCAGATGTGGATGGTGATACGCTCTCTTACTCGCTTTTATCGGGTCCTGGAAGTATTTCAGGCGGAACCTATTCAGTTGACACGAGTGAACTGGATGCGGGTACCTACGAGATCACAATAGAGGTTAGCGACGGCAGAGGCGGATATGCAACGGATGGATTTACCATGACAGTGACAGAGCAGAACAACCCGCCAGCCGTTCCGGGTTCACCGTCGCCCGCAAGTGGTTCTGTCGATCAGGAGTTATCCATAGAGCTTTCCTGGACTTGTTCAGATTCAGACGGCGATGCTCTGGTCTTTGACGTGTATTTTGGTACTTCTTCAAGTCCGGAAAAAGTGGCATCAGATATCGTTGCCAATAACTGGCAGTCTGCGAACTTAAGTGAAGGGGTCACATACTACTGGAAGATCGTTGCAAAGGACAGCAAGGGGGCTACTTCTGAAAGCTCTGTATGGAGCTTCTCTACGAAGAATTCCCTTCCGGCTGACGGGGTCGACAAGGTAGGGCCCGTTTACAGTGGAGAAGTCTTATTGGTCAGTAACGAGAGTGATAGCGGAACAAGCAGAGCATTTACCGGGACACTTTCTGAAGATTTCCTTCCAACTTCATTTACCCACTCCGATAGTCTTGAGATGGAAGCGTTCATGGTAAATCCCGAAATTCCTCTACCATACGATGCTCTGCCTGAGAACATTGCAGTTCCAGGAGATTTATTCGAGTTATCCAGTATAGGTGATACAAGAGAATTCTGGGTGCTGAATTTCGCTACTAACAAGTACTACCAGCTTACGGCAACGCTCCAGTATTCAGGACAGCATTCGGAAGTCTGGGTCGAAAATACTGAGCTGATAACGGAAGCGAAAGCAACAGAGCTCGGAAGCGAATTCGACAGTGGAATATATCCGCTTGTAGCTGAATACTTCTATACACCTTCCGATGTTGATGGAAACGGAAGAGTCCAAATTCTCTGTTTCGACATACAGGACAACTTCGCAACGACGGGAGCGTATGTGGGCGGCTACTTCTCCTCGGGAGATCTGTTCAATGTTAGTGGCTCTAACAAGGCGGAGATCTTTTATATAGATACCTATCCAACAATGTACTATCCAAAGGACAAGCCTGTTGATGTCTCAAGGGCATATTCGACTCTTGCTCACGAATTCCAGCACATGGTCAACTTCAACAGGAACTACATTGTTGAGGGAGGAGACCCAATGCCTTCATGGATAAACGAAGGGCTCTCAATGGCAGCTGAACATCTATATAGCGGTGTTCTTACTAGAAGGATCTCCTACTACAACTCCTCGACTAATATCCAGAATGGGCACTCTCTTGTTTACTGGGGAGACAACAACGACACATTGTCTAACTACGCGCTGTCGTATCTCTTCCTGCAGTACATAAGAGCTCAGGTTGGAACAGAAAGCGTGTACAAAGATATGCTTCTTGATAAGAATAACGGCTCGGGAGCTATCACAAATGCCTTTGCCAAATATGGAATAGTCAAGACACTGGGAGAGATCATGACTGATTTCAGACTGGCTCTTCATCTAAAGAATCCCTCGGGCCCATATGGCTTCATGAGCGATTCCGACTTCGACGGAATAACGGAGAGACTTTACACAGGCTCGGCAAAGGAGCTAAGAGGAGGATCTGCGATCTTCAAGAGCATCTCCGACTCATACACCGAGCCCGGCGATCAGGGATCGACTATTCAGTATGCCGGAATAACAGGTTAAAAAATATCGATCAAGCAATAGAAAAGGGCCCTCATAGAGGGCCCTCTGCTTTCTAGAGACAATGCAAAAGCACTAACTATCATTTCACATCATTTCGAACAAAGACTATTGTTTCACTTCAACATCCAAATGTATGACATAGTATCTTCTTTCGGGAACATTGTATATTGTCAAGTTTGTTCCTTTGTATATATTGGCGCTTCCCATTTCTGGTCTAGAACTAGGGAGATCGCTACTTGAATAGCCCGAGATTTTTACAGGCTCAGAAACAGATTGGAGTCTCATGTTGGGTCCAAGAACGATTTTGATAGTGTCGTAGTATTCGCTATATGTAACTGAGGCTCCGGGAATCAGATTGCCACCAGCATAGATTGATTGCGTCGAAGGACCGTTCGTGTCGAAATAGTACCACCAGGCACTTCCGTCACCTTCGTAATTACCTCCATAAGCAGTCTCCTCTCCATCCCAGATTTCTGGATCTGTTGGAGTAAGCTTGATTTCCACTACTGCATCGTCCCATAGTTCATCAGTCTCAGTTACTAGGGTCGCTTCGTTTTCTAGAGTGAACTCAAGCACTTCACAAGACAATACCGCTTCTAGTAACAAATCCTGTTTGTTGGAGCTTAAAGCACTTATTAGAACAACATCACCACAACCAGGCAGGAAGTCATCTCTAGCTGTGTCAACAATGGCCTGAACAATTGGTTTGTCTCCATCTGGGACATCCGGGCTGAACATGGTCCTCCATGAACTCCAGTCTAGAGAGCCTTCCATTATCGCCCAAATTGCAAGCTGAATATGCCTGTAATCAACACCCGAATAATCTCCATCTCTGAACCTATTGAGAATGTAATTTATTTCAGCCATCTTTGTACTTGGTGCACCACCCTCGTAGATGTCCACTACTGTGTACGGGCCTTCAATACCGGAGACATCTACCTCAATACACCAGCCAGGATATGTTCCTTCCATGTAACCCGAAACCGTTGCACTTATGTAGGAATCTACACCCATTACGTAGGAAAGCTCACTTTCGCCGTCGTACGAGAACTTTCTCAACGTGATTGAGAATTGAACGATCGCTGAATCAGTTAGCTCCTTAGGGAAGGGAAGTGGGTCGGGATCTGTCCCGACTATCTGGAATCCGTCAGGAATATACGTGAATTCATCGTCCAGAGTTGCTGTGGCATTTGTTGTCTCACTCGATGTGATCTGGAGCATCGAACTGTAGAAATCATCGGCGGTGTTTGCCGGTGCATCGGCCGAAGCTACCACTGTTATCTTGTGTTCCGCGGAAACATCAACCGGAGTGAAGACTGAAGGTCCGAAGTTGTGAACGGTAGACGATCCAGATGCCAGATTCCCGAGAGAGACTTGTGGAAGCGTCTCAATAGTGATCCAGTTAGTGCCATCGTAGTATTGGAGTTCTATAAGCAGCTTGACATTCTCTGCTTCACTTAGGCCGTTATTGGTAACGGTTACGGCCCCTTGATAAGAGTGCTCACTAACATCTGATTCAAGTGTCCTCGTTGCCGTTATTGTGTAGTCGATTTCCTTTTCGAATTCATCCACGTCGTAGGTTATAGAAGTTGGATTAACTTCTTTGTCTATCTCCCATGAATATAGCTTGCTTCTATTCCAGAAGAATTCAGCTTCAACTTCAGCTTCTAGTGTGACTGTATCTGGAACGATTATAGTCACAGTCTCGTCGTCAGTATCATATTTTGTATTTGTATCTTTACCAAAGATATCGGCTGTGTTGTGTAGAGGGTATTGACCTGGAGCAGCGCCCATGTTGGCTACTGAGACAGAGTAGGATTGAGTCCAGCTAGCAGTTGTCACTTGCCAATCTCTATCCTGGTTGCCCAGAAGAGTAAGTCCGGCAACCGAGAATGTATCAAAAGTATCCTGTACATATGCGTTCTCGTCTATTTCGGTCAAAACAGGAGTAGGTACTGTCTGAGTTGTTTCAAGAGAATCGGAGGCACCATCCTTAGCTTCGACTAAGACCTTGAAATTGGCAGTGAATGAACTTGGATCAAACCCTTCAAAAGAGTATGGAACAGCCTGTTCACTACCAGGAGCTAGAGACAGAATCGATGTGCTATAGGTGTCAATGGTAGTCCCGATGGCATCCTTAAGGACTATCGTTACAACTATATTGGTGAGTGTCGTGTTACCGGTATTGGAAATAGTTGCCACACCGGTAAGGGTTGCTATGTTTGTCTCCTCAACAGACCTGGTAGCCACTAGGGTGTAATTGAAGGTACCGGAGTCACCAGAGGCCAGAGTCAGACTCTGCGGGGTAACACTCTTATCTATTATCCAGCTATACTCCTTCGTCTGATCCCATTCCATATCATGTTCGTTCTCTATTTCCAGGTCGTTGTCTGGAGGAACAATAATTAAGACTCTTTCTTCATCACTATCGTGTATTTCTTTAGAATCCTCTCCGTATATATCTACCGTGTTATCGAGAGGGTATTTATCAGGTGCAGCTCCCGTGTTGGTAGCTGTAACGCTGTAGCTTACACTCCAGCTGTTAGCGAGAGAATTCCAGTTTACACTTTCTATTATGTTGAACCAATCACGATAGATATTTCCTTCGATCTCAATTCCAGCCACAGTGAATGAAATAAAGGTATCCTTCACAAATGCGTCTTCATCATACTCTGTGACATTTGGAAGTGGCAAAGGCTGATCCGTCTCAAGATCATCTGAAACTGCTCCGGTAGTTGCCTTTGCAAACACCTTGAAGGGTGGATTGCTCAAGCTAGGATCAAATGTGAATGAGTAAGGGAATCCCTTTTCCGCTCCGATTGCCAGAGTAGCTATTGTGTCGGTGAAAGTATCTATCTCCACACCGTCTGCATCTTTAAGGACTATCTCAACATCTATGCCCGTGAGAGCCACATTACCCGTGTTAGTAACAGTGGCAAGGCCAGTCAGAGTTGCAATATTCGTCTCATGCAGGGTCCTGGTTGCCAGAAGGGTATAGGCGAAGGTACCGTCTTCTCCTTCATTCAGTTCTATAGTTTCAGGTACTGCGCTCTTTTCAATTTCCCAGCTGTAATCCTTCATCTGATCCCATTCCATATCATGTTCGTTATCTATCTCTAGGTCCTTGTCCTCAGGCACGTTGATCGTCACTGTTTCATCGTCAGTGTCATATTTTGTATTCGTATCTTTACCAAAGATATCGGCTGTGTTGTCTAGATAGTACTGACCTGGAGCAGCGCCTGAATTGGCCACTGAGACAGAGTAGGATTGAGTCCAGCTGGCAGTTGTCACAGACCAATCTTTGTCCTGGTTGCCCATAAGAGTAAGTCCTGCAACCGAGAATGGATCAAAAGTATCCTCTACATATGCGTTCTTATCTATCTCGGTTTCATTAGGAGATGGTACTGTCTGAGTTGTTTCAAGAGTATCGGAGGCTCCGGCGGCTACTGCATTTGCTACAACCTTGAAAGGAGGTACGAAGTTGCCGGGATTGAATCCCTTAAAGGAGTACGGAATAGTCTGTTCTTTCCCAGGTGCGAGAGAAATGATTATCGTATTGTAACTCTCGATCGTACTTCCGACGGCATCCTTAAGAACTATCGTTACAACTATATTGGTGAGTGTAGTATTACCGGTATTGGAAATAGTTGCCACACCGGTAAGGGTTGCTATGTTTGTCTCCTCAACAGACCTGGTAGCCATTAGGGTGTAATTGAAGGTACCGGAATCACCAGTACCCAGAGTCAGACTCTGCGGGGTAACACTCTTATCTATTATCCAGCTGTACTCCTTCGTCTGATCCCATTCCATATCATGTTCGTTCGCTATTTCCAGGTCGTTGTCTGGAGGAACAATAATGAAGACTTTTTCATTATCACTATCGAGTATTTCTTTAGAATCCTCTCCGTAGATATCTACCGTGTTATCGAGAGGGTATTTATCAGGTGCAGCTCCCGTGTTGGTAGCTGTAACGCTGTAGCTTACACTCCAGCTGTTAGCGAGAGAATTCCAGTTTACACTTTCTATTATGTTGAACCAATCACGATAGATATTTCCTTCGATCTCAATTCCAGCCACAGTGAATGAAATAAAGGTATCCTTCACAAATGCGTCTTCATCATACTCTGTGACATTTGGAAGTGGCAAAGGCTGATCCGTCTCAAGATCATCTGAAACTGCTCCGGTAGTTGCCTTTGCAAACACCTTGAAGGGTGGATTGCTCAAGCTAGGATCAAATGTGAATGAGTAAGGGAATCCCTTTTCCGCTCCGATTGCCAGAGTAGCTATTGTGTCGGTGAAAGTATCTATCTCCACACCGTCTGCATCTTTAAGGACTATCTCAACATCTATGCCCGTGAGAGCCACATTACCCGTGTTAGTAACAGTGGCAAGGCCAGTCAGAGTTGCAATATTCGTCTCATGCAGGGTCCTGGTTGCCAGAAGGGTATAGGCGAAGGTACCGTCTTCTCCTTCATTCAGTTCTATAGTTTCAGGTACTGCGCTCTTTTCAATTTCCCAGCTGTAATCCTTAGTCTGATCCCATTCCATATCATGTTCGTTCGCTATCTCTAGATCTTTGTCTTCAGGCACATTGATCGTCACTGTCTCGTTGTCAGTATCCTTTTCGCCTGTATCGTCTTCGGTGACGGTAGCTGTGTTAGTCAAGAAGTAAGGATTCCCGGATGGCAATGCGCTAACATTCTTCAGTGTCAAGGAGAAAGTCTTTGTAGCCGAATCGGTAAGCGGCCAGCTCAATTCTAGGGTGGAAGGGTCGATAGAGAATCCAGCCGGTACATTAGTAATTAAGTCTTCAAGATCGGCCGTCTCATCCACATACTCGACGATGTTCGGATCAGATGGAGTGCTTGCTGTATCACTATCTGAAGGACTGCCATCATTGGTTGAAGTTACAGTCAGTACAGCGGTGTAGCTAGGACTGTAGGTCTTCGTTGTGAAAGTCCTATCGAAAGTCTTCTCTTCACCTTCGGCCATAGTAATACCGTCTGCAAGAGTAACCTCATCACCGGTCTCAGTTATCTTGAGAACTATCTTTACACCGAGAGCGGAGCCCGGGCCATCGTTCTTGACCTTGGCAGTCACGGTTATAGTGTAAGTGCTATCTACGGTTTCCCATGGTTCTCTGGTTACCTTTATCGTGTAATCTATAGGAGCTTCTTCACCCAAACCCAGAGTGACCTCGGTCGGACTGGCGCTCTTGTCTATAGTCCAGTCATACTCAACCTTGTCTTCTCTGCTCACTTCTGCGTCTACTATAGCGTTGAGTCCTGGAGAAGGAACAAGAATCTTTACTTCCGCATTATCGGAAGAGTATTCGCCTGTGTCGTCTTCGGTAACTGTAGCTGTGTTGGTCAAGAAGTAAGGACTACCCGAAGGCAGAGCACTTTCATTCTTCAAAACCAATGAGTAAGTCTTTGTAGCCGAATCGGACAGATCGGGCCAGCTTCTGTCGAGTGTGGAAGGATTTATAGAGAAGCCTGCCGGTACACTGGTTATTAAGTCTTCAAGATCGGCTGTCTCATCTATCTCCACCACTTCTTCAGGGTCCTCAGGAGATGTCTGGGTATCACTGTCCGAGTCAGGCCCAGTTTCATCTGAATCAGCATTCGCACTTATCGTGAATCCGGAAATTGGAGTGGTGCTCTCGACAGCGAAGGAGAACATTAAATCTTGATTCGCTCCTATTGTAAGGGAAAACGGACCAAAGTTATTTGACTTACTCGGATAACCATCCAGAGAGACTGAACCTGAGATATTGGTAAGATCAATATCTCCTGTGTTTTCAACAGTAACTGTACCGGAAATCGTGTAAGTGTAAGTTGCATCGCCTGTAGTCCTTTCAGTTTCTATTGTGTATTGGATGGAAGACTCCTCGCCTATGCCTAGTGTGATTAAAGTTGGAGTTGCCTCCTTCTCAATATTCCAATCGTACTCGAGAGTCTTGACCCAGGTTATCGTTGAATCTACTGTGACGTTCAAGCCTGGAACGAGGATCGTCACAGTGGCATCATCGCTTCTTTCTTGCTTTGTATCATCTTCAACGAGAGTCACAGTATTTGGAACTTTGTACTCTCCGTTCTC
>ENA-OSEO01001466-OSEO01001466.1-sediment-metagenome-genome-assembly--contig:-NODE-1466-length-42463-cov-11.053414_pt1 | contig 42463 bp, 37 predicted proteins | sample MGYA00237883_ERZ534232 | MGnify/ENA metagenome assembly ERZ534232 | reverse complement strand
GGCCTGTTGGACGACGAAGAGGGCCGCAATTAGACGAAGTTCTTATTTGGGACTTTGGGAATCAAACTTGGGGGCCTACCGCATCTTCAGATGACGGATTCACATCAGTTTTAGGAAATTGTGGTGGTGCTGTTGATCAAGTGAGAGAGATTTTCAATGTCTGCCCTTTGGCATGCGAAAGGCTTCTCGCATTGTGTGCAGGTAATGACGATGTGAAACAGGACTGGTTCAGTCCTTTTAAATTGGATTCTTTCACACTTGACCAAGGTGAATTGATCCACCGTATCACCTTCTGTCAGGACAATCATGAGAATGCTGCTAAGTTCCGGGTACGACGATTAAGGCGATGTGCTCAACTATGGCATATTCTACAAACGCCGGATTTTCTCCCAGAGGTGCTAAAGGCAGATGTAGGTAATTTTGTGCTCGAGTGGGTGAATGAGGCACCACATCAAAATCTCCTATGTAGTAGAAGCAAACGAGCCACGGTGATGTATCTTGGGGAGGACTCGGACAATTCCATGATCGATCGCACATACAAGAACGCGAGAGAACGAATTCGTCTCTCCATGAATGAAGAAAAAGCAGATCAAGCAAAACACCGCGTTGTTCTCTGGTATCGAGATTTGGATGGAAATATCCAGCGCCGTTGGGATCCTCCTAAGGTTGATCGACAGCGAGACGAGTCAGAGTTCGACATCGGGAGGATGTCATGACTCTCAATATTGAACAGCTTCGTGCAAAAGTGGAGCCGCTTTGTCCAGAAGTTAAACAGATTGGAGATACTGTTCTTCGATGCATTCGAAAAACTGAGCAATCGCCGTTTGCAGTGTACTACCTTGATGTGGGAGACGAACTGCCGCAAACGTCAGATAATTTGAACGATTATCTAGAACGAGTTGTGGGTAAGTTCTACTTCGAAGGATCATCGAGTCTTCAGTGGAATAATTATCTCTACTTCATTCGTAGTCCTAATCGATTTCAGGATGTTTCTTGGCAAAAGGCGAAGGAGTTAGTCGAGCGAGACAAAATATATGCTCGCAAGTTCGTCATCACAGAGTCTGAACTTGATTCAGTGCTTCAGCCAAAGGCTAAAGTATCGGTTAGCGTTGACGAAATGGTAGATGCCATTTCGCCCTGGATTTCAATTCTACAGAGTGCAAATTTATTAGAAGCGGTTCTTGGTGATTATTCCATGCCAAAACGGATAGAGTTGATCGAGAATCCACCGACTGTAACATCCTCGTCCATGATTCCTCAAAAATCGTCTTCAGATTTTTTGCTACCTCCGATCAGTCAATTCGAGATTAAAGAGTTTCATCGGCTGCGTCCAACTCAAAGAGAATTCCAATTCGGGGCAGTAAATCTGTTGTTTGGTGCAAATGGAGCCGGCAAGACATCACTTCTTGAGGCTATAGAGCTATACTACTGCGGGAAAACTCGGAGAAATCCAAAGTTCCTTGAGCGTTATAAATTCGATGTTCTCGAAAATGGCAAACTTCAATCTGTGAGCCACTTGAGGGAGCAACAGTCGCTACGTGATCGCAATCTTGAATGGTACGGCGTCCGAGAGGAGAGATCAACAAAATTATACGACGGATTTGGACGATTCAATTTTCTGAATACCGATGCCGCAATAGAATTCTCTCAATTGGCGGAGAATATTAATGATGATCTCGCAAAATTGCTCATTGGGTCAGATGCTGCAAAAACATGGCATGTAATAGAGAAGCTGTCGGACAAAGTTGGGACAGATTTACGCCAATCGACGAAGTTGCAAGAGCAGGTTCAGGAAGAACTCAAGCCGTTCGGGCTCGGCCTGAAAATCTTCGATGCCTACCGCCCGAAGCAGGCCGTCGACCATTTTGTCCGCTGGGCCGGTAACCTGGAGGATACACGGACGAAATCGGAATTCTATCCCGGCATAAACAAGAATACCCTGATCAGGGACGGCTATATCGCCGGCCGGTCAAGTCACAGCCGCGGCAGCACGGTCGACCTGACGATCGTATCCATTCATCCTGAAACAGGAAAAGAAGAACTCGACATGGCCACGGGCTTCGACTTTTTCGGGCCGGCGTCGAATCCCTTCTTCCTTGGGCACACGTCCAGTCAGAGAGCCCATCGGATGCTTTTGAACGTTCTGATGAAGCGACACGGCTTCGAATTTTATCCGGAGGAATGGTGGCATTTTACCTTGAAAGAAGAACCGTTTCCCGAGACGTATTTCAATTTTCCGGTCCAATGAAGAAAATGCCGGGCCGGTGCATTCAGGCCGGGTTCGGGAAAGTCACCCCCGGGGTCCCTTGAGTCCCCGGATGCACAAGCCTGACGCGGGTATCCTGCGTGGAGAGACGATGAAAACAGAGAAAATCAACTTTTCGGACAAGTTCAAGCGGCTGCCTCCCGGCGATTATGGGACGGGAATAATCGCCAGGATGAACGATTACGACATCAAAATCGTCAAGTTCAAGGGCGACTTCGTCTGGCACAGCCATTCCGGTACGGATGAGGCGTTTATCGTCATCGAAGGCGTGATGGTCATGAACTTCCGCGACCGGAAGGTCGAAGTGCGGATGGGTGAGATGATCGTCGTGCCGAAAGGCGTCGAACACAAACCCTCCTCTTCGGAAGGCTACAAAGCCCTTCTGATAGAACCGGAAGGCGTTCCGAACACCGGCGATGTCAAGAGTGACATGACCCTGGCCGCGGTCGAATGGATATAAGACTGATCGCCGTTCGCGCCGGTTCGGGGGGAATGGCGATCAGCTGCGGGAAACGGAGGCCCCTGCCATGTTCGGCGTACAAGACTTTCTCGTTTTTCTGACAGCCGGGATCATGCTGAACATCATGCCCGGTCCTGATACGATGTTCATTGTCGGGCAGAGTCTCGCCCAGGGCCGCCGCGCCGGCGTCTTTTCGGTTCTCGGCATCAGCACGGGGGCCATGGTGCACACGACGGCCGCCGCCTTCGGGCTCTCGGCGCTTCTGATCTCCTCGGCGTTTGTATTCGGCATGGTGAAGTGGGCCGGAGCGATTTACCTGGTTTATCTCGGGATCGGGATGTTTCGTCAACCCCCTGCACGGCTGCAGGAAAGACCGGGGGCCGGGGCGCCTTCCGGTCTCTGGTCGGTCTATCGCCAGGGAGTGCTTACGGATCTTCTCAATCCCAAGGTGGCCTTGTTCTATATGGCTTTTCTTCCGCAGTTCGTCGCCGCGGACCGGGCATCGAGCCCCTGGCCGTTCCTGTTTCTGGGAAGCGTATTCGTCTGTACCGGGACCTTGTGGTGTCTGTTCCTGGCGGTTGCGGCTTCCACGGCATCGCGAGCGTTCAGGAAGACATCGAGGTCTTTGACCATCACCCGCAGGATGACCGGCCTGATTTTTGTGGGTCTCGGCATCCGGCTGGCCGTACAGCAGGCGCGTTGACACCGGTGAAGGTTTTCCCGCTGATGAAGCGGAAGGGGGTTGGGGCGTACCATGAGGAGTCGAAAGACACGCCGCGGTATGGGCAGCCTTTTGTCCGTCGGCCTTCACCCCGTTTTTCGTCGTTAACGAAACGGACGGTTGAAGGCCCGCCGGAGGGCCCGGCGTTGCCGCGCCGCTGAACGTTCTGTCAGGGCCGCGTTCATGGGACAGGATATAAAGAAGATAGAGAACCAGTATGACACGATAGCGAAAGAATATGCGGAAACATTCACCGGCGAACACGACAGGAAGCCGAAAGACCGGGAAATGCTCCGCAGGTTCTCGCAGGAAATCGGGGACGGAAGGCCGGTCTGGGATTTAGGCTGTGGTCCCGGCCAGACTTCACAATACCTGAAAAACCTCGGCCTGGAAATTTCCGGCCTGGATCTTTCGGAAGAAATGCTGGACCAGGCCAGAAGGATTCACCGGGACATCCCTTTTCGAAAGGGCAACATTCTTGAACTCGATTTCGAAGACGACTCCATGGCGGGCGCCGTCGCTTTCTACGCCATCGTCCACTTCACGGAAGAACAGGCCGGGGCGGCTTTTCGCGAAGTCTTCCGCGTATTGAAGCCGGGCGGGCTGTTTCTTCTCACGTACCATGCGGGCGAGGGGACGATCCATGTGGACGATTTTCTCGGCCGGAAAGTCGACATGGACGTCATGTTCTTTTCGTCCGATTTCATTTTCCGCCGTCTGAAGGACACCGGATTTGAAAAAATCGAGATCATCGAGAGAGAGCCGTACCCCGGGGTGGAATACCCGAGCCGGAGGGCTTATGTGTTTGCGATGAAACCGGCTGTGAGAAAATCGATCCGACCGGGGCGTACAGGCCGGTCCTGAAGACCCAAAGCACGTTCTCAGGGATGAGAAGTATGGCCTCATGACGGGAGAACACCCTCCAATGGAAGCCGATCGACACCATGCTCTTACCGAAAAGGGATGGGCCATTCTGAACGATTACATTTTACTCCTGGGTCGCAGGCAGCTGAAAATCGGTTTCTTTGCAAAGCGTCGTCTGAAACGGGCCATGGCTTTTTTTCAAGATGCACTGAGCATCGCGCCGGAGAACTACTCGTCAAAATGGGCTCTCGGCAAGATCCATCAGGTTCTGGGCGATCACAGGTACTCGCTCAAATGGTTTGAAGAAGCCTGGTCCCTGGAGAAGGGCAATGCGGATGTCTGCCGGGAAGCCGGCCTGGCCGCCCTGTTTTGCGGCGAGTTCTTGAAATCTCTTGAATTCACGGACAGGGCCATAGCGCTCAAGCCGGACGACGCCGGCCTTTACGGCAACAGGGCTCTTGCCCTGATGTTCCTGAATCGCGATGCCGATGCAATCGAAGCCGTGGTCCGTTCTCTGCAACTGGACCCGGGGGATCAGATCGTACTGAATGTCCGGGCAATCGTGCATTCCGTTGCCGATGGAATCCGGCCAAGACCCGGGACGATGAAGGATCTGTGAAGATGCAATCGGCCCGGGAAACCATGACGGGGAAAAGGCCCGGCAGGCCGCCACGGATCCTGTCGATATCCGGAAAGGGAAAAAGCTGAATGAAGCTCGATCATTTTCGTCTCGAACGATATTTCGCCAGGCATGAATTCTCGGCAACCTGGCTTTTGTGCGCCTCGGATTGCGAGAGCCTGGCGCTGGGAGACCTGCTGGCCCTTGAGCCTTACGCCCGCGAGCAGTTGCTGGAACTCCGGCTCGGATACACCGAGTCCTCCGGCCATCCCGGGCTCAGGCAGGCCATCGCCGCCCTGTACGAACATGTGCCGGCCGAGCAGGTTCTCGTGCACGCGGGAGCGGAAGAGGCGATCTTCAATTTCATGAACGTGGCGCTCGATCCCGGGGATCATGTCGTCGTGCATGCGCCCTTTTACCAGTCCCTGGGAGAGGTGGCCCGGGGCGCCGGTGCCGAAGTCTCCGAGTGGCGGGGAGATCCGAAACGGGCCTGGGAACTTGACATCGACGCATTGAAGAAAGCCCTCACCTCCCGGACGAAGGTGGTGGTGGTCAACTTTCCCCATAACCCGACCGGGTTTCTTCCGGCGAGAAGCTTTGTGGACGAGCTGTCCGCCCTTTCCGACGAACACGGCTTCGTCGTTTTTTCCGACGAGGTGTACCGGGGACTGGAGCTTGACCGTTCCGATCGTCTGCCCGCCCTTGCCGACATGAACGACCGCGCCGTGTCTCTGGGCGTCATGTCGAAAACTTACGGCCTCGCCGGGCTGCGGATCGGCTGGATCGCAACCCGCAATAAGAAGCTTCTCCGGGAGCTTGCGGCGTTCAAAGACTACACGACCATATGCAACAGCGCGCCCGGCGAATTTCTGGCGGCCCTGGCGTTGCGGCATGCCGAAACGATTGCCGGAAGGAACCTGGAGATTATCAGGGCAAACCTGGATCTGCTTGACCTTTTTTTCGGGTCCCATGGAGACCGGTTCGCCTGGTATCGCCCCAGGGCGGGTTCCATCGCATTCCCCGGGCTGCTGCAGGGGCCGGTTGATGCGTTTTGCGCCGATCTCGTCAGGGAGACGGGTGTCCTTCTCCTTCCCGGAACCCTCTATGGCCCTGGATACAACGCGTTCCGCATCGGTTTCGGGAGGAAGAATCTGCCCGGGGCACTCGACAGATTCGAGTCGTTCATCCGGAATCTTGAATGACCGCAAAGCTTTTTTCCATGTTTCTTTTTCTTGCGGCTTTGAATGCCGCCCTGTATGCTCTCTTCGCGGGCCGGCTCCGCGAAGCGGTCTTCCTGGCCTGCCGGCCGGCTGATTCTTCCGACACCGGATGAAAAGCACGGCCGGCGGGCGGCGTTATGTTTCAATGATGAACAAGGAGTTTTTCACCATGAAGAAAATCGGGATCATCGGGGGCATCGGCCCTGAATCAACCGTTGACTATTACAAATTGATTATCGGCGCCTTCCATGAAAATCAGGCGGATTCGGGCTATCCCGAGATCATCATATACAGTGCCGATCTATCCAGCCTTATGAAGATACTGGAAGCCGGGAACTGGGAGAAGCTGACCGACTGGCTCGTGGAAAGAGTGGTTGCCCTGTCCAGGGCCGGCGCCGAATTTGCCGTTATCGGCTCCAACACGCCCCATATCGTATTTCAGGAGGTGCGTTCAAGGTCCCCCATACCGATGCTGAGCATCATCGAAGAAACGCGCAAAAAGGCGCAACGTTCGGGTTTCAGGAAACTTGGATTGATGGGCACAAAGTTCACGATGGAATCGGACTTTTTCAAAAAGCCGTTCGGCGAAAACGGGATGGAGGTCGTTGTCCCTGAAAGGGAGGAACGGGAGCTGATCCATCACAGGCTGTTTTCCGAGATTGAACTGGGCATCATAAAAGATTCAACCAGGGAAGAGCTGCTGTCCATCGTAAGGAAGCTGATCGACCGCCATTCCATCGATGCCCTGATCCTGGGTTGTACCGAACTGCCGTTAATTCTCACGAGGGACGAGTTCGGCATTCCTTTCTTGAACACAACGGCGATTCATGCGGAAAGCATTGTGAACTATTGTATCGGAAAGGGACAAGCCTGAAAAATTCTTGAAAACGGAGGCTGGACGATCGAACAATCGACAGGGAGGCCGGTCATGCGTCATGATGAAACAGCCGATACCCTCTGCGGCGGGAAGCTGACGATCCTTCAGAAGGTCAAAGGATACCGGTTCTCCATCGACTCCCTTCTCCTCGCCGGGTTCGTGACCCTTCGAAAAAGCGACCGGGTCCTGGATCTGGGTGCGGGAAGCGGCATCCTGTCCGTTCTCCTGGCGGTCCGTTTCCGGCCCAGGGAAATCGTCGGAATGGAGATCCAGGAACACCTGGCCGAGATGGCCGGGCGGACCGTGGCCATGAACCATATCGAAGACGTTGTCCGGATCCTCCACGGGGACGCAGCGGATATCCGGGACCTGTTTCCCCCTCAGGGCTTCGATGTCGTGGTTTTCAACCCGCCCTACCGCAAGACCCGGACGGGCCGGATCAACGAGAGCCGGGAAAAAACGGTGGCCCGCCACGAAATACACGGGTCCCTTTCCCTGTTTCTCCGCGCCGCCTTCCATGCCCTCCGGGACGGCGGCGAAGTCTGCCTCGTCTATCCCGCCGCCCGGGCCGTGGAGCTTTTTCACCGTATGCGGGAAACCGCCCTGGAGCCGAAAACCGTCCGGGTGGTTCATTCGCGAAAAGATTCCCGGGGGGATCTCATCCTGGCCCGAGGGATCAAAAAGGGGGGAGAGGAACTGAAGATCCTCCCCCCCCTTTTCCTTTACGGCGATGACGGCCGCTATTCCCCGGAAACGGAGGCGATTTTCAGTATTCTCAACGCCTGTCCCGTTCCTTCCCTGAAATAAGAGACCGGGCCATGGTTTTTTTCAGGATTTCCCTCAGCTCTTCGTCCCGGAGGGCGGAAACCTGCCTGTCGATCCATTCCCGATCCCGGTCGGAAAGAGGGGAGGGGGGAGATGTCTCCTGATCGGGCCTGTCGAACGTGCCGATGGAGAAAAAAATGTTCCCCAGGGAAGGGGTGCCCCCCAACTGCCGGTTCACCTTTTCCAGGATATCCTGCTTCATGAACTGGAGCTGGTGCATCCAGACGGAACTGCGGACCTTTACAAACAACGCGCGATCCTTTACCATGAACGGGCGGGTATTCCCGGCGATCTGGGGGCCTACGGCCCTTTTCCACCCGTCGAGAACGGCCCGGTCCAGGAAGTGGGCCCGGAACTTCCGCTTGTTGAACCACTTCCGAAGAATGTCCCCGACAGGCAGAAGGGGCTCCTTGGGGTTTCCTCTACGTTTCATGGGGACGGCGTTACCTTTCGTCGATTCACCGGTTGTCCTATTTCAGAAAGGATCGAGCAGGATGATTGCAGAAATGATTCAAAAGATCAAGGAACATCCCCGGTATCACGAGGCGGGTATGATTCTCTGTCACAACGGGGTGGTGAGAAACACGTCGAGGGACGGCCGTCCCGTGGAGGAACTCCGGGTGCGGTGCCATCGGGAGCGGTTGAGGGAGATCGTCGAGAGAATGAAAAAAAGGCCGGGGATCCTGGAAGTCCTGGCCCATGTGAACGAAGGGGTTCTCCACCCGGGGGACGACGTCATGTACGTCGTCGTGGCGGGCGATTTCCGGGAGAACGTCTTTTCCTGTCTTATGGACGGGGTCAATGAAATCAAGAAAACGGTGACGGAGAAAAAGGAGCGATAATCCGATGAAAAACCCGAGGGAGGATGCCCTGGCCATCTTTCAACGCGGGCTGAAGGCGGCGGATCCTTTCGCCGCCGTCGAAAGAACCCTTCAGGTGGACGGGACGAGCATTACGGCGGCCGGGATTTCTTATGACTCCGGGCGCTATCGGCGCATTATCGTCATCGGGGGAGGGAAGGCCGCCGCCCCCATGGCCCGGGCCCTGGAGGAACGGTTCGGTTCCAGGATCTCGAAGGGTCTCATCGTCACCAAGTACGGCCATGGAATGCCGCTTGACACCATCGAAGTGCGGGAGGCCGCCCATCCCGTGCCGGACGAGGCGGGGGAAAAAGGCGCGGAAGCCATCCTGTCCCTCCTCGACGATGTGACGGAAGAGGACCTGATCTTCTGTCTTCTCTCCGGCGGCGGTTCGGCCCTCCTTCCCCTTCCGGTCCCGGGGATCACTCTCGGGGAAAAGCAGGACACCACCCGGGAACTTCTCTCCTGCGGCGCGACGATCCACGAAATCAACGCCATACGGAAACACCTCTCGGCCATCAAGGGGGGCGGCCTGGCCAAAGCGGTCTGGCCGGGAACACTCATCTCCCTCATCCTTTCCGATGTCATCGGCGACGACCTGGACACCATCGCCTCCGGTCCCACCGTGCCGGACCGCTCGACCTTCGGGGAATGTCTGGAAATCCTCGAGAAATACGACCTGAAAAAGCGGGTTCCCTCAAGCGTTCTGGCCCGTTTTCAAAGAGGCGTGAAAGGCGGGGAACCGGAAACGCCCAAGGCGGGCGACCCGGTATTTCGGAACACACAGGCCGTCATCGTGGGAAGTGCCGCCCTTTCCCTGGCCGCCGCCCGGGAGGAGGCCCTTCGAAGAGGGTACAACACCCTCATCCTTTCCTCGATGATCGAGGGTGAGACGAAGGATGTGGCCGGAGTTCACGCCGCCATCGGAAAGGAAATCCTGAAAACGGGCCATCCCGTCAACCGGCCCGGATGCGTCATATCGGGCGGCGAAACGACGGTGACCCTTCACGGAAGCGGGCTGGGGGGCCGGAACACGGAATTCGTCCTGGCGGCGGCCCTGGAAATCGGCGGGCTTCCCGGTATCGTCGTTTTCAGCGCCGGAACGGATGGGACGGACGGCCCCACCGATGCGGCGGGGGCTCTCGCCGACGGGGAGACGCTGCGCCGGGCCGAAATCCGTGGCCTTTCTCCTTCCCGGTTCCTGCAGAACAACGATTCCTATCACTTTTTCGAGGCCTTGGAAGACCTCGTAAAAACGGGACCGACGATGACGAACGTCATGGATCTCCGGATCGTCATCGTTCCTTAGGAAAAAGGCATCTTCGGAATCTTGCGGTTTCACCGGGTTCCGACGTACAGGGGTCTCTGCCTGTCGACGACATCGCCGATGTCGTAAAGGATTCTCGGGAGCTTCATGATGATCCGTTCCCACGAAACCGTCTGGGGGATTTCGAAAAGCTGGCTCCGGTTTTCCAGTTCATAGGCGATGAGATCTTCCGAGATTCCCGCTTCCAGGTATTTTCTGAACCGGTCGTGGCTCGACAGGACGCGGAGAAACCGTTCGGTCGAACGCTGGGGCGTCGTCAGGTAATCCCCGGCCGCCAGGACGGCATCCTTGAAGATCCGCCGAACGAAAGACTCTTCGGCGTTCCGGTCGTAGTGAAGGCCTGAAAACGAGGAATTGTCGGCGTATTTCTTGATGAGTTCATCCGCCACGTTCATGTAGGTGAGGGTCAGGTCCTGCATGAAATAATCGGATATTTCAAGACCTTCCTCGATCACAAGGGCGGAGAGGATGGTCGTCACGATATCGATGGCCATTTTGTGAAGGCCCTTATCCTTGTCTTCCATGGACACGCTCTGGTGCTTGTGATCGAAGGGATGGGTGGAAAACTGGACCTGGGCGATGTTGTTGGCCTTCCGGAAAACCTCGATGAGGGTGAAGATCTCCACGCCCCAGTTCATGGCGAAGTGCATCCTTTTGAGGAGGCCGATGTCGAAGGCCACCTCTCCGGAGAGCTGGTAATTGAACATGAGAAGATAATCGATGATACGGAGAAATTTTTCTTCTCCCGATTCGGAGAATTTCCGCTTGAAGGCAAGAAGCAGGGGATCCACGAGGAGGCGCTTCACCCTCCCGAACATGCGGTTGTCCCCGATCCGGGCGTAAAAGGCCTTGGAGAACTGGTAATCCAGAGCGAGGACGGGATAGAAGAGGCGATCCAGCTGCCGGCGGTGAAACGTCCGGATATCGGCGTCGACGACACCGACACACCGGGCCCCCAGGGCCTGGGCCACCCCGAAGGACATGAACATGTTCCTGCCCTTGCCGGGGAGGGTCAGATCGAACCCCGCTTCGTTCAGTTGATCGTAAAGCCCTCGGAAATCCTCCCCTTCATTGTGCTGGATGACGTAATTCCGGATGTTGTGGTGCCGGCACAGAGAGGCCAGTTCCAGGGCTTCTTCATCCGTGGCCCGATCGAGACCGAAAATAATGTTGGAGAGGTAGGTGAGCCGGCTGATATGCTTGAGAATATTGATAAAAACAGGACGGTTCTCCTCCAGGGTGAATTCCGTGGCCAGGGTCGGTATGACGAGGACGGTTTTTTTCCGCCGGGAACTCAGTTTGAGTTTTGGCCCGAGATCCTGGGTTTCCCGGGAAAGAACGTAGAAAGTCGTCACCAAGGTGTGTTTCTGTGATACGTTGAACATGGCGGAAACCTCTCTTTCTGAAGTAATAACCGGGCACTAAACGGAGGTCTTTTAAAAAGATCATGCTGAAAGACTGTCGGGGAGATCATCGCACGAACGGGTTATTCATAGCACGATCCCGCCTTTTTCTCAAGGCGTTCCGGAACAGGGTTCATTGACACGGGGAGACTCCCGTGTTACGAAACGCGGGACCATCCACCGGCCCGTAAGACAACCGGAATGGATCATTAAACTTCTGGAGGAAAACCGCCATGACATGGCAAGGAGATCAAGGAAATCCCTGGGGAGGGCGGAACCGTCCCGATATTGAGCAGGCGATGAATAAGCTGCGGCAGGCCTTTTCCCTTCATCGTATTCCGCTGGCGGGAAAATTCGGCCTTTTTCCCGCGGCTCTGGTCGTCATTCTGCTCCTCTGGCTTCTTTCGGGGATCTATTTCGTCGCTCCCGACGAGATCGGGGTGGTGAAACGGTTCGGCGAGGCCGTCCGGACAACCCTCCCGGGACCCCATTATCACGCGCCCTATCCCGTGGAGATGGTCCTCCGGCCCAAGGTGACCCAGGTGAGGCGAATCGAGATCGGTTTCCGGACCATCGGGGAAGGCGCCACGGGAAGGAGCCGCGTCGTCCCCGACGAAAGCCTCATGCTCACCAAGGGGGAAAACATCGTGAACCTCGGGTTCATCGTTCAGTACAAGATCAGTGACGCCGTGAAGTACCTGTTCAACGTGAAATACCCCGACGTGACCGTCAAGGACGCCGCCGAGGCGGCCATGCGCGAAACCGTCGGCGAGAATGACATCGACGATATGCTGACCACGGAAAAATTCAAGATTCAGCAGGACACGAAGGTCAGTCTGCAGAGAATTCTCGACAGCTACGAGGCGGGGATCCAGATGATCGCCGTGCAGCTTCAGGACGTCCATCCCCCGGACCAGGTCATGGCGGCCTTCAAGGACGTGGCGAGCGCCAAGGAGGACAGGGCGAGAATGATCAACGAGGCCCAGGGGTACCAGAACGAGATTCTCCCCCGGGCGAAGGGGAAGGCTTCCCAGATGGTGAACGAGGCCATGGCCTACAAGGAGGCGAAAATCATCCGGGCCAAGGGGGACGCGAGCCGTTTTTCGCAGGTTCTGTCGCAGTACCGGCAGGCCAGGGATGTGACGAAGAAACGGCTCTATATCGAAACCATGGAAGAGATCCTTCCCGGAATGAACAAGATCATCATGGAGCCCGGTCTCGGCCGGAGCATCCTGCCCCACATGCCGCTCGTCAATCCGCCGGCCCCCGTGAAACCGTAAGGAGGACCTCATGAAAGGAAAATCTTTTTTCGTAACCATCCTGCTTTTGATCGGAGCGCTCCTCCTTTCCCAGTCCCTGTTTACGGTCGACCAGACCGAACAGGCCATTGTCATTCAGCTCGGGAAACCTCTCGAGGGGATCTCCGTCCCGGGCCTCCATTTCAAGATTCCCTTCATCCAGGAGGTCATTCTTTTCGACAAGCGCATTCTTCTCTATGATGCCGAGCCGACGGAAATCCTGACCAAGGACAAGAAAAACCTCCTTGTCGACAATTACGCCAAGTGGAGGATCCGGGAGCCGCTCACCTTTTACAAGACATTGAAAAACGAAACGGGGGCCCAGCTCCGGCTCGACGATATCGTTTACGCCCAGCTCCGGGTGGAACTGGGACGCCATACCATGGAGGATATCGTTTCCACGACGCGAAACGACATCATGACCATCGTGACGAAAAAATCCGACGAGCTGGCCAAGGCTTATGGCATCGACGTGGTGGACGTCCGGATCAAGCGGGCCGATCTGCCCGAACAGAACGAGAAGTCCGTTTTCGAGCGGATGCGGGCGGAACGGGAACGGCAGGCCAAGCAGTACCGGTCGGAAGGGGAGGAGGAGTCCCTGAAAATCAAGGCCGCCGCCGACCGGGACCGGGAGATCATTCTCGCCGTGGCCTATGAAGAAGCGGAAAAGATGAAAGGACAGGGAGACAGCGAATCGATTCGGATCTACGGGGAGGCCTATGGCCAGGACCCCGAGTTCTATGAATTCAACCGGAGCCTCGAAGCTTACAGGAAATCCCTGAAAAGCGACACCACTTTGGTGGTCAGCCCGGAGGACGCCTTCTTCAGGTACCTCGACGGGAAAACCGGAAAGGCCGCCAAGTGACCCCTGAAAGGCGCGGGTTTCCATTTTTTCGTTGACAACTCCTTCCTGATCGGCTATTGAAAGTGCTTATAAATGCGGGTGTGTAATTTCGGATGAAACGTTCAGGACTGTCAGGCATCTTTTGCTTCTTTTTTAGCTTTAGGAGGAGGTCTGCCTGACAGGCTCGTAGTCCGAAAAAAGGAATCGAGAGCCGCGGGCGGACCGGAAGCCGCCCGCGGTTTTTTAATTTAAAAGCCGTGGCCAGCCCCACGGCTTTTTTTATCCCTTAAGGAGGGCAGCCATGAAAAGATCCAGAGCCATGAGGAAAATCATTCTTGCCGGCATCATTCTCCTGTTCGTATCGGCGGGGTTCGCCGGGGCGGGGGAGGGAACGGCCGTGAAGATCGGGGCGGCCATCAATCTCACCGGCCCGGCCTCCACTTTCGGCCAGTATCATGCCAAGGGATTTCAGGATTACCTGACCTATGTCAACGAAGTGAAAGGGGGAGCCGCGGGCCATCGAATCGAGTGGACCCTCGTGGACACGGCCTACAAGGTTCCCGAGGCCCTGGCGGCGGTGCGAAAGTTCGCTACCCAGGAAAACGTGGACATGATGGCCACCTGGAGCGCCGGCGAGGGCCTGGCGGCCAAACCGATTCTCCAGAGGTACGGCATTCCCACGATCAATTTCTCCACGAGCTGGGAAATCCTCGAACCGCCCATCGATTTCATCTATCTCCCTTTCGGCAGTTACAAACTTGACTGTTTCGCCATCTTCGACTACATCAAGGCGGTGCATGAGGGGAAGGAGCCGCCGAAGGTGGGTCTCCTGACTTACAACAACGCTTACGGGAGATCCATTCACAAGCCGAGCCGGGAATATGCGGAAAAAACGGGAATCGATATCGTCGCCATTGAAGAATTTCCCGCCAAGACGGTGGACCTCACCACGGAGCTTCTCAGGCTCAAGAAGAGCGGCGCCGACTATGTGGTTCTCCAGATGCTTCCCGCGGCGATCATCACGACCTTCAAAAGCGCCGACCGCATTGAATACCGGCCCCGATTCTTCGGAACCTGGACGTCCACGGATCCCGATTTCTTCAAGATGGGAAAGGGCCTCCTGGGCGACAGGCTCGTCATCCAGTTTCCCGGCGGGCTCCCTTCCGATAATTCCCCCGGAATCAAGGTATTCGAGGATCTCATGGGGCGCTATAAGACCATCGCGTCTTTCGACGCCTCCTACTGGGAAGGGGTCGTGGTCGCCATGATCATGGAGAGGGCCGTTCAAAAGGCCGCGGAGCGGTCCGGCGGAAAGATCACGAGGCAGACGATCAACGAAGCCCTGGAGTCCTTCCGGGAGGAATCCATGGGCGGCCTGGTCCCCGACGTCTCCTTTTCCCCGAAAGATCATGAGGGTTCCTTCAAGGCCCGGATCGTCCGGGTGCATGAGGACGGCCGGTTCATCCCCCTCACCAATTTCTTCACCCCCGGCAGAGAATCGATCGTTCTCCTCAAGGAGGGAGGGAAATAATGAAGGCATTCCGGGCTGATCCGGAAATCTTTCAATCGAAACCCCAGGGAAGGGACCGGGCGGACCTTCGGATCGAAGGGCTCACCCTCCGGTTCGGCGGCGTCGTGGCCGTCCACGACGTGACCCTCGAGGTCCGGACAGGCGAGTTCTTCTCCGTCATCGGTCCCAACGGGGCGGGGAAGACGAGCCTCCTGAACTGCGTCACCGGCTATTATCGCCCCCAGGAAGGGGTCATCTCCTTCAACGGGAAAAACGTGACCCGGCAGCCCCCCCATGAACTCGTCCGCGAGGGCATCGGGAGAACCTTCCAGAACATCGAGCTTTTCCCGGGCATGTCCGTCCTGTCCAATCTCCTTCTGGCCCGTCACATCCACTACCGGTATGGATTCCTTTCCGCCGCCTTCTTCCTGCCGTCGACCCGGAAGGAGGAGGTGCGGCACCGCCGGATCGTGGAGGAAATCATTGATTTTCTCGAGATGCAGTCCATCCGGCACCGCCTGGTCGGATCGCTTCCCTACGGGCTCCGGAAACGGGTGGAACTCGGCCGGGCCCTGGCCCTGGAGCCCAGGCTTCTCATTTTAGACGAGCCCTTCGCGGGGATGAACCTCGAGGAAAAGGAAGACATGGTCCGGTTTCTCCGGGAACTTCACGAGGTGTGGGAACGGACCATCGTCCTCGTGGAACACGACATGTCCATCGTCATGAGTCTTTCACAGAGGATCGCCGTTCTCAACTTCGGGGAAAAACTCGCCGAAGGGACTCCCGCGGAGATTCAGGACGATCCGGAAGTGACACGGGCTTATCTGGGGCCGGCAGAGGAGACTTAAAAAGCATGGCGTGGTTGTTTCGAAGGGAAAACAGGGAAAAGGAAGAGGTGGCGTCCTTTCTCAGGAACTGCACCCTTCCCCAGGTGCTTCTGAAACAGGCCGAAGCCCGGGGAGGCGGGGGACCGCCGGCGATCCGGGAAAAAGCCTACGGCGTCTGGCAGGCCGTGGACTGGAAAAGCTACGGGGAATACGTGGAGAAAGTCGCTCTGGGCTTGAAATCCCTTGGATTTCGGAGAAAAGACACGGGGGGTCTCATCGTGGACAACGGCCCCGAGTGGCTTTTTTCGGAACTGGCCGTGCAGGCCCTGGGCGGCGTGACGGTCAATCTGTTCACCTCCGCCGTGGCGACGGAACTCTCCCAGACCCTCCAGCGCATCCAGGCCTCCCACGTTTTCGCCCAGGACCAGGAACAGGTCGACAAGCTCATTGAGATAAAAGATAAAATACCCATGGTCCGGAAGGTGGTCTACATCGATCCCACGGGCATGAGCGGTTACCGGGAAGATCCCTGGCTCATCAGTTTTCGGGACCTTCTGTCATCCGGGGAAAAGTACGGGGAGGAACACCCCGGGGTCTTTGAAAAGGAAGTGGCCCGGGGAAGACAGGAAGACATCGCCGTCATGATGCTCACCTCGGGGACCACGGGCCTTTCGAAACTTGCCATGATCTCCCACGGGAACTTCGTCCACATGGGCCTTCAGTGGCTCGATGTCCTTCCCCGGGAAGAGGATATCGACTGGGTGTCCCTGTCGCCGCCCGCCTGGATCGTCGACCAGATGTGGGGCCTCGGGGTTTCTCTCATGGGCGGATTCACCATGAATTTCCCCGAAACGGCGGAAACCATTCCCGAGGATCTCCGGGAAATCGGCCCGTCGGTGATGATCACCTCTTCCCGTTTCTGGGAGGACCTGGCCTCCCGGATCCGGGTCCGCATGGCCGATTCGGGATGGGTGAAGAAAAAGGCCTTCCAGTGGGCGGAGCGGACGGGACGGGCGCTCGAAAAAATGCGGATGGAAGAGGGGAGGGCGCCCCTGCCCTGGCGGATTCCCTGTTTTCTGGCGGAAAAGGTCATTTTCCGGCCCCTCCTCGACCGGGTGGGCTGTTCCCGGATCAAAAGCGCCTACACGGGGGGCCACCCGATCAGCCCGGACGTGATCTTTTTCTTCCGTTCCATCGGCCTCAACCTGAAACAGTGCTACGGGCTCACGGAATCGGGGGGGATATTCCAGGCCCAGCCGGACCATTCCCCCAAACTGGACACCGTGGGCCTGAGTCTTCCCGGAAGCGAGGTAAAAATTTCGGAAGATAGTGAAGTTCTTGTAAAAAGTGAGACAGTGTTCAAGGGATACTTCAGGGATTACAAGGCGACGGAAGAGGCCTTTTCCGACGGCTGGCTCAGGACGGGGGACGCCGGCGTCTTCAATGAAGACGGCCACCTGGTCATCATCGGGAGAAAGGCGGAGGTCATCCGGGACAAGGCGGGGAACGTTTTTTCTCCCGACTTCATCGAAACCCGCCTCAAGTTCAGCACCTACATCCAGGAAGCGGTCATCTTCGGCGAGGGACGGCCCTATCTCACCGCCTTCATCAACATCGACATGGGCAACGTGGGCAACTGGGCGGAAGAGCGCATGATCCCCTACACGACCTATACGGACCTTTCCCAGCAGCGCGAAGTGGAAAAGCTCATCCTCGGGGAAGTTCAGCGGGTGAACCGGGAACTCCCCGGGCCCATGAAAATACGGAAACTCGTTCTTCTCTATAAGCTCCTCGACGCCGACGACGAGGAACTGACCCGGACGGGGAAGGTGAGGAGGCGCTTCGTTTACGGGCTTTACCTCGACATTATCGAGGCCATGTACGCCGGCCGGCGGGAAATACCGGTCCAGGGAAAGGTGCGTTACCGGGACGGCAGGACGGGCGTCATCGAGACCACCGTCCGGATCCACGACGTGGAGGAATGACCATGGAATTCTTTCTTCAGCTTCTCATCAGCGGCATCAGTATCGGCTTCCTCTACGGCCTGGCGGCCCTGGGGTTCGTCATGATCTTCAAATCCTCAAGCGTTCTCAACTTCGCCCACGGCGAACTCGTGGCCATCGGCGCCTTTCTCTTCCTGACCCTCGTGTCCTGGGCGAAAGTTCCCGTCCTTCTCGCTTTTCCCCTGACCCTGGCGGGCAGTTTCGCCCTCGGGTTCGTCATCGAGAGGGTCTTTCTCCGGCCCCTCATCGGGGAGTCCCTTATTTTCGTGATCATGCTGACCGTGGGACTGGCGGCCATGTTCAAGGGGATCATGCTCTTCGTCTGGGGCGGAAACCTTTACATGTATCCCGACTTTCTCCCTTCGTGGCTCTCCTTTCACGGCGCGGGGATCACCATCCCTCCGGTCTACATCCTCTCCACGGCCGTCGGGCTTACCTTTCTCGTTCTTTTCGGGCTCTTCTTCAAGTACTCGTCCCAGGGCATCTACATGCGGTCCGTGGCGGACAACCAGCCGGCGGCCCTCTCCCTGGGGGTCAACGTCCGCCGGGTCTTCGCCCTTTCCTGGGCCATCGCCGCCCTGGTGGCCGCCATGAGCGGTGTCGTCCTCGGCATCATCAACGGGATCAACGTTCATGATCTCGCTTCCATCGGGCTGAAGGTCTTCCCCGTGGTTATCCTGGGCGGCCTGGAAAGCATCGGGGGGGCCATTCTGGGCGGTCTTATCATCGGCCTTCTGGAGGCCTTCACGGGGGGGTATCTCTCGCCCTCCCTGAAAGATGTCGTTCCATACGGCGTTCTCGTCTTCATTCTCCTCGTCCGGCCATACGGGCTTTTCGGCCTTGTCGAGATCGAAAGAGTGTGAGTCCATGAAGAGATTTCAGTTTCATCCCTGCGGAAATTATCGGGAATCCTATGGGGAGGAGCTTCGCATCTTCGAGACCGATTTCGGCCGCCTGGCCATGATCCTCGGCTTCATGATGCTGTTTCTTGTCGTGCCCTTTGTTTCATCCCCCTATCTTCTCTATGTGATCAATCTGACGGGGATCGCCGCCATCGGGGCGGTGGGGCTCAACATCCTCATCGGTTTCACCGGCCAGATTTCCCTGGGCCACGGCGCCTTCATCGGAGTCGGGGCTTATGGGGCGGCCATCCTGGCCACCTCCTGGCATCTTCCTCTTTTTCTGTCTCTTCCCCTCGCCGGGCTGATCACCGCCGCCGTGGGAATGATCTTCGGGGTCCCCTCGGTCCGGCTGAAAGGCCTTTACCTCGCCATCGCCACCCTGGCGGGGCAGTTCATCATCGAATATGTCCTCATCCAGTGGGAGGACCTGACCATGGGCACCCAGGGGATCGTCCTCCCCGAACCCTCCCTGTTCGGTCTTTCCATATCGGGAGACCGGGCCTTTTTCTTCCTCATCTTCGCCCTGGTCGTCCTCATGACCTGGACGGCGAAAAACATCTTCCGGACCCGGGCCGGCCGGGCTTTCATGGCGATCCGGGACAACGACCGGGCCGCCGAGGGCATGGGAATTCCCATCTTTCCATACAAGCTTCTCGCCTTCGGGATCAGCTCCTTCTACGCCGGCATCGCCGGGGCCCTGTGGGCCTACTACACCATGAGCATCACCCCCGAACCGTTCAACCTGGATCTCTCCATCGAGTACATCGCCATGGTGATCATCGGCGGCCTGGGGAGCCTGACCGGTTCGATCTTCGGGGCCGTTTTCATTTCCGCCCTGAACGAGATTCTCCGGACCCTTTCCGACCTTCTGACGAATCTTCCGATCCTGCAGGGGATTCAGCTTAATCCGGCGGCGCTTCGCCAGTTCGTCTTCGGACTGGCCATTGTCCTTTTCATCCTTTTCGAGCCCAAGGGACTGGCCGAGGTCTGGCGGGTCGTCCGCTCCAGTTTCCGGCTGTGGCCTTTCTCTTATTGAGGTATCTCCATGAGCGACCAGGTTCTTCTCAAGGTGAACAACATCAGCGTCGTCTACTCCGATGTGGTCCAGGTGCTGAAAGGGGTCTCCCTTTCCGTGGAGAAAAACAGGATCGTTTCCCTCCTGGGCAGCAACGGGTCGGGAAAGACGACGACCCTGAAGGCCATTTCGGGTCTTTTAAAGCCGGAAAACGGGAAGGTGACCGACGGGACCATCCATTTCGGGGACGTGAACATCGCCAACGCCATGCCGGAGGACATCACCCGGAAGGGGATCATCCAGGTCCTGGAAGGCCGGCAGCCCTTCAAGTACCTGACGGTGGAGGAAAACCTCCGGGTGGGGACGGCGGCCCTCCGGAAGAAGCCCGGCCATGAAATGCTTGAAATGATATACGATTATTTCCCCCCCCTGGTGAAACGGCGAAAATCTCTGGCCGGCTACTGCAGCGGCGGGGAACTGCAGATGATGGTCATCGGCAGGGCCCTCATGGCCCAGCCGGCGCTCCTCCTGCTCGACGAACCCTCCCTCGGGCTTGCCCCCCTCGTGGTCAAGGAAATTTTCGGTATCATCCGGAGGATCAACGAAGAACAGGGAACAACCATCATTCTCGTGGAGCAGAATGCCCGGATGGCCCTCCAGATCGCCCATTTCGGCTACGTCATGGAAAACGGCAAGATCGTCATGGAAGGGAAGGCGGAAGACCTCCGGGAAAACCCGGACGTCCGCGAGTTCTACCTCGGCACCAAGGCCGACGGCGAAAGAAAATCCTATGACACCGTCAAGGCCTACAAACGCCGGAAACGCTGGCTTTAGGGGTCGGATGACGCCAACGGTGCTTTTTCCTCCTTTTATCATGTCCAATAAGGCCTTCTCCGATTGGACCGAACTTTTTACAACGATCGTCGACAGGTCCTTCAAGAAAATTTGATTTTGAGAGGGAAAGGAAAGAGGGATAAAACCTCGCCTGGATCGCGAAGGGTTTTAAAAAAATAAAAGTTGACATAAGATATCTTATCAGACTATATAAATTCATGCCGTTTCGAGGAGGGATCCATGAAGTTGCCGGAATAATTACAATCCTTCTTCCGAAAGCTTTCGTATAAGATCGAGTTGTTTGGGGGTCGGTTTTTTGGGAACGGCAATGGCGATGCGGATGTACTGATCCCCCCGTCCCGGTTTGTCGCGATGGGGAAAGCCGAAGCCCTTCATCCGTATTCTCGTGTTCCCCTGGGTACCCGGGGGAATTCGGAGATGCTTGGTCTCGCCTCCGAGGGTGGGAACGTCGATGACGTCCCCGAAAACAGCCTGGGAAAAAGAAATGGTTTTCTGCATGTGAACGTTGTCGTCTTCCCGCGAAAAAACGGTGTGGGGTTGAAGGTCGATCCGGATCAGGAGGTCCCCCGGCTTGCCGTTCTGTACGGACCGGCCTTTGCCGGCCACCCGGAGTTTCTGTCCTGAGGTGACCCCGGCGGGGATTTTCACCTTGATTTCCTCACGGCCGAACCCCCTGGAAATCCCGACGGTTTTCTCCGCTCCTCCAAAGGCCTCTTCAAGGGATACCGGCAGGACGTATTCGAGGTCCCCTCCTTTCATAACGGAAGCCCCGGGCTGCCCGCCGGGGCCGCCCCTGAGCAGATCGGACAGGATGTCCCCGAAGGCCTCCGGCTGTTTTCGTCCCCCCGCAGCGAACCGCCGGCCCCGTCCTCCGAATCCCATCTCCTCGAAAATACGGTTCAAATCGAAATTCCGGAAGATGTCCTGCTGGCTGAATCGCTGGCTGAAGCCTTCGGAACCGAAACGATCGTACTGGGTCCGCTTTTCGGGATCGCTCAGGACGGCATACGCCTCGTTGGCCTTCTTGAATCTTTCTTCCGCCTGCCGGTTGTTGGGATTCTTATCGGGATGATACTTCAGGGCCAGCTTGCGGTAGGCTTTCTTGATTTCCTCCGGGCCGGCCTGTTTGTCGACGCCAAGCGTCTGATAATAATCATCGGGCATGATCGACTTCCTGAAAGGCAATGTTCGGTCGTTTCATGGGAGCGGGACCGTCGCGCTTCCCGGTTTTGTCCACCAGAAATCATTGTTCTCAACGGGGTCGTAAAAGCGGATGCGGCCGCCGACCTTGACCACGGGGGCGTATTTCATTTCGCTCGCCTCATGAATCAGACGGTCCGCCGTCATCATGATCCCCAAGAAAAAGCCATGTTTTTTAATAACTTCCTTGCTGTAGGATGAGCAGCTGGGAACCATGGGACACCGGTCCCCGTCCACCCGGGAGATGTAATCGGCAAAAAGGGCGACGCCGGCAAGGAGGGTTTTCGCGGGAAGGCCGGAAGGTTCCGTTTCCTCTGCCGGCCGCTGCAAGGCCCTTGTCTTACCTCCTTTGAAATCCCAGGGGGGAAAGCCCCCTTCCCCGCCGGATACTCCTTCAATGGGGAACAGGAGGAGACAAACGGCGAAACAGGCGGCAACGAGGGGCTTAAAAAGGAATGGTGAACGCAAAGCCGAGGACTTGTCTTTCATGATTGCAACGCTTGGACAGGAGAGCCTGTTCATCGAGGATCCTTAAAAAATCCTCCCTCATCCTGCGGTTGTATTTATGGGCGCTGCTCACGGCACTGTAAATGTTTCCCGTGTACCAGCCCAGTTCGAAAAAAGTGACCACGCCGCCCGCCACGTCGTTTCCGTCATTGAAGAGTTCAATGGCCGCCCAGATGAAAGCGCCGTTCAGGAGAAACGCCATCAGGGCGTCTTTCGGGCGGTCCGTGTAAAGGTGGCCGGCACCGGGCAGCAAGGCGGCAAGCGTTCCCGCTACGGCCGGTGATTTTACGGGGATATCCCCTTCTTTTACAAGACCTTCGGAATAGACTCCGGCAGGCCGGGACAGGGGGCTTTCACCGCTCACCCGGAGAAACCGTTCACGGGCCTGCGGCCAGTCCCCCTGTTCCAAAAGGAGGAGGGCCCCTTCGTAAACGCCCCGGTCCCGGTATTTTCCGGTGTCCCGCTCCACGACGGCGTCGAAACTTGACAGGGCCTCGCTGAATTGCTTCAGCTTCTTTTCAGCCGTTCCGCGGAACAGAAGGGCCTCATCCACCCGGACGCTCTCCGGGTATTTCCGGAGAAAGAGGTTGAAGGCCTCGACGGCCTCCTGCCAGCGTTCCGCCCGAAAATAACACTCGCCGATCCTGAATTGAGAGGCCTCCGCCCGGTCCCTGTCTCCGGGGAAAAGGAAAAGGAACCGCTTGTATTCCGTGATGGCCCGGAAAAAATCGTTCTCCCCGAAGAGGCTTTCGGCAAAGGCAAACTGCCTTTCCGCCGCCGGGACTTCCTGGGCGGGGACCTGGCGAAGAGGTGAAAAAGAGAGAACAAGAACGATAATGGCGAAAAACAGAAAAGCGGATCCCCGTTTCCTCTGCGCCTTTTCTTCCATCATTCTTTCCGGCCCAGATGAAAGGCCTCGATGTTCTGTTCCACGACCTTGGGGGCAAAGGTCTGACGGAGCACCTTATCCCATGTTCCCCGGGGGATTTCCATATGACGGGAAAGAACCCCCAGGAGGATGGTGTTCACCATCCGGGGATCTCCCAGGTTCGAAGCCATTTCGGAGGCTTTGATCACCTCCACGGCATGGACCCGTTCCATGACCAGATCGATGACATTCCCCGGATATTCCGCTTCACCCATGTTCACTGAAGGAGGGTACACTTCCAGGTCGTTGATGATCACCCTCCCCTCATCCCTCAGGTAGTCCAGGTACCGGAGGGTTTCCAGTTTCTCGAAGGACAGGAGGACATCCACATTCCCCTTACGGGCCAGGGGCGAGTAAACCCGGGTTCCGTAACGGACATGGCTGGTGACGCAGCCTCCCCGCTGGGCCATTCCGTGTACTTCACTCTTCTTCACGTCGAGACCCGCCTCGATGATGACCGCTGAAAGGATATCACTCGCCTTCAGGACGCCCTGTCCGCCCACGCCGGCGATCAGAATGCTTCGGACTCGGTCTGCCATCAGATTACCTCCTTGATCGCCCCGGGTTTGCAGACCTGGCTGCACAGCGTGCAGCCGTTGCAGAGATCCCCGTCGATGACGGAAATCCCTTCCTGCTTCTTGGTCTTCTTCTTGATCTTTTTCTCCAGTTCTCCATCGAACTTTCTCCAGGAAATGGCGGGACAGCCCAATCCCAGGCACACCTTGCAGCCCGTGCAGACATCCGCATCCACCCGGAGCGCTTTATCCTCCCCGCCCTTTTTCCGGATCAGGAGTGCGCAGGGAGACTGGGCGATCACCAGGGACGGGCCCTCCCTCTCCAGTTCCTCTTTCATGACGGCCCGGGTTTCCTTGAGATCGAGAGGGTTGATGACCCGCACGCTTTCGATACCGAGGGCCCTGCCCAGGGAGGGGAGATCCAGTTCCCGGGTAAGCCGGGTATAGAGATGGTTTCCCCGAACATTGTAATAAGCCTTTTTTGTTCCCGGTTTTGCCGCGAAACCTGGATGAATCATGCCGTCGTTTCTTCCCGAGGCATGCAGGGCAAGATCCTCCTCCTTCTCCAAAAGGGCCACATCCAGGGAATACCTGGAAAGCTCCCGGGCTAAAGAGCAGCCTATTACTCCGCCGCCGATGATAATAACATCGGTTTTTAACCCCTCCAGGGCAGTATCGTTCTCTGGTGGATAAGGGAAGGCCTCCTCCTCTATACCCTCTGCCTTTAGATCATTTACTACACCTAGGAATCCGCCTTTTCCGGCAGCCCACCCAGCCCGGATCTTCTCCTCCCAGGTTTTAACCCGGCCTTCCAGAACAACGGCTCCGCCTTCCTCCCTGATCAGGATCCCCTTAAGGCCAAGCTTCTCTATTGCCTTCTCTGCCTTTCTGATTTTCCGGGCTGTTTCTTTGCTCATACTCCTCTACCTGGGGGCGCTCCCCTCCGGCAAATGTTTGTAAAGCTCCTCTTGGCTGAAAAGGAGCATTTTCCTCATCCTCTCCGCAGCCTTTTGCGGATCCTGGGCCAGGACTGCGCTGACTATCCTTCTGTGGAATCCTTGTATCTGTGGGAGTACTTCGCGGTTAAGATAAAATTTTTCCAGGATTCCTATATAGAAGGGTTTGAGAGAGTTCATCAGCAGGGGATACACAATATTTCCCCCTGCCAGGGCTAATTGATGATGAAACTGGTAATCAACCCGGGCAATCTCCTGGGCAGACATTCTTTCAAAGGCTTCCTCCTCTTTCAAAAGATCCAGAAAAAGCTCCCTATCCCGTTCTGTTCTGTTAAGAGCGGCAAGACGGGCTGTCTCGGTTTCAAAGAGGAGCCTCATCTCCAGGATTCCGGACAGGAGCCTTAAGTCCAGCACACCCTGGGTATAACGGAACAGGGATACGAGAAGTTCCAGAGAACCTTCCTTCCTGTAGTCATTCACCATTGTTCCCCGTCTAGGATACATCATAACCAAACCCTTGGCGGCAAGATCCACAAGGCCCTCATGAACCACCGGGCGGGAAACCTTTAATGTCCTGGCCAGTTCTCTTTCCGGAGGGAGCCATTCTCCTACAGGGAATTTCCCGGATAGTATCAATTCCTCAAATCTTTTTATAAATTCCTCTTTAAGAGTTACTGCCTTCAGAGGCTGCAGGGTTTACAAGAACGGCACCTCCGGTTGGTGGTATTACCAGATAACCAATAGTGTAAAGGAGAAACTGATCGCCGTCAACCTGCAATAAGGTTCGGAGAACTACAAAAAAATTTGCATAAAATGACAAAGAGATTTATTCTTTAATTGATCTAGGGCGTATCTTTTTTAAGGAGGACTCAGAAACATGAAACCTTTTAACGAAGACCAGGCAAGAGATTATCTATTCAATATGCTAACCACAATATACAAATTTGAAAGATACCTGGTTATAACCTTTGGATTAAACTATCAGGAAATCTATCTTATGAACATTTTAAAAAGAGACTCCCCGAAAAAGATGTCGGAGGTCTCTTCTGGTATGAAAATTGAAGCCTTTTCGGCAAGCCGCCTTGTAGCCCGGATGGTGGAAAAGGGTCTTGTAAAGAGGTATAAAGCGGGGCGGGATAAAAGAAATGTATTTATCAAGCTGACAGATCTGGGGGAAAGAAAGGTGGATGAGCTTGAGGATAAAAGCGTAGAGATACTTAAAAACAATTCAGAAACAGTTTTACCGGAGATTATGGAGTCCTTTGTAACCGCCGCCATGAATATTCATCATCTCCTGAAAACGGAATAAAAAAACAGATAGTTTCTGCACTATTTCGGAAAGCCAAGTCACAAAAAGAAAAGGATACACATCTTCCTGTTGCAGTGCCTGCACACATAACTATATAATAAAGAACGCATTTCATTTTTCAGGAGGCCGTGTGATTACATGATTACAATAGATGGGAATTCCCTTACCATAGAGGATGTAGTATCCGTTGCCAGGGATTATAAGAAGGTTGCTCTTTCCAAAACCTGCCTTCCGGCTATAGAAAAATCCAGAGCCTTTGTAGAAAGACTGCTTAAAGAGAACCGTGTGGTATACGGAATAACCACCGGGGTTGGAGAACTGGCTCACACCTTTATCTCCCCCGCCGATGCGGAGACTCTTCAGATCAACCTTGTAAGGAGCCATTCCACCAGCGTCGGCGAACCCTTCTCCGAGGATGTGGTTCGGGGGATAATACTCCTTAGGGCCAATGCCCTGGCAAAGGGTTACTCCGGGGTCAGGCTGGAGCTTATAAGGTATCTTCTTGATCTGCTGAACAAACAGGTTTGCCCCTACATACCCTGCAAGGGATCCGTTGGAGCAAGCGGAGACCTTTCCCCTCTTTCCCATCTTGCCCTGGTGGTTATCGGCGAGGGAGAGTGTCTTGTGGAGGGAAAGAGGGTTCCTTCCGGGGAGGTCCTGGAAGAGAAAGGGATTAAACCCCTTACATTGAAGGCAAAGGAGGGGCTGGCCCTTATAAACGGGACCCAGGTTATGTCCTCTCTGGGCTGTCTTGTGGTTCATGAAGCAGGGATCCTTTTAAAAAATGCCCAGATCGCCGGAGCCATGAGTCTGGAAGCCTTAAAGGGAACCTCCAAGGCCCTGGATCCGAAAATTCACGAAGCCCGGCCGCACAAGGGCCAGATAGCCTGTGCTGCAAATTTACGGAAGATTGTGGCAGGCAGCGCCATAATTGCCTCCCATGTGGACTGCGAGAAGGTTCAGGATGCCTATACCCTGCGCTGCATTCCCCAGGTATACGGGGCAATACTGGATACTATTGCCTATGCCAGGCAGGTTCTGTCCGTAGAAATCAACTCTGCCAATGACAATCCCCTCATTTTTGCCGATGAAGAGGAGGTCATATCCGGCGGCAATTTCCACGGGGAGCCCCTGGCTTTTATCATGGATTTTCTAGGCATCGCCCTGGCGGAGATAGCCGATATATCGGAAAGAACCATAGACAGGCTGGTTAATCCCCATGTTTCCGGATTGCCGCCCTTTCTTTCCGAGAACACGGGATTGAACTCCGGGTTCATGATAGCCCAGTACACTGCCGCAGCCTTGGTTTCGGAAAACAAGGTTCTTGCCCATCCGGCCAGCGTTGATTCCATTCCCACCTCCGCAGGGCAGGAGGATCATGTAAGCATGGGTACCATTGCCGCAAGACACGCCTGGGAGATTCTGAAAAACGTGGAGAATGTCCTAGCCATAGAGATGCTAGCCGCTGCCCAGGGAATCGATTTCTGCAAATACACCCCCGGAAAGGGAACCGGTGTTGCCCATTCCATCATCCGAAAGATGGTGCCCCATCTTTCCGGAGACCGGGTTTTATACACAGACATGGAAAAGATAAAAGCCCTGATTGTGGAAGGAAGTATTGTAAAGGAAGTTGAGAAAATTGTAGGAGCCTTAACCTGACAATTTATTAAAATATTATAGGGAGGAATAATAATGGCAAGACCGATGTATATGGAGAAAAAACCGGATAAACCGATACGGGCACAGAGGGGGACGACCTTAAGAGCAAAAACCTGGGAAGCGGAGGCTGCCCTAAGAATGCTGGAAAACAACCTGGACCCGGAAATCGCCTTAATCCCGGAACAGCTTATAGTTTACGGAGGCTCCGGCAGGGCCTGCAGAAACTGGAAGGAATACTGGAGGCTCCGGGAGGCTCTTATCAATCTTGAGCCCGACGAAACGCTCCTGGTACAATCAGGAAAACCTGTGGGGGTAATTAAATCCTTCAGTCACAGCCCCAGGGTTTTAATTGCAAACAGCAACATAGTTCCCCATTGGTCAACCCAGGAAAACTTTGATATCTACGATGAGGCCGGTCTTACCATGTACGGCCAGATGACCGCGGGAAGCTGGATCTATATAGGAACCCAGGGGATACTTCAGGGAACCTTTCAGACCTTTGCAGCCCTGGCGGAAAGACATTACAACTCCGACCTGTCGGGAAAATTCGTGCTTACCGGAGGATTGGGGGGAATGAGCGGCGCACAGCCCCTCTCCGTAACCCTGAACAACGGAGTACTGATAAATGTGGAGGTAGATCCGGAGCGTGTAAAAAGAAAGGTAAAGGAAGGTTTCTGCGACAGAATGACCGCCGATCTTGACGAAGCCCTTAAATGGATGGAGGAAGCCCGAAAGGCCAAAAAACCCCTTTCCATCGGCCTTGTCGGAAATACCGCCACGGTATATCCGGAACTGGTGCGCCGGGGGATAATTCCGGATATAGTAACGGATCAGACCTCCGCCCACAATCTTCTGGACTATGTCCCGGAGGGGAATCTATCCGAGGTCCTAAGCCTGAAAGAGAAAAACCCGGAGGAGTACAAACGCCGGGCTCAGGAATCGATCGTGAAACATACCCAGGCAATTCTGGATATGCAGAGGTCGGGCTCGATAGCCTTTGATTACGGCAATAACCTGAGGGCCCAGGCTGAACTTGGGGGACTTAAAGTGAGGGACGAGAAGGGCAATTTCCTGTACCCGGGGTTTGTACCAGCCTACATACGCCCCCTGTTCTGCGAAGGCCGGGGCCCCTACCGCTGGGCGGCCCTTTCCGGGGATCTTGGAGATCTTGCAAAACTGGACGATCTGGTTCTGGAGATGTTCCCCGATGATCCTATCCTTGCCCGCTGGATCAGACTTGCCAAGGAAAAGGTGCCTCAGATCGGGCTCCCCAACCGGGTCTGCTGGCTTGGATACGGCGACAGGAACAGATTTGCCCTTAGGATGAATGAGATGGTTAAAAAGGGAACTCTTAAGGCCCCCGTGGTTCTAGGCCGGGATCATCTTGATTGCGGCTCCGTGGCAAGCCCCAACCGGGAAACCGAAGGAATGAGAGACGGAAGCGATGCCATTGCCGACTGGCCCCTTCTAAATGCCTTGGCAAACACAGCCTGCGGAGCAGACTGGGTATCCATCCACAACGGAGGAGGAGTGGGAATCGGCTACTCCACCCATGCAGGCCAGGTCATTGTCGCCACAGGAACAGACGCCAAAGCGGAAAGACTCGAGAGGGTTCTGACCGCCGATCCAGCCCTTGGCATTTTCCGGCATGTGGATGCCGGTTATCCAGAGGCGGTGGACTTTGCCAAAAGGAAGGGCGTAAAGATACCGGAATAACCGCTAACCAGAAGCCCGCCGGTCGTGGAGGGCTAAAGAGAAGAAAAAGGAGTTCAGAAAATGAAAATCGAAAAAGTAATAATTCACAATATCAGATCGATTAAAGATGCGACTATAATATTAAATTCATTTTCTCTTCTTGTTGGTGAGAATAATGCAGGAAAAACCAATGTCATTACTGCATTAAGACTTTTTTATGAAGAAAGCGGATTGAAATTTTCAAAGGAAAGAGATTTTCCAAAATTTACCACGGACGATAATGAATCATGGATAGATATTGAATATTCATTAACTGACGATGAAGCAACCACATTAAAGGATGAGTATAAGATCACTCCAAACTCCTTTAAGGTTAGAAGGTATTTTTTAACTGAAAACAAAGACTTGATAGGAAATATTTATGGTTATGAAAATAACATTTTATCCAGTAACAGTTTTTACGGCTGGAAAAATGTATCCTCAGCAAAATTAGGGACAGTAATCTATATACCGGAAATGAGTAAAACATCTGATAATTTGAAATTGTCAGGCCCTTCTCCATTACGTGAGATAACAAATTTCGTTTTCAAAAAAGCTGTATTAACCAGCACCGCTTACTCTGAACTTGGAAAGGCTTTGGAATCGTTCAATGATGAATTTAAGCAGGAATCTACTACAGATGGTTTTTCACTCAATGGCTTAGTTAATGATATAAATGAACAAATATCAAATTGGGAAATATCGTTCGGATTTAAAATAGGTTCATTGAAACCCGAAGATATAGTTAAAAATCTTCTCAATCATTACATAACTGATAATAATCTTGGTCATAATCAAGTAGATATTGATAACTTAGGACAAGGCCTTCAACGGCACATTATCTACACCTTAATCAGACTTGCCTCAAAATATGTTGATAAAAAGGAACCGAAGAAAAAAGAGTTTTCACCTGACTTTAATCTGATTCTTTTTGAAGAACCAGAAGCATTTCTGCACCCAACACAGCAGGAATTACTCAATTTAAGTTTGAAAGAGATTTCAACTGATAGTCAAGTTCTAATAACTACGCATTCAACCACGTTTGTAAGTAAAAACATATCTGACTTGCCATCCATAATTAAAATTTCTAAAAAAGCAGGTGTTTCAGAAAACCGTCAATTAACAAAGATGCAAATTGACGAACTGGTAGCAGATAATACCGGTTTGTATTCCCATTTTTCAGCTTTGTTGGGTGATGATAATACATCACCAGAAATTAAAAAAGCAATTACAAGTAAAAGCCTTGGTGATATGACGCCATACATGGAAAGGAAACTTAAAGAGGAGGCTTTTCGATATTCTCTTTGGCTTGATTCCGAACGATCAAATTTGTTTTTCTCAAAGCATGTAATTTTATGCGAGGGTGCGACCGAAAAGGCTCTTTTTGACTATCTCCTGGATACAAAGTGGATTGACCTGAAAAAGCGACAAATTTATATTCTTGACTCACTTGGAAAGTTTAATTTCCATAGATTCATGAGCCTTCTTGGCAGTCTTGGAATTCGTCATTCGGTATTATATGATGGGGATGCTGGCAAAGAAATTCAACAGATCGTGAATGAATATTTTACACAAAAAGCCACACCATTTACTATTAAAATTGACTCTTTTGATGTTGATTTGGAAAATTACTTAGGTGTAGAAAAACCAAAAGGATTAAGACCTGATCAGAAACCAGTCAATGTTCTCTTTGCATTAAGCGAAGGTAAAATTACTGAAAGTAAGCTGTCTGAGCTTAAAACTAAATTTGAATCTTTAATACAGGAGTAGCCCATGCCGACATTACAGTTTAAAGGCAAGAATATAATCTGGAATCATCACCTTTCAATTCCTTACCATACCCTTATTGAAGTAGAAAAGCTTAATTTTAATGAAGAAAAGAGTAATGGTAATCTCATTATTGAAGGTGACAACCTGCTGGCTTTAAAATCACTGCTTCCTCAATACGCTGGCAAAGTTAAATGTATTTATATAGATCCTCCATACAATACTGGAAATGAGAATTGGATTTATAATGACAATGTAAACAGCCCCATGTTGAAAGAATGGTTGGGAAAAGAAGTCGGGAAAGATGATTTAACCCGACATGACAAATGGCTCTGTATGATGGTTCCGAGATTGAAACTTTTAAGAGAACTTCTTTCGGATGATGGCGCAATATTTATTTCAATTGACGATAATGAGCAACACACTTTAAGAATGGTTATGGACGAGATATTCGGAGAAGATAATTTTGTAACAAATATCATTTGGCAAAAAAAATATACTCAGAGCAATGATGCGGAATTTTTTAGTGAAAATCACGACTTTATTTTATTGTATGCGAAGCAAAAATCACTTTTTGAAATTAACGGTCTCCCTCGCGGTGATAAACAAAATGTAGCTTATAAAAATCCCGATAATGACTCTCGTGGCCCGTGGAAAGCTACACCTCTACATGCGAAAAGCGGCAACAAAACTGATTTTAAATTTACATTCATAAATGGTGTTATTTGGTCTCCCCCGGAAGGAACTTTCCCAAGATTTAGCGAAGATACTTTGAAAAAAATGGACATGAATAATGAAATATGGTTCGGGAAAGATGGAAAAGCGGTTCCTTCTCGGAAAACATTTTTATCAGAAGTTAAGCAAGAGTTAACACCTAAATCCATTTGGCTTTATGATGAAGTTGGAAGTAACGATGATGCTAAGCGAACAGTAAAAGAATTGTTAGATGGCAATCCATTCGATTCTCCGAAGCCTATGACTTTAATAAAACGAATTGTTCAGTTATCTTCTGATGAAAATACTATAATCCTCGATTCCTTTTCCGGTTCCGGCACGACAATGCACGCAGTAATGGATTTGAATAAAGAAGATGAAGGCAACCGTAAATGTATTCTCATCCAAATGACAGAAGCAACTGAATCAGAACCTCAAAAAAATATCTGTAAAGATATAACACGCGAAAGAATTAAGCGTGCAATTGATAAATGCGGCTATGATAGCGGTTTTAAATATCTTAAAGTCGGTATTCCAATAGATGCTGAAACAATGCTTTCCGGAAATCTGCCGACATACAAGCAATTTGCTGATTATGTGTTTTATTTATGCACCGGAGAAAGTCTAAAAGATAAAAAAAGTATTGATGAGAAAAACTATTTTGTTGGAGAATATGGTAATAGTTTTATCTATCTCATCTACAAGCAAAATTTTGAAGAACTGACCCGGATGGCGTTAAACCTCGTTGTTGCTGAGAAAATAATTGCTGAGCACCCTAAGAAAAGAATCGTTGTATATGCTCCCGCTTGTTTCCTTGAAGAAGACTATATGAAAGAGAATAATATTGAGTATGTTGGTATTCCTTATAATCTCTTTCAGAGATCGGAGACATAGCAGTGTTTCTGAAAAAATACCAGATTAAAGTTGTATCAGAGCTAAAAACCTTTTACTCAAAAGCAAGAGAAACAAAGGATGCCTTTGATACTGCAAAAAAAGCGCTACCACCTGAAATGCGACATACCTTAAACTGGGTACAAACCGCTTTTCAAAACACTACAAAAGATTACAGAGACCGGCCTACAAATGGTCTTGGCGAATACTATCCTCGCTTTGTTATAAAAGTTCCAACAGGCGGAGGCAAAACACTTCTTGCAGTAGAATCAATTCGGGAATATCAAAACATTTTTGCCCGTAAGCGTACAGGACTTGTCTTGTGGATTGTTCCCAGCGAAACGATCTATTCACAAACAGTTGCAAAATTACGGGATAAGACCAACCCTTTACGTCAATTACTTGATCAGGCGAGCGGTAATAAAACACTCATCCTTGAAAAAGGACAAAGACTTGCGACTCACGATATTGAAGAAAACCTAGTAATACTTTTTGTGATGATTCAGTCAATTAGCAGACAGAATGGAAAGGAAGCATTAAAGGTATTTCAGGATTCAGGCGGGTTTGAGAGCTTTTTCCCACCTGATAATCGTTTTGACCTCCATGCCGAACTGAAAAATAAATGTCCTAATCTTGATTTGCTTTCTGAAATAGGTCCTATTGTTAATACCAGCCTTGGCAATGCTATTCGTTTATCGAAACCGTTTATTATCATTGATGAGATGCATAAAGTTTTTTCAGAAATGGCGCGAAAAACCATTGATGGTTTAAATCCGGAGATGGTACTTGGGCTGACCGCTACACCAAAAACAGAAATGAATATTCTTGTCTCTATCACAGGTGTAGAGCTTAAAGATGAAGAAATGATTAAACTAGATATGCATATAATTCCACCATCCGGAAAAAAAGAAGATGACTGGAAAACAATGCTAAAAGAGATTAAAGCTCATAGAGAAACTCTCGAAGAGAAAACAATTAAATACAAACAAACTTCCGGTGTCTATATACGCCCGATTGCACTGATTCAAGTTGAAAGGACAGGTAAAGAACAGCGTGGCAAAGGCTTTGTTCATAGTATGGATGTTAAGGAATACTTACAGGAATTGGAGATCAACCCTGATGAAATAGCTATAAAATCAAGCTCGCAAAATGATATTGAAGACGTTAATCTTTTTGCACAAGATTGTAATGTTCGCTATATAATTACAAAAGAAGCTCTTCGTGAAGGATGGGATTGTTCTTTCGCCTATATGCTTGGAATTATTCCAAATGTGAATTCGGATACTGGTATTACCCAGCTTGTCGGAAGAATTCTTCGTCAACCTTACGCACGTAAAACTGGTATTTCTGAACTTGATGAAAGTTATGTTTACTATTCAAAAGGAGACACCCGTTCCATCCTTGAGAAAGTAGATACCGGATTCAAGAATGAAGGTCTGGAAGACCTTGTCACCGGAATAAAAGTTGATAACAATAATTCTATCAATCAGACAAAACAGGTTAAAATTCGTAAGGAGTATAAAAAGAAATTTGAAAGCTCATTTTATCTTCCTGTTTGGGTAATGATAAACAAAGGTCAGAATAAACGCCGGTTCTCATACGAGCTTGATATAAAGCCTTTCATCAATTACGATTTGTTTTCTATTACTTCCGATTTCGTTAAAAGTCTTCAATCATCATTTAGTGAAGAGACAAAAGAACGACGATCAATTGTTGTAACTCTTGATTCTCAAAGCAAAGTGCAATCAAAATATGAAATAACCGGAGTTAACGAAACAAAAGAGATTAATATAGATTATCTTACACGCCGATACACAGAACTTACAGAAAACCCGTTTTACGCCAGAAAATTGGCAATATCACATATTGCGGAATTAACAAAATTAATCGGAATAGAAGCATTAGAAGATAACTTCGGTTATACATCCGCAATTCTATATAATCATCTGCTTGATTTTAAATCAAAATCAGAAGAATCTCTTTTTTTACAATACATTCAAGACAAGAAGATCGTTCTCGCAGTATCCAATGATACAAGTTTAGGCTTCAAAGTTCCTTATATGGATACAATTGTAGTCGGTAGAATTCCAAACCCTTACAAATATTACCTTTTTGAAGATGTTGACTTAACTTCAATGAATTCACTAGAACAAAAAGTTGGTGATTTACTGGATAAACAGGAAAAAATCCTATGGTGGTACAGGAATAAAGTATCTAAAAACTGGTATTCAATTCAAGGCTGGCACGAATATAAAATCAGACCAGACTTTGTCGCAGCAAAGAAAAATAACGATGGTAAACTTGAAATTGTGTATATTCTCGAAAGCAAGGGTGAGCATTTATTGGGTAACGCAGATACTACCTATAAAAAGAAGGTTCTAGACATCATGACTGAACAAAGTAGAATAAAAAAGATACAGCATTACGAGCAAATGGAACTTCCTTTTGGACAGGTAAATGATAATGTTGAATTTTACCTTGTTGAACAAGAACGAGAGGAAAATGAAATTAAGAAATATTTCAAATGAAGACCACCTCCGCGCGTCCATACGCTCCGATGAAAGAGGGGCGGGATTAAGAAATGACTTATTGTGAGAATGGCTGTGAAAACCTCATATATAGGCGCGGACCGGTAAAAGCAGTCAGGTGATTTAAACTAAACTGGAGGAATCCTTGGAAAAGATAGTAGAGTGCGTACCTAATTTCAGCGAAGGAAGGGACAAGAAGATCCTGGAAACCCTTGCAAAGGCGATCAGCGAGACAGAGGGGGTAAAACTTCTATCCCTGGAACCTGGGGCAGATACAAACAGAACCGTATATACCTATGCCGGCACCCCGGAGGGGGTTCTTGAGGCTGCAAAGAGGGTTGTGGCGGAGGCGGTAAGGTTGATTGATATGACCAAACATAAGGGTGCCCACCCAAGAATCGGGGCAGTGGATGTTTTTCCCTTTATTCCCGTTTCCGGAGTAACCATGGAGGACTGCATAGCCCTGGCCAGGGAACTGGCTGCATGGACAGCCAGGGAACTCGGAGTTCCCGTATATCTTTACGGCAGGGCGGCACAGCGGGCCGACCGGGTAAGACTGCCCGATATAAGAAAGGGAGAATATGAGGCCCTCCCTTCCAAACTGAAGGATCCCTCCTTTGCCCCAGACTTTGGTCCAGCCCAATTCCTTCCCAAAACCGGCGCAATGGTAACAGGAGCCAGGGATTTCCTCCTAGCCTATAATGTAAACCTGAACACCCGGAGCAAGGAGATTGCAGATACCATTGCAGGGATTGTAAGGGAATCCGGCAGAAGCATTACGGATAAAGAGGGGAAAAGGGTAAGGATTCCGGGAAAACTGAAGGCCTGTCAGGCCGGTGGCTGGTATATCGAAGAATACGGGTATGCCCAGGTAACTGTAAACTTAAGCGATTACCGCACCACAGGGTTCCACACCCTTTTTGAAGCAGTTTCCAAAGAGGCGGAAAAATTGGGCTGCCGGGTTACGGGGAGTGAACTTATTGGTCTTACACCGAAGGAAGCCCTCCTCCAGGCGGGAAACTATTATCTTTCCCGGCAGGGGGTCTTTGAAGGAAAAAGCGAAGAGGAGATCATCCAAACCGCCGTAAGAACCCTGGGGCTTTCGGAGACCCATCCCTTTGTAGCGGAAGAAAGGGTTATCGAATATGCCCTGGAGAAGGGGAAGTACAGTTTTCCCGTACTTACGGTAAGGGATTTTTTAAACACCCTGGGAGCCGACACCCCGGTGCCGGGAGGAGGAACCGTTGCGGCCAACAGCCTGGCCCTGGCAGCATCCCTTACCTGCATGGTTGCCGGATTGACCTTCGGCAAAAAGGGTTACGAGAAAACCAAAAAGATGATGCAGATTTTCGGGAAAAGGAGCCAGGAGATAAAGGAGAAGGCCCTTTTCCTTATGGATGCAGACACCCGGGCTTACACCAGTTTTATTGAAGCCCTAAGGCTCCCCAAGGACACAGAGAAGGAGAAGAAGATCCGGGAGGCAGCAAGGGAGAAGGCTGCCCTGGAGATAATAGAGATGCCCTTTGAAACCCTGATCCTGGCAGAAAAACTCCTCTCCGATATCGAAGTTCTCCACGGCAAGGGACTTCAATCCGCCTTGACCGACATAGCCGTGGGGGCTCTGGAAGCGGAGGCTGCCGCAAGAGGCGCCTGGTACAATGTGCTGACTAATCTTCCCCTCCTAAAGGAGCGGAAAAAGGCAAGGGATTACCTGGAAAAGGGTCAGATCCTGTATGACCTTGCAGAATCCAAGGCCAAAAGGATAAAACAGCGGACCCTTAGGTCCCTTAAGGAAAACATATCATGACAGGAAAGGGAACTACGACCGATCAAAGCCGGGGAGTACTTTCCAGTTCGATAGAAAAACTTCCACAGGCCGATCTTTTAATAATAAATGCAGGATCGCTCCTCACCTTTGCCGGAAGCGGAAGAGAAACCTCCGGCAGTAGAAACCAGTCAAGGCCCCACCGGGGGAAAGATATGCCGGGGCCTCTCCGGGGAAAAAACCTGGGGGATACGGGAGAGATTAAAAACGGCGCCGCGGCCCTGGGGGGAGGTAAAATCCTCGATACAGGGACCACGGAGGAGATACTGAAGAGGCACCCGGAGGTTTCGAACAGAATCGATGCCTGCGGGAAACTGGTGATCCCCGGTTTTGTGGACAGCCATACCCACACGGTGTATGCAGGAAACCGCACCCAGGAGTTCGGCTTAAGGCTGAAGGGGGCAACATATCTGGAGATTCTTGCCTCTGGAGGCGGGATACTTTCCACTGTCAAAGCCACAAGGGAAGCCTCGGAAGAGGAGCTGTACAGACTTTCCAAGGAGAGACTCTCCCTTATGATGGCCCACGGTACCACCACCGTGGAGATTAAGAGCGGTTACGGGCTTGATTTTGAAACGGAGAAAAAGATGCTCAGGACAGCCCGGAGGCTTAAGGAGACAGAGCCCTGCAAAATTGTGACTACCTATCTTGGGGCTCATACCCTGCCTAAAGACCTGGAAAGGGAGGAGTACCTGGATCTGATTCTCCAGAAGGCCCTGCCGGAACTGAAGGATCTTTCCGATTTCTGCGATGTATTCTGTGAAAAGGGGGCCTTTACCTACGAGGAATCGGAGAGGATCCTTAAAAAGGCAAAGGATCTGGGGTACGGATTGAAGATCCATGCGGGGCAGTTCTCCGAGCTGGGATCGGCAGGCATGGCCGCCCGCCTTGGAGCAGTTTCTGCAGACCATCTGGAGCGTATCGGTGACAGAGAGCTTGCGGATATGGCTGCAAGCGGAACAGTGGCGGTTCTTCTTCCCGGAGCCTCCTTTTTCCTGCTTAAGGAGGATTATCCTCCCGCCAGGAGAATAATCTCCGCCGGAGTTCCCGTTGCCCTGGCTACGGACCTGAACCCCGGATCCTCCCCCTGTCTGTCGATGCAGATGGCAATTACCCTGGCAGTGCTGAAACTGGGAATGACCGCCGAGGAAGCCCTGGCGGCTGCTACAATCAATGCCGCCTATGCCTGCGGTCTTGGGGAAACCACAGGCTCCCTTGAACCGGGAAAGGATGCAGACCTGCTTATCCTCTCTGTCAATTCCCCCTGGGAGATCCCATACTATTTTGGTAGCAACCTTGTTAAGACCGTTATTTGTTCCGGGAGGGTTATCTAAGATATGAAAGGTATAATTGTAGCCGCTGGATACGGAACCCGTTTTCTACCTGTAACAAAAACCATACCCAAGGAGATGCTCCCCCTTTTAACCAAACCCTCCATCTCCTTTATTGTGGAAGAGTTTGTGGCATCGGGGATAAGGGAGATCCTGATAATCTCTTCCAGAAGAAAGAAAGCCCTGGAGGATTATTTTGACCGGGAGATGGAGCTGGAAGGGGTTTTCCAGGCTGAATCGGCAAAAGATAAGCTTGAAGCAATAAATCCTCTGGGGGCAAATTTCTATTTTGTCCGGCAGCAGGAGATGAAGGGTACTGGACATGCCCTCCTGCTTGCCAAGACCTTTGTAGGAGAGGATCCCTGTGTAGTTGCCTACCCCGATGACCTTGTTCTCGGCCCCAAACCCCTGGCAGCCCAGCTTATTGAAACCTACCGGGAGACTGGATGCTCGGTTCTGGCTACGATCCACGACCCACCCAATCTGAACCGCTATGGGGTTCTGGATCTGGGGGAGGACAAGCTCCATGTAAAGGGGATCATTGAAAAACCCGCTCCCGGGAAGGAGCCCTCCAAGGAGGCTTCCCTGGGCAGGTACCTTTACACTCCAGACTTTTTCCGGGAACTTTCTGAGGGTTGGGAAAAGCACGATAAGGGGGAATACTATCATACCTATGCCCTGGGAAAGCTGATGGATAAGGGGAAGGTAGTCTACCGGCAAGCGGAGGGGCTAAGGCTGGATACCGGGGCCCCGGAGGGTTACCTGGAGGCGATCATCGCCTATGCAGCCTCCGATCCTAAGTACAGAGACCTCCTAAAGACTTTTCTTGATAAATACCTTAAATAATCAACGGTTCCAAATAAGATTCGGGAGAGTATAAACAAGACAAGGCCAAGGAAAAGAGTTATATTAATTGAGTATGGGAAACAGTGATAACCGGGATAAACCGTCATCCCAAGGTTTTATAAAAAAGAGGCTATTTCTCTTTTCTTTAATCCTTCTCTTTTCCGGGCTTATCCTTACCTGCGAATGGCCCGACTACTTCGCCGCCTACAGAGGGACAAACCTAATTGCCACAAGAGACTTCGGAAAACCTGGAGCCTGGCAGCTCTCCCGGGACAACCTGGAGATGGCCTTCGAAGAATACAGTGAGCCACTTCCTGCCGAAGCCCCGGAAGGAAGCAAGGCATACCTGCTTTCCATAAACAATCTCTTTCCCAACGGCGACTTTTCCGGGACCACTGCCGGTGATCCCCCCCTGCTTTGGGTATCCACAGCGGCGGATTTCCTTGTCGTGGATTCGACCGCGCCAAGGAGCATAAATTCCGGCACTCTTAGAATGAATTTCGATGCCAGTACACAATTCTCAGAAATTGACCTGATAAATCTATCCCCGGCCCCATCGGAGGGTGAAAGTTATCTTGTCCGGTTTAATTACCGGATAATCGGCGACAATGCAATTGGTTATATATTCCCGGGATTTTCAGACCAGGAAACCCTCCAGAGAACCGGTTCTGAAGAGATCTTTTCCTTTCCAGATCCGCTAACCCAGGAGAATCATGTTTTCACTATCACCGAGGGGCAGATTCTACTCTCCTTTGGAGAAAAGGATGTGGAACAATTCTATCTGGATGATCTTAGGATTATGAGATCCGACACCCCCCTGGAGCTCGCACTTTCCATAGACAGGCTCAATAGCACCGACCTGGAACTTCTGCCTGGGCTTTATGAATTCTCCTTCTACCTTAAACAGAGAGGAAATCCCGGGGAATCCCTGGGGGAAAACAGATACGCCGCCTCTGCTGTTACTTACGGTATCAGGCTTTTTGACAATGAGGGGTACAAGGTTGGCGAACAAGCTTCCACAGAGATCCTTCAGGATCTTGCGGATTTTTCCTGGGAGAGGGTGGTTGTTTCCATGAACTGTGCCTTTACCCGGCCCTTTGGCGAGGAGCTATTCGATAACTACAGAATTGAACTCTTCATCTCTCCCACCGCCTCTACTACTTCCGGGAGGGATGTCGGAGAGATCCTTATCACATATCCAAGACTGGAATACCTGCCGGATTAAACCGGAATAAGATAACTATTTTATTACCATCACCTTTCTGTATTCATCGATCTCCGGTGCTATGACACGGATAAAGTAGATGCCTCGGGCAACCACATTTCCAGCCATGTTCCTTCCGTCCCACATAAAGGTATAGTTCCCTGTTCCCTGCCTTCCCCGGTGCAGAACCTGAACAAGGCTTCCATCCAGGGCAAAAACCTGTACCGTAACCATACCAGCCTTGGGCAGGGAATAGAGGATAACCGTCTTTTCCCCGTTCAGGGGGTTAATCACATTATTCATAATGGTAACTCCGGCCCGCTGGGTCCGTATTTCCTGGAGAGAGAAGCTCCAGGGAGCCAGAGAGGTCGGGTCCTCTGGATCGGTAAGCCTTGCAACGTAGAGATCTCCCAAACGGAAGAGGAATTCCACCATGTTTCCTGTGATTATCTCAGGATCCGAGGAGGGGATCAGGAAATTTCTGTGGTACAAGCCCTGACTCCGGAAGGGGAGAAGGATCCTCGCCTCACTGTTACCCCGGGGGGTAAATCCCGGGAAGAAGCTGGGCAGCCAGAATCCGGCAGCCTTGGGCAGAAGATCTGATGGCACAAAGGTGTTGAGGGGAGGACTTACATCGTAGTAAAGGCTTAAAGGCAGGCTGTTGTAGGAGCGAGCATTTATAACCGCCTGCAGGGTTATATCCCTTGCCATAAGCCTTCCGGTACCGTCAAAATCATGCAGGGCAGGCATTCCGGATACATCCCCCTCCGCACCGCCATGCACCCCGTCGGAGGCCCAAACCGGTTCCACCACTCCAAGGCCGATATCAGTTATCCGGTGCTGCGTTGCAGCCATCACATTTCCCACCCTGTCCAAAACAATCCGATCCGCCTCTGTTCTTGCCCGTATCTTTAATCCCACAAGTTCATCCGGCTCTAAAGCCCGGTTCAGGGTTACCGTAGCTTCTATGGCAAAATTGGGATTATTCTCAAAGGGCACAGGAGATATCGATGCAATAGAGGGAAGATCGGCTCCAGAACCGGTAATTTCAAAATTGTTCTTGTTTATAGGTACCCTTGGCGAACCTAGTTCCACCCCTTCTTTTCCAGAGACCGGTTCATTAAAACGCACATAGACCTTTTCCTTGCTAGCCAAAGTAAAGCTTATCTTTGGAGGGGTTCTCTCAATAAGATATAGAGGTTTATCGTTTGGCACCGAGGGAAGAAGGTTTCCCGCAAGATCGGTAATATAGGCCCGGGTATGGTCGTAAGCCATCCAGAGGGAGGTTATCTGTGTCCAGGGATGGCCCGTATCGGCGATATTGAGGGAGAAATAGGCATCATCGAGGGTGTTCCGTTCTGTAAAGAGGGTATTGTTAACAAAGGTGTCAAAACTGATGTTGTAGGTGTTAACAAGAGGGCTTACCTCCGCCTGTTCCAGATAGAAGGCCTGAATCTCTGTTAATGCATCCGGAGCCGGGAAGGCTCCGGTGTTGTCCCTTAGTCCCCTGGGAAGTGTTGGATCATAACCGATTACAGAGGCGGGGTCCTCGTGGGGATTCACCGAAGCCTCCGGATTCCATTCTGGATCCTCAGCGGTGTAGTTATCCTGAAGGAAGATTTCCAACCGGTTTATAAGACCCGTAAGGGGACTTACCTGGGTTACAACCTCGACTATCCGGTCTTCGCCCCTAACCGAGTAGGTGGAGAATCCTGGAAGCACCACATCCCAGCCTCCAAGGTGGGATAGTGGAATATCGGGCATTCCGGCGGGGGTAACAGAGGAATCCGGAGGGGCAATGGCGGTGATATCAGGAACCACAGAGATTGCCGCCTTTTCGTATCCAGCAGCAA
>ENA-OSEO01001465-OSEO01001465.1-sediment-metagenome-genome-assembly--contig:-NODE-1465-length-42480-cov-7.652501_pt1 | contig 42480 bp, 43 predicted proteins | sample MGYA00237883_ERZ534232 | MGnify/ENA metagenome assembly ERZ534232 | reverse complement strand
GTCCTTGAAATTTTGGGGATTATCGAATATAATTCGGCATTATTAAGGCAAATCGCAATAGTGCCGTTCCTGGCAAGGAGTGCACTCTCAACATTTTACACTATGAAAAATAATCAATTTTGGAAATATTATAATTGGAAGTGATGATAATAAAATTATTGAATTGAATGGATTAATATGACATATTAAAAAAACTTTGTAACATTTTGCTGTCTGATGCGTCTAATAGATGTGCAGAAACAAATGGAAGAATCCGTTTATCAAAGCCTTAACTTTGCAAAGGGGGTATTGAGTATGAAAAAGTTGATTATTGTTCTGGTTATTCTCATGTTTAGTTTTGGGTCATCATTTGCATCGGGTGGTAAAAATCATGGAAGTAAGGGACAAGGCTCAACCGGTTCCACCGGAAAAGGAGCTACAACTCAAAACTCGCGTTAATTTAGATTAAAATAGAATTTTTGTATATAGAAAGGCAGAGTTGTCCAGCTCTGCCTTTTCTATTCCAAATCAATTGTACACCCTATCTGATAGTCCCATTCCAATATACGCAGGCTTTGGTATTGCGCTTGGGTTAGATGGAAGATACAATTATAAGTAAAATGAAAAATTAGGAGTCGAAAATGGTCAAGCCATTATTCTCGGTACAGATGGAGTGTGGGAATCACATAATTCAAAGGGAGAGATGTTCGGAAATAAAAGAGTTTATGACATTGTAAGAAATAATATCTCTGGCAGTGCAAAAGAAATAACTGAGAGTATTTTTAAGTCGCTGAAGGAATTTCAGGAAGACTGTAAAGTAGAAGACGACGTTACACTTGTGGTTATCAAAATAGATCAGAATTGATGCAAACATTGAATTTGATTTTTATAGAAATGCCGGTGTAAATTAATCCAGGAATAAACCGAGGGTCCGGCCGTCTTTTAAATTTACCAGACCTTCCTCACAGATCCTGAAATAGGGAATGGCGGCACCGGTCAGTGTGATCAGCGTCAAGAGGGGGTTTTTTGAGGAAGCGCCCAACTGAATGATAGCCGCATTCAAGTTGTCGATTTTTGCGGCCAGATCTTGCATGGGCAGTTCGGAAATAATCCCCATTACCGGCAGCGGCAGTTCCGCCAGGATGGCCCCACGACTGCAGACAACCGCGCCGCCCTGCAGGGCCTTGACCCGGTTAACGGCCGCTGCCATGTCGGCAGCATTTGTGCCGACGACCACAATGTCCGATGTATCCCAGGCCCCGCTGGATGCGACTGCGCCGGCTTTGAGGTGAAACCCCCGGATGAAGCCGTTAAACATTTTACCGGGTACCTGGGCCCGGTCGATAGCGGCCACCTTGAGAATATCTCTGCCAAGATCCGCCTGAATTTCGCCGGATACAGCAGCGAGGGTTGCTTTGGCTTCCCGGGTTACCAGATCGGTGATCAGCTCGATTAGCCGGACGTCGGCTTCGGTCCTGCCGGGTATGGCCGCAACGGAAAAATCCGCCGGCTTCAGCTTCCCGGGGAGTGAGACGCTCTTGCGACTCTTTGGGCTGAACCGGTGGGCCCGGGGAGAAACCAGCAGGCGGCCGTCTTGGGCGACGAGTTTGCCGCTGCTGATGACATAACAGGGTTTAATGGTCCTGAGATCGGGCAGGATGAGCATATCGGCGAATCGGCCCGGGGCAATGCCGCCGACAAGATTGTCTATTGAAAAATGTTCGGCCACATTTAAGGTGGCCATGCGGATGGCGGCAACCGGGTCAAAACCGCAGTCTATCGCTTTTTGAACGACAAACTCCATGTATCCTTTTTCGAGGAGATCTTGCGGATCAATGCCGTCGGTTACCAGTGCCAGGCGCCGGAAGCTTACGCCGCTTTTGGTTATGTCGGAAATTGATTCCAGGTCCCTGCGGATGCTCCCTTCCCGGATCATGACGGTCAGCCCCAGACGCAGCCGTTCCAGAACCTCGCCGGCTGTTATCGGTTCGTGGCAGGAGGAAACGCCTGCGGCAACATAGGCCATCAGCTTGTTGGCGGCGGCGCCGGCGGAATGCCCCTCAAGGGTTTTACCCGCGCGCAGCACCTGCTGAAAAACGGGAAGGATACTGCCCGGATCCTGCAGGACGGCCTGCCAGTAGGACTCTCCCAGCCCCAGGATATCATCTCTTTCCAGAAGCCGACGCAGATCGTCCGCTGAAATGCCGCGGGTTTGATTGCTGATGGATATCATGGCCGGCGCCGTGGCGAAAATTTTGACCGGCTGGTTTTTGCAGGAATTCAGGAAATCAATAACGCCGTCATGGCCGGCGATGGGAAACATTTCCATGGTTTCCGTAATGATGGTGGTGGTTCCTCCCGGAATGACATGTTTTAAAAATTCAGCCGGGGCGTATATCCAGGCAATATGCGCATGGCCGTCGATAAGGCCGGGAATTAAAAAGCGGCCGCGGGCGTCGATGACCCGGGTCGTATCGGCGATAATGCCGTCGGGGCTGGCGCCGACGTAGGCGATCCATCTTCCCATGGTACAGACCGCGTAGTTTTCCAGAACTTCGCCGGTGTAGACATTCAGCAGCCTTGCATTGACGATGGCCAGGTCGGCGGCTTCACGGCCCAGGGCAACATCCAGCAACTGCCGGGATTCCGGCATGCTTTTATTCAAAAACGGTGAAGACGAATTTTGCATGGAACTCCTTTTTTTAAGGTATTTTGTCTGAAACGCTCTTATATTGCTGAATCATAATCACTATATAGGGGGGTACAAAGGCAAGCGCATAAATTCCCAGGGAGAGGGGCGCCGGCGCTATAAAAACCAGCAGGGCAAAGAAGAAAAGGGCGGCTGGAATTCGCATAAGAAGGGTTCTTTTTTTTATCCTCAAGCCGGATTGTTTTTTATAAATGATGCCGACCATTAAAAAAGTAATGCACCAGACCGCTGCCGTCACCGCCGCCGACGGCAGCGGCAAATTGATCCAGCGCAGTCCCCCCCACCAGGCAAGCAGCAACAGCACATGGGTTCCGGCGACAGGCAAAACGAGGAGCAGCAAGTCAAAAACAGGGCGGTTTTTCTGCAGCCGGTCATTTTTCAGCAGAAACATGGTCAGTAAGGCGAAAAAAAACCAGCCCAGGATTCCGATGGGCGGTACGTCGAATATGCCGGGAAAACGCCACTGCCAGAGCCCGGCCGCCGCCGACAGCGGTTCGATAAAGAGTGCGTCGGCCGCAACAATGCCGGCCCCTGCCGGAATCGACAGCCGTCGTAAATCGTGATCGAAACCGGACACCAGCTCCATGGCTGAAAAAATAATGACCGGCCAGATCGTAATAACCAAAAGGGGGACCTCGCCTGCAAAAAGGTGCCAGTCCGGATGATACGCGTAAAAGCGGTACAAGCGGATGCAGCTTTCTTCGGCCATCCAGGCCGATGCTGAAACAATGGCGGCTCGAGAGAGGAATTGGGCCGTTCGGGGCGTTTCCCTTGCATAGAGTATGATAAAAAAAATGCCGATAAGGATTCCGGCCGATTCCAGCAGGAATAACATTAAAAATAAGCTCCCGGCAGGTCCGCCAGAATCCAGATGTGGTAAACAAAGAAAAGGGCCGCCCCCATCCAGGTCAGGCGGATACAGCCTCTTTTCAGCTCCTGCCGGTTCAGGGCATATTTATAGACGGCAACCTGAAGGACGGGTGCGGCCATCATGATGGCAATCCGCCAGGGGATAACTCCCCGCACATAACCCAACGCTAAAACAAGAGCGGATGCCGCTATCAGGCCGTCGATCATATGCACGGCCGTGCGTTCGCCATGGACGACCGGGTAGGTTCGGATTCCTCTGGCGGCATCTCCCTTAATATCCCGAAGATCATAGAGTATTTCGTAGCTCTGTATAAAAAGGAAAAAAAATATCATCGTCAGGAAAACCGTCGTCCAGGTGATTCCCGGCGGAAATTGATGAATTTCATTTTGCCGGAAGGCGGTCGCCAGCGGATAGCCGAAAACCGTAATCAGGAAACCGGCGCCCGAGGCGGTGTTTTTCCAGAAGTAAACCTCTTTCAGGCGGCGCTTTCCCGGCAAGAGCGGCCAGTTGTAGAAAATACCCAGCAGGTGGGCGCCGATTCTCAAGGGGGTGATCGCCGGATGGATCATATGCACCGCCGCCAGCGAACCGATCAACAGCGTCATGCTTAAAGCCAGCAGATACCTGCGGTGATGATAAACGCTGGCCGTATGACGGATGTCGTTGAGACTATCTTCGGCGAGATCCACCACGCGGTTCATGAGGTTAACGATAAACCAGTCCAGGGCACAGACGCCCGTCAGGAACCAGGGGTAGCGCCCGGTGAACAACCAGCCGAAAGTAAAGGTTCCCATGGCAGCAATGACGACAATGTGAATCCGGCCGATGCCGGTAAGGGTTCGTAAAGACCCCTTGAGGCTCCATGCAGGGGTTTGGGATGCCGGGCAACCTTCAACAGACGATTTAATTTGATCCACACGTTCTGACATCAGCTTTAGAAGAAGTCTCTGGTGTTTTTCATTTAAAACCGCTTTCCTTGTTAAAAACAGCGGAATAAAACCTTAAACTTTCATAAAGCGCTATCCCCACTGCCGTTGACAGATTCAAAGACCGGATCTCAGGGGAGACGGGAATGCGATAGGCTGAATCGGGATAGCGCGAAAGTATTTTGCGGGACAACCCTTTGGATTCCGGACCGAACACCAGAAACAAACGTTTTGATGCAGGCAGCGACCAGAAGAGCCGGGTTCCGTTTTTAGTAAATAAAGCCATTTCCTCTTTATTGGGAGAGATCTTTTCCAAAAAATCATCAAAATTGTCCCAGACCGAGAGCTTTACTTTTGGCCAGTAATCCAGTCCGGCCCGTTTGACCTCACGGCTGTCCAGCGAAAACCCCAGAGGCTTTATCAGGTGCAGAAACGCACCGGCGCCCAGACAGGTCCGTCCGACATTGCCGGTGTTCCAGTGGACTTCAGGAGTGACCAGGACCACATGGCGTTCCGTTTCCGGCAGATGAGAGTCTATCGGGTCTTCCCTCCGCATTCCATGCTTGACTTTATACCTGTCTGCCGCAGTAAGGGCAGAATAAAAACCCCTTATCCATCATTTTCCCGCAGCTTTTGCAGCGGTTCGGGCCCGGATCTTTCCAAGTGCGAAACGGGGCGGCCTGCCCCGGTCCGACGGTTTTGCAGCGGTCACACATAATAAACGGTTCCCCTTTCCTGACTCGAAACAGGGGTATAAAAAAAAGACTGAAATAGCTGTCGGATCTTTTGAGATAAGCCTGCGCCAGACCGCAGGACGGACAGATGCGGGGATTGGCGTCAATAACGGTTTCTTTGGGCGATATGCCGGCAATGATAAACATAAAAACGGTTCAGGGTTCAATGGTTCAAGGTTTAAGGGGTTAAGCCTAAAGCAGCCGGACAAATTTTCCTCATTTAAATAACCTGGACACAAGCGCAAAGGCGGTTTGGGCAATGTCGTGCGGGGCATCATCCCCCCGGCTGTCAACGGTGATGAATCCGGAACCGGAGGCCTTGGCGGCCGCTGCTCTGGCCTTACGCTGTTCAACTTTGAAACGCTCGGTTTTTATCCGTTCGTCCATCAGCCGGCCACCGGCTTTTTCCCATTCCATCAGGTGAATGAGTTCACCGTTGTCCAGCCAGACGCCGTGCTGCCGGCACTGATCCATGACCACGCCGCTGCGGTAGCCGAAATTGACCCGGTTCATGAATTTGGCGCATTCCGGGCATTTGATGTAGCGGACCTGCCGGTCTTTGGCGGCGCGTTCACGGTTGATGTTGACGATCTTTTTAAAGTTGATTTCAAAGGCCGGCTCAACTGCTTTCCGGAGAAAGGCCTGGATTTCACCCGGATCGAAAAAGAGGCCGTAGCAGGTTTCACAGCGTTCAATGACAAAGGCGCCGTCCGGCGTCAGGCGAATGCTCTGCAGGAGGATCTGACAATGCGGGCACAGTCGCCGGGAGGCTTCCCGGGCCACCGCAAAGCGACCGGTGGCGACAAAATCCATATCATTGCGGGTGCCGCAATATCGGCAGCGACTGGTGTCGGCAGGAAGCGGGGCTGAGCAATTGCAACAGTTGGCCATGGCATTAAGTACGATAATTTTTAAAATGCATCCAGTATCTGTTTTTTCTTGGCGGCGTACTCCTCGTCAGTGATCAGGCCCTGCTCGTGCATTTTTTTGAGCTGCGCCAGTTTTGCCGACGGATCGCCGCCGGAATCCGGCGCAGACGCGGGTTTCGTCGCCTGGGTCATGGATTGAGCCATGGCCTGTCCCATCCCCAAACCGGCGCCAATGCCCACCCCCATACCGGCGCCGCCGCCCTCGTTTTTGGCCGCCTCCTTCAAAGCGTCCAGTCGCTGGAGTTCGGCGTAATCGATCCCTACCGCTTTGACGGCCTGGGCCTCGGCCGTCAGATCGGCAATCCGGCCGATGCGCCGGACAGTGTCATCGTCAAAGTTGGTCCCCTCGATGCGGAAGTCCGTGACCTCAAAACCAAGCTTGGCAAAATCTTCGCTTAATTTTCCAGCCATGCCCTGGACGATTTCTTCACGCTGGGCGTCTATCTCCGTATAAGGCAGCCGGCGTTCGGCGATGTGATCGGTTATGGACTGCACCAGGCGTTCGCTCATGACGCTGCGAAAATCGTTGGTGGTAAAATTATTGTGGCCGCCCACTACATTGACGAAAAAGCCGTGCGGATCAATGATGCGGTAGCTGTAATTGCCGAAAGCCTTTAATGTCACCGGAAATCCGAATTTAGGGTCTTCGTATTTAATCGCTGCGAGGGTCCCCCATTTCTGGTTGAGCACCTTGCTGGTGCGGAAATAATAGATGCCTACCTTGTGTTCGCTTTCAAAGGATTGCATGAATTTTTTAGTGGTAGTCCAGAAAGGGATGTTTGCGGTTTTAAGTTCCAGCAGGCAGGGTTTGTCCAAGACCGAGCGAATTTTACCTTCGTACACGAAAATACATCCCTGGCCGGGATTGACAATCAGCTTGGAGGCGTTTTTGATTTCATCGCCGTTGTCGCTCCACTGGTAAAAGAGTATGTCGGGCCGCGGATCGCGCCACTCGATGACGGACCGTAATTGCCGCTTGATATTGTTTAAGAAGTCCATGGTGATTCTTTCCGTATTTTGTATGTGCTTGCGTTGTTCAGGATTTTCAGTCAATTAACAGAAGTCGGTCGGATTGTCAACCGCGCATTTCATAAAACATCTCGAAATTACAGGAGGTTAGCCAAAATCCCCCCCATCCCCCCTTTTTCAAAGGGGGGATGGGGGGGATTTTGAAATTTAATAAGGTTCGTGTTTAAATGCGTCAAGGCGGCTAACGCTCTTTCAGCAGCATTTTTTTTGTTGCCAGGAATTCATGTGAAGGGTATCTTGGCAAAAAGTGAATATCATCAGGCGGAGCGGCAAAATGATCATCGATTTTCATACCCATATTTTTCCCGGTAAAATCCGCAGGAGCAGAGAAAAATATTTCCCCAACGAGGCCGAGTTTTCCCTTCTTTACAGTTTGCCCAAGGCAAGATTGACCGGGGCGCAGGAGCTGATCACAGCGATGGATGAACAGGGCGTCGATCAGGCGGTGGTATTCGGCTTTCCCTGGAAGAACCCCAAGACCTTGAGCGAGCATAATGACTATATCGCCGAAGCGGTGGGAAAATTTCCAAAACGCCTGATCGGCTATTGCTGCCTGGATCCTTTCAGTGAAAAAGCGGCTGACGAGGCACAGCGCTGCCTGAAGAGGAATTTTTCAGGGATCGGCGAACTGGCCAATTATCATTCCGGGTTTGACGAGGAGGCCGTCCGGCATCTGGAGCCCATTATGGAGATCTGCCGGAAGGCCGATGTGCCGGTTTTGATTCATACCAATAAACCCATCGGGCACCAGTATCCAGGCAAGATTCCCATGACGTTTCCGCAGCTCTACGGGATGATACGGAAGTTTCCCGAAAATAAAATTGTTCTGGCGCACTGGGGCGGAGGCTTGTTTTTCTTCCATCTGGTGAAAAAGGAAATCAAGGAAAGCCTGCGAAATGTTTATTTTGATACGGCCGCATCCCCCTATCTGTATGATTCCAGGGTTTACAGCATCGCCGTTCAAATCATGGGACCTGAGAAGATCCTCTTCGGCAGCGATTATCCGCTCATCAACCCTTCCCGATACTTCAAGGAAATGGAGGCGGCCGGGCTGTCGCCGGATGAAACCCGGCTTATTCTGGGACAAAATGCCGCCAGGCTCCTAAAAATTCAGGAGGATTCGTGATGAATTTCTCACGAATTCAAAGGGCAGGCCTTTCTTTCAGGAACAGATAAAAAATCGTATCATCTATGAAATCGACTTTAGATCGTCCAGGATCGGCTTCATTCGAACCCGGTGTTCCGGCGGGATAAACAGAAACGGGATCGGTTGGTTGGTAACCAGTTCGCTCTCCGTCAGGTCTCCCCGTTCATAGGCCTGGCGATTCTTTTCCGGTTCCAGCCAGAGCAGCACATCAATTAGATTCCCGGAGCGGCCCCTGCTGTCGATGTGTTCAATGTATTGCAGGAACACGGTGTTTACGCTCATCAGAAAGTCGTCCATTTCAGCAAAGCCGGTCTCGGCGCATTTGTTACTTGAAACCAGGCAGCGGCACCCGAACGGCCGGTCCGCATAGATGCGGCACAGGTTTTCTTCCAGCAGCGGGCAGACGCCTGAGCCGGAATTCATTTCCTCAGGGGGAATATCGCTTCCGGCAGCGCACTGCCTGGCAATCTCATTGGTGGTGATGCGAGGCTCAAAGCGCGGCAGAGACCGGTCGAATCTGACTTTTCCCAGAAAGTCCATCTGATCGCGGGATAAAAGGTTGCCGATGATGCGATACCCCTCCAGGGTCGTCAGGGTCACATTGCGGGTGCAGCAGTCCGAACAGAATTTGCGGCAGGCCAGGTCGTAGGGGGCTATGATGTCGTCGTATAACCGATAAATCCGGTTCAAAAGTTTTAGTTTAATTTCAAGTTCCAAGCATACTCCGAATACCAATGGAATTCCGATGTAACAAAGTTTCTCAATTTTTAGCCCAAATCCCTCAATAGTTCATCGACCCATTCCAGATCCATTTCCATCAATTTGCCCCGGCGGGGTCTGCCGGTTTCCGGATCACAGCCGCTGATGTCATGGAAAAGCTTAACGGCCGCATTAAAGTCTTCAGCGTTAAAAATCTGCCGGCCGGCCTCCGGGCCGTCGGGTTTGGGGTCAAACAGGCGCTGCGGCAAGCGGTCGTCCTTGACGGAAAACCCTTCCCGGAAGTTAAAAGCCCGGGCCAGCAGGTTGCCGCGTTCGCCCGCCTGCATCAGCTCGTACAGGCTGACATTCCAGCCGGTAACAGCCCGGATGCACTGCACCAGTGTTTCCAGCAGCATGGGACCGCGGGGGGCAAAACCGAACACGCAAAGCCCCAGGGCGTCCATCATCTTCCACAGACTGTCCAGCCGGGCGTAGCTGCGGACCTTGTCGGCCGTGATTTGGGTGGGGTGCATCGGCCGGTAAATACCCAGCGGCAGTGTGGATTTGAAAGGCGCCGAATCGGCATTGCTGAAAAAAGGATCGTGGGCGGCATACATATGATCGGCGCCGTAGGTGCTGACGGCATAGCCAAACCCGACGCCCACCTTGACGCGGGGGTCGTGCATGGGGAGTTCCTGCCCTTTGACCGACAGGTTGAAATCCGCGTCGCCGACGCCCCATTTGAGCGCCAGTCGATTCATTCCCTCCGCCAGCAGGTCCCCGAATCCTTCTCGCCGGGCAGTCATCTCCAGCAGCCGCAGCATTAAATCGGCATCGCCGAAGCGAAGCTCGATCCCATCCGTATCCGCGGCGGTGATGATGTTCTTTTCATAGCACTCGCAGGCAAAGGCGATGGTCATTCCCATGGAGATGGTATCCATACAGTAGCGGTTGCAGATTTCATTTCCCTTGGCGATGGCTTTCAGGTCCAGTATATTCAGATTGGTCCCCAGGGCCGCCATGGTTTCATATTCCGGCCCGCCATAGCGCGAATCCACACCGTATTTGGGATCATCCAGGGCGATGCCGCGTTTGCAATGAATCGGGCAGGCATAGCACCCCTTTCTTTTTTTTAGAAGCACTTCATTGTAAGTGTCGCCGCTTACTGGAGCGGGGTCATCGAGCTTGCTTTGGCGGAAGTTGTTTACCGGCAGGCCGCCGCCGGCCGACAGGAGTTCGCAGAAGGCGGTTGTGCCGTAATGGTAAAGCGCTTTCCCAAGGGGGTTGTCCTTGAAGGTTTTGGCGTAATCGCCGGCGGTCCGGCGCAGAAACTCCGGGTCGAAAAAGGGTATCTTTTGCGATCCCAGGGCCGCGACCGCACGCAGATTTTTGGACCCCATCAGGGCGCCGAAGCCGTTGCGGCCGTTGAAGTGGCCGAGGTTGTTGGTGATGTTGGCAAACCGCACCCGGTTCATGCCGGCCAGGCCGGTCTGGGCCACCCGGATTTTCTGACTGCCGTTTTCTTTGCGAATGGCGTCCTCGGCTTCCCGGGCGCCCAATGCGGCCAGGTGCGTCGCATCCTTGATCTCGGCTTGGCCGTCCCTCAACCATAGATAGACCGGCGCTTCAGTTTTTCCGCTAAAGACAACTGCGTCAAACCCGGCCGTTTTCAATTCCGGACCGAAAAAACCGGCGGCTTCGGATTCCCCGGCCGTGCCCGTCAAAGGCGATTTTCCGATAACACTGAAACGGCAGGAGGCTGCGATGGGTGATCCGGTCATGACGCCGGTGGCGAAGGTCAGCATGTTTTCGGGCGAAAACGGATCTGTCCCGGGCGAAACACCTTTGAGCAGATAATGATACCCGATGCTGCGGCCACCCAGATAGGTCCGGTAAAAGATATCATCCTTTACTTCCACCTCGACTTTTCTGTTTGTTAAATCAACATGCAGTATTTTGCCGGTGTATCCGAAAGCCATGGTATTACTCCTTTCATAATCTTGACGGAAAGGATTCAAGGTAACTGTTTGAAGGTGTCAGGGATCAGGTGTCAGGGGGGTATCTGGGGCACTGACCGGCTTAAGCTGTCTTTATTTAGAGCCCGTTCAGGAGAAAAACCTTATCCGGTTTTCCGTATGCTGACCCCTGAGTCCTGATTTCCATGTAACTTCAATTGCTGCCGGCCTGTCAAGAAAAATGATCAGTTTCATGTAATTGTTCGCGGTGCAAACATCTTGACATTGGAGCGGGCAGAAAGTAATTATCGGGGAACAGATGTCGGGGGTCGGTGATCGGAAGCCAGGCGCCAGGAAATGGTTCTTGGGGAGGAGGCTGAAGGAGGAAAAATCCCTTCAGACTAACAGTCTTCAGCCTTCAGTCTAAAGAACTGATAACCTTTTCATCAAACAACTATGTCACAATTCAATATATTTTTCAGGAGCGCCCATGCAACCCATCGTTTACATGATCGATTTAAAGGCAACCTTTAAGGAAAATCTCCTTGCCAAGCTAAGCCGGCTGATTGAAACGGCCGGTCTGTCCCAAATCGTCGCCAAACGGGATCTTGCGGCAATCAAATTACACTTCGGCGAACTGGGCAATACCGCTTTCATCCGGCCGGTATTCTTACGAAAAATTGTTGGGAGCATCAAAGCCCTTGACGCCGTTCCGTTTTTAACCGACGCCAATACGCTCTATGCTGGCACCCGCAGCGATGCCCCTTCGCATTTAACCACTGCAACCGCAAACGGGTTCGCCCATGCGGTCGTGGATGCGCCCCTGGTCATTGCCGACGGGTTAAGGGGAAGGAGCGAGACCGCCGTATCCATCAACCGCAAACGGTTTCAAACGGTTTACATCGCTTCTGAAATTGTTCAGGCGGACGCCCTGATTTCCGTGGCCCATTTCAAAGGTCATGAGCTTTCCGGTTTCGGCGGGACCTTGAAAAATCTGGGAATGGGGTGTGCGTCGCGCCGGGGGAAGCTGGCCCAGCATTCCACTCTCAGCCCGAAAGTCGTAAAGAAAAAGTGCATCGGCTGCGGCGAATGCGTCCAGCATTGTTCCCGGGAGGCGCTGTCGCTGTTTGAAGAAAAGGCCCTGATCGATGCGGAAAAGTGCATCGGCTGCGGCGAATGCATCCTGATCTGCCCCAGCAGCGCTATCCAGATTCAATGGAACCAGGCCATTCCGGTTTTTCTGGAAAATATGATGGAATATGCCGAGGGTGTTCTGAAGGGCAAAGAAAATAAAGCCCTGTTTGTGAATTTTATTACAGATGTATCGCCGGCCTGTGACTGCTATCCATACAACGACGCGCCGGTTGTCAGAGATATCGGCATTCTGGCATCCCGAGACCCGGTGGCCATCGATCAGGCCGGCGTCGATCTGGTGAACGGGGAAGCGGCCCTGCCGGAATCAAGCCTTACCACCAACCGTGCAGCCGGGGAGGACAAGTTCAGGGGGATCTATCCCCAGGTGGACTGGGCCCATCAGTTGGACTATGCTGAGACGCTCGGCATCGGAAGCCGCTCGTATTCACTCGAAAAGATTTAATCCTGTTGACAGGGCCGGAATCCTCTGATAGGTATCCCAGCTATCATATAGTATGGCGAATGTCATATGATGTTCCGAAGCCCGAAACTATCCTGCACCCGCTGTTGACCTTCCAACCGGAACAGCATGATGACGATCACCCGGTTTTCATTTCAGTCAGTTTCATCCAGTCCTTTCAATTTGCAGGCGTAACATTTAACTCAGGAGGTGCGGCTATGAGGCGTTTGTTCGTGTTTATCGTAATCGGTGCATTAGTTCTGGGGCTGTCCACTGCTTGGGCCCAGCAAAAAAACGTGCGTCTCTCCATTGCCACCGGGGGGACCGGCGGCGTCTATTATCCCCTGGGGGGCGGTATGGCCAACGTCCTGTCCAAATACATCCCCTATGCCGATGCTACCGCGGAGGTAACGTCGGCCTCTGTCGACAACTGCCTGCTGGTCGGCGCCAAAAAAGCGGATATGGCCCTGATTATGGCGGATGTGGGCTGGGATGCCTATACCGGCAAAGGCAAATTTAAAGGGAAGCTTCCCATTACGACCCTGGCGGTCCTGTATCCGAACACCATGCATGTCGTGACCCTGGAAGGAAAAGGCATTGAAAAGATGTCGGACTTGAAGGGCAAAAGAGTTTCGACCGGTTCACCCGGAAGCGGCACCGAGGTCAAGGGGCTGCGGGTCCTGGAGGCTTATGGCCTGGACCCGGACAAAGACATGACCCGGGACCGCTTGGGCGCAGCCGAATCTGCCGGCGCCATCAAGGACGGCAAGATCGACGCATATTTCTGGGACGGCGGGATTCCGACGGCTTCGATTACCGACCTGGGTGCGACACCCGGCGTAAAATTAAAACTTATCAACCATGGGGATGGCGTCGCCAAAATGAGAGAGAAATACGGCCCCTTGTATGTCAAGGGGAGCATTCCTCCCAACAGCTATCCCGGACAGGATCAGAAAATCGAAATCGCGGTGGTCTGGAACCTCCTGATCTGCAATGCGGACATGGATGAAAAAGTCGCTTATGACATTGTCAAGACCCTCTTCGAGAAAAAACCGGACCTGATTGCAGTCCACAAAATTGCCGCGGAATTGGTATACGAAAGCCAGGCGGACGGATCCCCCGTTTCCTTTCACCCCGGCGCCGTCAAATACTTTAAAGAAAAAGGAATTAACATTAAGTAGGTGAAGCCTAAGTGCTCTGGGGCGAACATTCGGTGACGTATTATCGCGAACTGGGTTTAAATACACAATTGCTAGAAATCCCCCTTGCCCCCTTTAATAAGGGGGGAACTTTTACCCCTCCCTTTTGCAACGGGAGGCCGGGAGGGATTTTAAAACGTAATCGCATTTATGCCGACATGTACTAAGCTCCGGCCCCTCCTGACATTCATCGGCTTACTGATAATGACAGGTGGGGCTTTGCTTTTATTCGGGAGGGCGACCGTCCTTGAACTTGTCAATCTGGATCAAAAACGCGTCTCGCTGATCAGGGTCAGCCCGTCCGAACGGTTTAGCATGGTTTATGTTCACTCGATCTATGACGCCGAAGTGGTCGAGGAGTTCGAGGTGGGAACGGCAGCCCTCATCCTCAGGGGCGTCCGGACTGAAAACCCGCGGGTGATGGAATATTATGGTTTTGACAGCGTTCAAGGGTTTCACCCGCTGGAGCTGCAATTTAAAGAACCCCTGGTCATCAAAAGGGCAATGGAGCAGGACCAGGAATTTATTTTTAAGGGAAAAAAAATGCATCTGGCCGAATTGGCCGAAAAGGGCGACCGGATTCAACTGCGTCTGACGGCGGTTTCCTGGGGAACGTATTTTCTGGCGAAGCTTTTAGATGCGCCGCTGACAACCCCGAAAAGTGAATCATGGAGCGATCAATGACAGCTGAAATCATGAACGCAACGCAGGATGCGGCTATTTCCGAAGAAGCCCTGAAGAAGGCTGAAAAATTCATCGAAGAGGAAGAAGGTCCCTCCCGCCGGCTGTCCGGCAAAACGGACCTGTTCATCACGGTGGTGGCGGTGGCCATGTCCCTGATCCACCTCTATGCCGCGGCCGGAATTATCATGACCCAGATTTTGCGGGGCATCCACGTGATGTTCGTACTTTTTCTGACCTTCCTGGTCTTTCCTTCATTCAAACGCTATGCAGACCGGATCAAATGGTTTGACGTGGTCCTGTCCCTCCTGGGGGTGGCCGTCATCGTTTACATGTTCGCGGATTTCGAGGACTTTATCTACCGTGCCGTGATTCCCAATTTCTGGGACAAATTTTTCGGGGTTACCCTGATCCTCCTGGTCCTGGAAGCTACCCGGCGGACAAGCGGATGGGTCATGCCGGCCGTGGTGATAGTCTTTATCATCTATGCCTTCATCGGACCGGATCTGCCGTCACCCTGGACTCACCGGGGATACGACGTCGACCGGATCGTGGGGCACATGTACATGACCCTGGAGGGGATCTTCGGTGTTCCCATCGATGTGTCGTCCACCTTCATCATCCTGTTCACCATCTACGGGGCCTTTCTGGAATTTTCAGGCGCCGGCAAGTTCTTTATCGATTTTTCATTTGCCGCCATGGGCGGAAAACCCAGCGGGGCCGGCCGCACGGTCACCCTGGCATCTTTCCTGCTGGGCGGTCCGTCCGGGAGCGGGGTTGCCACGACGGTTACGCTGGGGTCAGTGGCCTATCCCATGCTGGCAAAGGCGGGATACAGCAAGGATGCCGCCGGCGGGCTCCTGTCGGCCGGCGGCATCGGGGCGATTCTGTCGCCGCCGGTTCTGGGCGCAGCCGCCTTTCTGATAGCCGAGTTTCTGAAAATGACCTACCTGGACGTCATCATCATGGCCGTCATTCCCACCTGCCTCTATTACTTTTCGATTTTTCTGATGGTGGAGCTGGACACGAAAAAATTCGGGGTTCGGGAGATCGCCTTTGACAAAACCTACAGCCTGTGGCAGCTTACCTATCTTTATGGATTCCACTTCATATCCCTGATTGCCATAGTCGCCATCATGGTCATCGGCTATACCCCCATCCTGGCGGTTTTCTGGGCTACGGTGATTGCTTTTGCGGTCAGCTTCATCCGCAAGGATACGGCCCTTACCCCTAAAAAGCTGATCAAGGCCCTGCGGGGCGGTTCAACCGGCGTCTTGAGCGTTGCCTGCACCTGCGCCGCCGCCGGGATTATTGTGGGGATCGTAACCCTTACCGGCCTGGGTTTAAAATTCAGCTCCATTATCATCGCCTATGCCGGCGGCAGTCTTCTGATGACCGCCATCTATACGGCCCTGATCGTATGGGTCATCGGCCTGGCGGTGCCGGTAACCGCCTCCTATATCATCGCGGCGGTGATTGCCGCACCCGCCCTGATCATGCTCGGGGTTCCGGATTTTGCAGCCCACATGTTTGTTTTTTACTATGCCGTCCTATCGGAAGTCTCTCCACCCACCGCCCTTTCCTGTTTTGCGGCGGCCGCGCTTACCGGCGGAAACCCCTATAAGACCACCCTGTATGCCTGGAAATACACCCTCCCGGCCTTTATCGTTCCCTTCATGTTTGTGCTGCACACCAAAGGGGCCGGGATTCTTTTGAAAGGTCCGCCCCAGGACGTGATCTGGACGATCATTACGTCTTTTCTGGGGATGACGGCGCTGGCCTGCGGGGTTGAAAACTATATGCTGAAGCAGACGACCCTGTATGAGCGGCTCATGCTTTTTGCCGGCGGGATGCTATTGATCTATCCGGAGACAGCGTATAGTGTGATCGGGATCGCGCTGATGATCGGGGTGTTCATATCGCAAAAACTGAGAAAGGGGCCGGGGGAGCTTGTAGAGTCGGCCTGATCGCGGCTAAAAATACCCCCTTTTTTTGAAAACAGGGACCCCGCAACTCGGTGCAAGATTCAGTATTGTCTCCAACAACAAGAGGAGATCACTGTTCACACGGCAACTGAGCAGACCAACATTCGAGTTTAGCCGGCTATCAGAGCATTGTACATTCATGGAGTATGCCAGTGTATACACCTGGTATCAAAGGGTACGACAGTCCAAAGCCTCCGCTGCATCAATGCCATAACTCCCAGCATTCATTGAGAGTTTAAGAGAAAATATGGTGGGATTGCGCGGGAAAACCCTTAAGGGAAAATATGCGCTTTACATCGAAGATATTAACAAGATCCTGGCCGAGTGCACGCGAGTACTGAAACCTGGACGCTTTTGCACCATCATTATCGGAACCAACGATAATCAATTGAGCAAGGCGATGGATATACCGAAGGCAGAAGTGACAGGACTCAATAAAATCATAATCGATCTTGCTCAGCCCCTCGGCTTTTCCCATATCCGGACCCTGTCAAGGCAAATATCGGGAATCGCCAATACCATGCGAAACGAGTATATTGTGATCTTGGCTAAGAACTGATTTTAACCGCCAATCTCAAACGGACCCAGCCTGCCGTGGTGAAGTTCTATTTTCATGGGTCCGTCAAGAGCAAGAAAACCGTTCCCGGTGACATGCCACAAGTGCCAGGGGGCATTCGGATAATTGCCTTTATCGAAGGTGAGGTTGTGATCGAGAAGATCCTCAGTCACCTGGGCTTGCCTGGCCCGTGCGTCGCACGCCGACAGGTGGAAAGTGAAGCGAAAGCCGCTGACGCGCGCCAACGCCCCGCCTTTTATTTCGGATTAATATCCGTTTCCCTATGTGGATGATTATGTGATCGGTCCCGACTATCCAATCGACTTGTCCGGCGAAGTTCGAAGAACGACACCTATGAGTTCGATCTGTAATGGTTATTCTCGGAGATTACCACGATATAATAATATTTCCTGATCAATAACTGTTTTTCTTGACTTATTCCAATCGAATTCGCACTCAAATATGACGGGACCAATCCGGCGATCCTGGCCGTCGTATTTCAGAAGGCGGATGAGGCGGATTTCCTTGAATATGTCCGCTCCAAACCAAACGGATTGTCGATGCCAGGTTTCGCGATTCCGATTACCGAGCGGATCAGACCTATGTCGGTGAAAACGTCGCCTGGCAGAAAGAAAGAATTCATTTCGCGTGCCCAAAGCCGGAAGACCTGGCCAGCCTGATGGATGGCCTGACAACGACCCACGAACGCATCAGGCAAGGGGGGGTGCCCCCGGTTATTCATGCCGCCGTCATCGCTTATGGATTTGTTTTTATACATCCGTTCAAAGACGGCAATGGCCGTATCCACAGTTTTCTGATCCACAACATTCTTGCCCGGCGTGGTTTTACATCCGAAGGTGTGATGTTCCCCATATCAGCCTCCATGCTGAAAAACCCAGCCGATTATGACGCTTCTTTGGAGATGTTCTCCCGGCCACTCATGCCCCTGGTGGAATACACGCTCGATGAAGATGGCCGTATGACCGTGCACAATGAGACGGCCGCATGGTACCGCTATATGGACATGACGCCCCAGGCAGAGGCGCTTTTCCGTTTCATTGAACAGACCATAGATAACGAACTCGCAGGCGAATTGGCGTTCATCGCCAACTATGATCAGAGCAAAAAAGCGGTCCAGGCAGTCGTGGACATGCCCGATCGTCTGATCGATCTCTTCATTCGCTTCTGCCTCCAAAACAACGGGCGACTCGCTTCAAGGAAACGCGCGAGCCAATTCGAGTTCCTCTCGGATGAAGAAATCACCCACATGGAACAAGCCGTTCAAAGCGCCTATGGGAACCCCACCGCAGGTGCCGAATGAGGAACACGAGGGCATGCGGCTTTTACTGATCAGCGATACCCACGGCAATTCTGGCATCATCGATAATACGCAAACCGACCCTGTTCATCCCTGCCGGCGTTCGACGCCCCCGTATCAAATACGGGGCAGGCTCTGGAATGGCTGGCGGCTATGCCTGCCTGTGCGTGCCGCACGCAGACAGGTGTTCGCACATCCCCAACAAGGGCGAGTCCCGCCGCTGGCGGGAGTTCGGTACTATGGGTATTATAGTCCCGCCGGGCGGGATCACGCGGAAAACGAAAAAAAACCGTTCAAAGCGCGCATGGCGGGAAACTTAGAGAAAGGTGTTGACAGGATCAGAAATAAGTTATGCGTTTTTTATAAATCGTTCAATTTTATTTATGGAGCTTAGACATTTATGGCCACAGTTAAAGCATTGTCCAAGGGGCAAATTGTCATACAGATATATCGATACCTTGAGCATCAACGAACTGCCCGTAAATTCAAACCGGTTCAATTGATTTTATGTATTTACCCCCGATTATATTCGGGGGCAGTTCAGTTTGATCTCATTTCTGCGATTTTTTGGAGAATCCAGATCGCTTCAGCAAGGCCGACTTTCCCGTCGCCATCCACATCAGCTACCTCGAAAGCTGGAATGAACATTATGGAGCTCACCCGGAGAGCCATAATCGCGTCGGACAGAGTCACCGCTCCGTCCCCGTCAACATCGCCTTTGATTGCAAATACGGCGTAAACCAAGATGTTATCATTTATGGTGACGATGCAGGGGCCTGTGCCGGAACAGGCGCCCATCCATCCGCTGAAGGCGAAAGCAGCATCGGGTGTTGCGATGAGGGCAACGGGCATATCTCGGCTAAAGGGCGCACGGCAATCGCTTCCGCAGTCGATGCCGGGGGGGGTGCTCGTCACCGTTCCGGAACCCACACCCTGTTTCATGACGTTCAGGAAGCCCCCCCGATTGTAGAAGATCTGCACAAATTCGACGATGCCCTGAGAGGCGGTTTGATAACCGCCTATAGCGACTCCCCGCGCCCGGATCCAGAGGTTTCGATTAAAAAAAGGGGATAACCCCGTGAGCTGCCATCCGCCGGGAATGCGGGTCGCCGCGCCCAGCGGCGCCCAGGTACTGCCGTCCTCTGACAGCTCGAATACCACATGATACAGTTCAGGACCTGTGCCACTGTGCATCCAGGTCGCCGCCGTCCCGTCCGCCGAGACGGAAAAGTTCTGGCTGGCGGGAAGATTATTGCTGAGGCGGGCGATTTGTTTTCGCACTATGCCGCCGATGGCGGTGAAAGGCCCCCCGATAAGGACTTTCCCGTCAGGCTGGAGGGCGATGGCGTAAATTGTATTGTTCGGATCGGGGTTGAAGGATGCATCCAGGCTGCCATCGGTGTTGAGTCGAGCGATGCGGTTCTTTGCCGTTCCGCCGATGGTGGTGAACCCCCCCCCCGACGAGAATCTTCCCGTCCGCCTGGAGGGCGATGGCGTAAACAACAGGGCCGTTCGCATCGGGGTTGAAGGCTGCATCGAGACTGCCGTCGGCGTTGAGTCGGGCGATACGATTGCGCCCGGTGCCGCCAATGGTGCTGAACACCCCCCCGATGAGAATCATCCCGTCCGGCTGGAGGGCGAGCGTGTAAACAGAATCGTTCGCATCGGGGTTGAAGGTTGCATCGAGACTGCCGTCGGTGTTGAGTCGGGCGATACGATTGCGCCCGGTGCCGTCGATGGTGGTGAACTCCCCCCCGATGAGGATTTTCCCGTCAGGCTGGAGGGCGATGGCGATGACCGTGCCGTTCGCATTTGGGTTTAAGGTTGCATCCAGGCTGCCGTCGGCGTTAAGTCGGGCGATGCGATTGCGTCCGGTGCCGCCGATGGTGGTGAACCCCCCCCCGATGAGGATCTTCCCGTCCGGCTGGAGGGCGATGGCGAAGACCGAGCTGCTCGGATCGGGGTTGAAATCCGCATCAGGTGTGCCGTCAATATTGAGTCGAGCGATGCGGTTCCGTGTTATGTTCCCAATAGCGGTAAAATTCCCCCCGAGAAGTATCTTCCCGTCGGCCTGAAGAGCGATGGCGTCAACAGAGCCGAAAGCATTGGGGTTGAAGGCCGGATCGAGGCCTCCGTCGATGTAGAGTCGAGCGATGCGGTTCCTTGCGGTGCCCCCGACGCTGCCGAAACTCCCCCCGATAAGGATCTTCCCGTCTGCTTGAAGTACGATGGCGCGGACCCGGTCGTTCGCATTGGAGTTAAAGTCTTCATCGAGGCTGCCGTCGGGGCTAAGCCGGGCAATGCGATTGCGCCCGGTGACCCCGATGGCGGTGAAAGTCCCGCCGATCAGAATCTTTCCGTCCGCTTGAAGGGCGATGGAAAAGACCCAGGCGTTCGCATCGGGGTTGAAGGTTACATCCAGGCTGCCGTCGGGGTTGAGTCGGGCGATGCGGTTCCGCGCCGTGCCGCCGATGGTGGTGAACCCCCCCCTATGAGGATCATCCCGTCCGGCTGGAGGGCGAGCGTGTGAACAGAACCGTTCGCATCGGGGTTGAAGGCCGCATCCAGGCTGCCATCGGTGTTGAGCCGGGCGATGTAGTTCCGCACCGTGACGCCGAAGGCGGTGAAATCCCCACCGATGAGGATCTTCCTGTCTGCTTGAAGGGCAAAGGCTCGGACAACGCCGTTGGCACTGGGGTTGAAGGTTACATCGAGGCTGCCGTCGGGGTTGAGTCGGGCGATGCGATTGCGCCCGGTGCCGCCGATGGCGGTGAAAGCCCCGCCGATCAGAATCTTTCCGTCCACCTGAAGGGCGAGCGTATAAATCTCATCGTTCGCACCGGGGTTAAAGGCCGCATCGAGGCTGCCGTCGGGGTTGAGTCGGGCAATGCGATTGCGCCCTGTGCCCCCGATAGTGGAAAAAGCACCCCCGATGAGAATCTTTCCGTCCGCCTGAAGGGCAAAGGCTCGGACAACGCCGTTGGCACTGGGGTTAAATCCGTCGTTTACCGAGATGTCGGCATAAACGTTAACGGCAAAAAGAATGGTAATTACAGATAGAAGAAGGGGTAATGCTATCTTCCAATAAACCGTCTTTTCAAAACCTAACAAAAACATGGCATCTCCTTTTAATTCAAGAATTCAATTAATTCTGGCGGATTAATCCTCGAAATAGTCAGTATTCGGTTTAAAGCAACTGATACAGACTGCCGCAAACGTCCTGAGTGGCCACCGTCAGCCGGGTCTTGCCGCCGCTTAAGGCCTGTCCCACTTCGTTGAGGGCTTTCTGGGGGGTATTGTTGACTTCGCTGAGATGTGCCAGAATTACATGCTTCAGATCGTCGTGCTTTAATTCACCCAGCAGCTCCCGGGTGTCGATGTTGGATAGATGGCCGCTGCGGCTTTTAATGCGCTGTTTCAGCGGCCAGGGGTAGGGGCCCTGCAGGAGCATGTCCGGATCATGGTTGGCTTCGATGACCATCAAATTGCAATTTTTCAGATGTTCTTTCACCAGGGACGTGGCAATGCCTAGATCCGTGGCGATGCCGATTTTGGCACCGTTTTGTTGAACGGTAAACCCGGCCGGATCCTGGGCGTCATGGGAAACCGAAAACGGCTGGATCGTTAATGTCTTGACGCGGAAGGCCGAACCGCATTCAAAAAATTGCCGGTCGGCAAGCTCCCCCAGAAGGGATAAAGCCGCCTGCCCGGTTTTGCGGTTCATGAAGACCGGCAGGCCGAAGCGGCGTGAAAGGATGCCGACTCCCTGAATATGATCATTGTGTTCATGGGATACGATGATGGCGTCGAGTGTTTGGGGAGAAAGCCCCCGGGATAATAACCGGCGTTCAATTTCAATTCCGGAAAGGCCGGCATCCAGCAGGATCGAAGTGTTTCCGTTGGAGACGTAAACGGCGTTGCCTTTGCTGCCGCTGGCCAGCATGCAAACGGAGAGATTGCATTCAGAAGCTTCCGCGGGCGCCATATCCGATTGAAGCGGATCGTTCATTTGGTGCCCGTATGGCCGAATCCGCCGGCATTCCGGTCGGTTTCATCGAGCTTGGCGACCACTTTGAGTATGGCTTTGAAAACCCGGTTGATGACCATCTGGGCGATGCGGTCGCCGCGATGAAAGGTGTAGCTTTTGCGTCCCAGATTGATAACGGCGATCATGACTTCACCGCGATAATCGGCATCAACGGTTCCGGGCGAGTTGATCAGACCGATGCCGTGTTTGACGGCCAGACCGCTCCTGGGCCTGATCTGGGCCTCAAAGCCTGCGGGGATGGCGATGGAAAATCCCGTCGGGATCAGGGTGATTGCGCCGGGCTCCAAGTCCAGATCCTGCCGGATGGCGGCGCGGATGTCCATCCCGGCGGACTGCGGTGTCATATACTGCGGTAGGGGGATGTCCGCGTCGGAATCCGGCCGCAGGCGGGTGATGCTTATTGTGGGGGTTTCCGTCATGTTCCAGTTCAGAGCTGCCGCCGGTCGACAAAACGGCCAGCTTGAGCGAATAATAAGCAAATAGCGACATCAAACGGTGTGTCCTTTGCCGGTTGTCCGTGGTCCCGCCCTGGCGGGATAAATGCAATGGACGACCGACCACTTACTACGGACTATATCATCCGACGGTGGACGTTCCTTTTCATACGAGCATCTCTTCAAACTTACCCTGGCCCTCTACCGGCCCGAGGATCGTCAAGGCCGGCGGCCCGGACCTAAAGAGGGTTGCCGCCAGATCAAAGATGTCTTCGGAGGAAACCCGGTCAACGCCTTCGATGACTTCCTCCAGCGGCAGGTGGCGCTCCCAATAAAGTTCGTTTTGCGCCATCCGGACCATCTGACTGTCGCTGCTTTCGGAAGCCAGCAGCAGACTGCCCTTGGTGTATTCCTTGGCGGCCTGAAGTTCGGATAATGTGACCGGCTCGGCGGCCAGGTTTTGCATTTCCTTCAGGATTAACGTGGTGGTCTCCTCGACTTTGTCGGGGGCGACACCGGCATAGACTCCGAAGATGCCGGTGTCGACATGCGACGAGACATAAGAGTAAACATTGTAGGCCAGCCCCCGGCGTTCCCGGATTTCCTGAAAAAGACGCGAACTCATATTGCCGCCCATAATGGTGTTCATCAGGAAAAAACCGTATCGCCGGGGGTCGGCGGCAGCCAGGCCTTGTGTGTTCACGCAAATGTGCGCCTGTTCCAGATCCTTATGATTCAATGTCACGGGGTAGCGGCTCTCCGGGGTAACCCGGTCCGGAAACCCGTTGCCGGGCTGAATCGATTCAAAGGCGGGGCCTACCTGTTCGACGATCCGGTCATGCTCCAGATTGCCCGCCATGGAGATTATGATTCGATCGGGCTGATACAGCCGGGAAAAAAAGGATTTAATCGTATCGGCCTCAAACCGGTTGATATTTTCCGGAGTGCCCAGGATCGAACGTCCCAGGGGATTATCGCCCCAGAAGGCATTTCCGGCGAGGAGGTGGATATAATCGTCCGGAGTGTCCTCCAGCATGCCGATTTCCTGCAGGATGACCGGCCGCTCCTTTTCGACCTCGTTGCCATCAAAAACGGAATTCAGGAAAATATCCGAGAGAATGTCGGCCATGGTATTAAGGTGGGTATCCAGCACCTTGGCGTGGTAGCAGGTGTGCTCCATGGCCGTAAACGCATTGGTGTGCCCCCCGATGGCGTCAAATTCCTTGGCGATCTGATAACCGGTCCGTTTGCGGGTTCCCTTAAAGATCATGTGTTCGATAAAATGGGAAAGTCCGTTTTCAGGGGCGGCTTCATCGCGCGCTCCCACATTGACCCAGACCCCCATGGAAACACTGCGGACGTAGGGCATTTTCCGGGTTAAAATCCGGACGCCGTTGCTTAAAAGCGTTTTATTCACTTCCGGGTTCATTTTTTTCCTGGGCCTGGTCTTCCAGTACGGCTTTGTGGCTGAGGCGGATTTTGCCGTCCCGGGTGACTTCGAGCACTTTGACCTTCAAGGCGTCGCCTTCCTTAACGACATCGGACACTTTGTGAACGCGCTGGGCGGCAAGCTGGGAGATGTGCACCAGGCCGTCCGTTCCCGGAAAAATCTGAACAAAAGCCCCGAAATCCATGATCTTCACAACGGTGCCGTCATAGACCTTGCCGACCTCGGGCACCTGGATGATATTATTAATCATGTCCAAAGCGGCCTTGGCATCGGTTTCAGAGGTGGCTGCAATTTTAACAATGCCGGAGTCGTCGATTTCGATCCGGGTATTGGTCGTGCTCTGGATGGATCGAATGATTTTTCCGCCGGGACCGATTACTTCGCGAATCTTATCCGGGTTGATTTCAATGCTGATGACCTTGGGGGCGTAACGCGAGATGTCCTTGCGCGGCTCGCTGAGGGTTTGCAGCATTTTTTCCAGGATAAAGAGCCGGCCGCTGCGGGCTTGCGCCAGGGCTTGCTGCATGATTTCTTTTGAAAGTTCGAGGATTTTGATGTCCATCTGCAGCGCCGTAATTCCCCCGCTTGTGCCTGCAACCTTAAAATCCATGTCACCGGTGTGGTCTTCGTCACCGAGAATATCCGACAGAATAACCACCGTTTCGCCGTCTTTCACCAGCCCCATGGCAATACCGGATACCGGCGCCTTGATGGGGATGCCGCCGTCCATCAGGGCAAGGGTTCCCGCACAAACCGTTCCCATGGAGGAGGAGCCGTTCGATTCCAAAACCTCCGAAACCAGGCGGATGGTATAGTCAAACGTCTCTTTATCAGGAAGAACTTTTTCAAGGGCACGGGTGGAAAGGCCTCCGTGGCCGATATCCCTTCGGCTGGGGCCGCCCAGGCGTTTGGCTTCGCCCACCGAAAAAGGCGGGAAATTGTAATGCAGCATGAACGGGCGAAACTCTTCGCCAATCAACGTCTCCACCCGTTGCTCATCCGGACCGGAACCGAGGGTCAGGACGCTGAGAACCTGGGTTTCGCCGCGCGTAAAAAGGGCGCTGCCGTGGGGGCGGGGGAGGAGTCCGGTTTCACAGGCAATCGGCCGGATTTCATCGAATTTGCGGCCGTCGATGCGGCGGCCTTCCTTTAAAATAAGGTCACGGCAAACCTGCTTCTGAATCGCATCAAGGAGTTCGTAAACTTCGGCCTTGCGATCGGCCGCTGCTTCACCCAGCGCTTCAAAAATTTCCTGCTTGACTGTGCGCAGGGCCGAAATCCGGTTTGTTTTTTCCGGTACCAGAACGGCCTCACGTATCCGCACGGCTGCGTCAGGCCCGATTTTTCCAACCAGGGTTTCGTCCTTTTGCGGCGGCGTAAACACCCGTTTGGGGACGCCCAGCTTTTCACGCAGCTGCAGCTGCAGATCAATAAGGGGCAGCATCTGTCTGTGACCGAAGAAAATGGCTTCCAGCATGTCCGCTTCGCTGACAACATTGCCGCCGCCTTCCACCATTACCACGCCGGTTTTGGAGCCTGCGACGATGATGTTGATATCGCAGCTTTCATATTCCTGCAGAGTCGGGTTGATTTTCAGCCGACCGTCGATGCGGCCGACCCGCACGGCCGCAAGGGGACCGGCAAACGGAATATCCGAAAGGACCAGCGCAGCCGAGGCGCCATTCATGGCCAGAACATCCGGATCGTTTTCCTGGTCCATGGAAAGAACCGTTGCAATCACCTGGGTTTCAAAATTATATTTCTTGGGAAAGAGCGGACGAATCGGCCGATCGATCAACCGGGCGGTCAGGGTTTCTTTTTCGCTGGGTCGTCCAATTTCACGCCGGAAGTAATTGCCCGGTATCCGGCCGGCGGCATAAATCTTTTCCTGGTATTCGACCGTAAGGGGCAGGAAATCCGTGTTGCGTTCATCGTGAGTGGATACCGCTGTCACCAGTACCACCGTTTCTCCATATTTGACCCAGACCGAACCGGACGCCTGTTTGGCGAGCTTGCCGGATTGGATGCTCAGGGTTTTATCCCCGATTTCCGCGTTGAGTAAAACTTCCATAATTATCTCCTCTAAAAAAATCATTGGCCCGGTGACGATATCCCCGACGCCTGCTCGCCAGCCGGGTAAATAGCGCAGGAGGCATATCTGCGAGCCGCTCCCCTCCGGGGGGATTTAGCGCCGCAACCCGAGGGTTTCAATAATTGTCCGATAACGCTGGACATCTTTGTTTTTAACATAATTCAGCAGCCGGCGGCGGCGTCCCACCAGCATCAGCAACCCCCTGCGGGAATGATGGTCTTTTTTATGAATTTTCAAGTGTTCGGTAAGGTAATCGATCCGATGGGACAGGAGCGCTACCTGGACCTCGGGGGAACCCGTATCGGTGTCATGCAATTTAAAGCGCGCGATTACAGCCTGTTTATTTTCTGATGATAAGACCACTTTCTTTATGCCTCCTTCTAAAATTATCAGATCCTATTGTATTGGGACATCGTTTGCAAAAATCGGCCTTATTATACATCTTCTAATGATGAAATACACACTTATATTTATAAGCCCGATCTTTTTTGTTTAAACCCACTATTGCCAGAAGCCGATTATCAGGGTCAACCACCTTGATAAGGTCACCTAAAGCAGCTTGCCGACCGGCATCCAGATCGGCGGCCGTCAGGGGTTTCCCAAACCGGATTTTATCTATCAGGCCGCTGCCGGCAACAAACGCCGGCATGTTGCGCAGAGCGCCGGCCATGTCAATGATGTGATCCTGAACGTTTCCGGAAGCCGCAACCGCTTCCAGGGCCGGCAGCGTAATGGCTTCGCGGATTGAAAATCCGCTGGTTTCAAGCCGGCGCAGCGCCTGCAAGTGCCCGCCGCATCCCAGGACGGCGCCGATGTCGGCGCACAGGGTGCGGATGTATGTTCCGGCGGAACAGGAAACCACAAAACGTATTTCCGGGAGCGTCATCGCGCGGATGTCGATAGCTGCAATCTGGACGCTCCGGGCGGATTTTTGCACCGGCCGGCCGCTCCGGGCAAGCTTATACAGCGGCACCCCGTTGTGTTTTAATGCCGAAAAAACGGGCGGCTGCTGCTGAATCGTTCCGGTAAATTGTTGCAGTGTCGATCGGATTTCATTTTCAGAAAATTCAATCGTATCACACCGCGAAGTCACTGCTCCGGTGCGGTCCTGGGTATCGGTATTGATGCCGAGCCGGAGGACCGCCTCATACACTTTGTGATCGCTTAAAAAGAACCGCGCCAGCCGGGTAGCCTGGTTGATACAGCAGATCATGACGCCGGTTGCCATCGGGTCCAGCGTACCGGTATGTCCGATCTTCTTCACCCGCAGCATTTTTTTGACGACGGCCACAAGCTTGGCGGACGTTATGCCGGCGGGTTTGTCAATAATAACAATCCCGTTTACTTCCATTTCCATAGCGACGCGTCAAAGCTCTTCCGCCAGACTGAAAATCCGGTCTTTGATGTCGGCCAGCGGTGCCTGGATGCTGAATCCGGATGCGCTGGCATGGCCGCCCCCCCCGAATGAAGCTGCAATCCGGGCAACATCCACCGTGCCGTCGGAGCGCAGGCTGACATGGAACTGGTTGTTTTTTAAACCGCTCCGGCTGTGCACCTGCTCCTGAATCAGGGCCGCAACCGCGACGGCTTCAATCCGTTTGGCATAATTGATCAGGCCGTCCGCATCTTCCGGCTGGGTGCCGGTTTCAGCCAGCATTTCTTTTGTCACCGTCATCAGGGACAGCCGGCCGTTGCGGGAAATCTCAATGGAGTCCAATGCCAGGTTCAGCAGCTTGATGCGCCCCAGGGAATATTTTCCGTATACCTGCTGCGCAATCTGATACGGATCGGCGTTGCAGGCTATCATCTCCGCGCAGATCGCAAAGGCCGCATGGTTTGTGTTTGAAAACCGAAACGAACCGGTATCGGTTAAAATTCCGGTATAAATCGAATCGGCCATGTCGCGGCTGACGGCAATATCCAGGGCCTTGATCAGCCGGTATACAATTTCCGCTGTAGCGCAGGCCCGGGTGTCAAGCAACCGATATGTTCCGAAACCGGTATTGGTGACATGATGATCCACGTTGATCGTAACCGCGACCTGGGCGGCAACAGCGGCGCCGTTGCCGATTCGTTCGAGGTCGCCGCAATCCAGAATGACGGCCGTATCAAAACCCTCCCCTTTGCGCAGGTGCCGCACGATACGTTTAACCGACGGCAGGAAACGATAAACGGCCGGGATGGGGCTCGGATTGTAAAGGACCGTTTTCTTTTTTAGAAAATCCAGCGCCAGTCCCAACGCCAGCAGGGACCCAATGGCATCGCCGTCCGGGTTTTCATGTGACGCCAGTAAAACGTTCCGGCTATTCTTCAATTGTTGTACGATCTGATCCATGTTCGGTTTTTAATGATTTTAAAATCGTATCGATGCGGATTCCATAATCAAAGGAATCGTCATAAAAAAATTTCAGTTCGGGCATATAGCGTAAACCCAATTTAGGGGCCAGTTCGCGTTTTAAATATCCCAGTGCCTTTTTAAAGCCGTCCGCGGCTGCCTGTTTGCGACCGGCATCACCTGAAGTGATAAAAAATACATGGGCGCTTTTTAAATCGGCCGAGACCTTAACCCCGGTGATGCTTGTCGATTTAAGACGCGGGTCTTTTATATCTTTAAGCAACAGCTCAGACAGCAGTTTATGGATCAGCCCCCCTACCCGGTCCGATCGTGCGAAAGGTTTCATAAATGAATGATCTCCATTTCGGTGTCGACGACCTCCGCCAGGTTCAGTTCCTCAACAAAGTTGAACATTTTATCAATTTTTGAATTCAGCAGCATGCGGTTGTTGCCGGCCAGGGCAAAACCGATTTCGGCCTTCTGGTAAACATCATTGGATCCGACCTCGGCGATGGATGCATTGAAAGCGTTGCGCAGCCTGCTGATAATCGCTTTGATGATTTTTCTTTTGCCCTTCAGGCTGTGGCAGTCATGCAGCCTGAATCTGATGATTCCGAACCCGACAACCATGCTCATTACACCCCTAACTCAGCCGGAAATCCGAAGCATGTCTATATTCAAGCCGACAGGCGCAAATTCGAAATTGAGGCTTCAAGGGGTTTAGGCTGAAGACTGTTAGGCTAAATGAAAACAATCACTTGACCTTCAGCCTTCAGTCTGGTTTAGTCATTTACCACCTCAAAGACCCACCCAAAAACGGGGATGCTTCTGATAAAGCGCCTACGCGAGTTCCGGCTTGATTTCCTCTAAATAATAACACTCGAATACATCGCCGACCTTGATATCGTTAAAATTTTCAATGCCGATACCGCATTCGTATCCGCTTGGCACCTCTTTGGCATCGTCCTTAAAACGACGCAGGGATGAAATTTTACCCTCATAGATGACAATGCCGTCCCGCAGGACCCGAACCGGCCGGTTACGTTCAATTTTACCGTCGGTAACATAGCTTCCCCCGATGGTGCCCACTTTAGGAACGTGAAAAACTTCACGGATTTCCGCGCGGCCCAGACTGCGTTCTTCAAAGGTGGACGACATCAGACCGACAATCGCATCCCGGACGTCTTTAATCACATCATATATGATGCTGTAAAAATTCATTTCGACGTTTTCTTCATTGGCGAGATCCTGAACTTTGGGACTTGGCCGAACATTAAAACCGATGATGATCGCTTCGGATACGCTCGCCAAGGAAACATCCGATTCGGTAATGGTCCCGGTTGCAGCATGGATGACATTGATTTTGACTTCTTCATTAGAAAGTTTGATGAGAGAGTCCCGCAAGGCCTCAATGGACCCCTCCACGTCCGCTTTAATAATCAGATTCAAATCTTTGACTTCACCGGCCTTCAGACTTTCATAAAGCTTTTCCAGGCTCAGCCGGCTGGTTTTGGCCAGGTCATTGGAGCGTCGTTTCTGAACCCGGTGGAGGCTGATCTGCCTTGCGTTTTTTTCGTCATCCAGGGCGACCAGATCGTCGCCGGCCATGGGCACGCCCGAAAGTCCCTGCACTTCAACCGGTATGGACGGGCCGGCGGATTCCACCCGCTCGCTCTTGTCGTTCAGCATCGCGCGGATTTTTCCATAATGGACCCCGCAGACGATCGTATCGCCGGTGTGCAGGGTGCCGTTTCGGACCAGCACCGTTGCAACCGGGCCTCTCCCGGAATCCAGTTTTGCTTCAACCACGTGGCCGACCGCCAGTTTTGCCGGATTGGCTTTTAACTCCATTAATTCAGCCTGAAGCAGAATCATCTCCAGCAGGGTGTCGATGCCTTCATGGGTTTTGGCGGAGACATCGACAAAAATAGTATCCCCGCCCCAGTCTTCAGGGGTGAGGCCGACATCCGCCAATTGCCGCCGGCTTCGAGCCGGATCGGCGTTAGCCTTGTCGATTTTATTAACGGCTACAATAATGGGAACGCCGGCCGCTTTGGAATGGTTGATTGCTTCAATGGTCTGCGGCATGACGCCATCGTCCGCGGCGACCACCAGGACCACGATATCGGTGACCTTTGCGCCGCGTGAGCGCATGGCCGTAAAGGCCTCATGGCCGGGGGTGTCCAGGAAAACAATTTGTCCTTTTTCAGTGGACACATTGTAGGCGCCGATGTGCTGGGTGATTCCGCCGGCTTCCAGTTCGGTGACGCTGGTCTTGCGAATGACGTCTAAAAGCGAAGTTTTGCCGTGGTCGACATGCCCCATAATGGTTACGACCGGCGGGCGGGGAAGCAAGGCGGCGGGATCGTCCGCTTCGATTTTTTTCAACACGGTATCTTCTTCAAAGGCTGCCTTTTCAAGTTCGTAGTCAAACTCAGCGGCCACCAGCGTGGCGGTTTCAAAATCGATGGTCTGGTTAACGGTGGCGATGACTCCCAGGGCCATCAGTTTTGCGATCATTTCATTGGCCTTGATGCCCATCCGCTTCGCCAGATCCGACAGGACAATTGCTTCGTCAACCTTGATGCGGCGTTTAATGGCCTTGGGAGTTGTAATCTGTGTCTTCTGGCCTTTAACGGCCTTTGTCTTAACCCCTTTGCGCCCCTTCCGATGCCGGGGCTCAGCCGAATAAAGATCCGCTCCTTCGATGATTTCCTTGCGCCGGAATGAAATTTTCTTTTTGAAAAATTTGGGATCTTCCACCACCTCGGCCGGTTTCAGTTTGCCCTTCTTTTTGGGCCGCCCTTTGACCTCTTCCTCATCTGCCGGCAGCGGGGGGGCTTCACCTTTAAGCTTTTTGGCAGGAGCTTTTTTTTCAAATTTATCTTTTACAACCGGAGCTACCGGTTTTTCCGCAACCGGTTCCGGCGCTTTTACGGCCGTTACGGGTGGAAGCTTGATGATTTTAGCCGGGGAGTCTTTTCTGGCTTTTTTGACAACTTTAGCCGGTTTTTCCTTTTTCGGCAGCGGGAGCTTGGTTGGTTGGATGTCCGCCGGCGGGGTGATGGCTTCAACTGCAGGTGCCGGTTCTTCGGCCGGTTCAAGCGATGGCGCTGCCGGCGGTGCGGCTTCGGCTTCTACCCGGGCTTCCTGAGCTTCGATTGCCAGAGAAGGTTCTTCCGCAGGGATGGCTTCCGGTTCCGGCTGCCCGTCGGCCTCAACGGCTTCGACCGGTTCGGCCTCTCCGGCAACCGGCTCCGCCGGCAATTTTTTTTCCGTCACCACTTTTACGCGCCGCCGAATGACCGTCGATTTTACACGGGTTTCAACCACCGTCTCCTTTTTTCTGCCGAGAACAAAGTCCTTAACCTGGGCGATGACATCATCGTCCAGGGAACTCATGTGGCTCTTTACATCAACCTTCATTTCAGCCAGTTTCTCAAGGAGCGCCTTGTTTTCCATGCTAAGATCCCTGGCAAGCTCATATACTCTGATCTTTGCCATCCATCCCCCTTATTTTTCGATCAATAGAGTGTACAGCGGTTTTAAATTTCTATTCCGGTTTGTTCTCCGGCTCTGCTGCCTGAACATTCTCAGCTTTGTCCATAACCGTTCCATCTTCAGCATTTTCCGGTTCTGATCCGGATGGTGCTTCCATTGGGTTTACAGCCTCCGCAGGTTCTACGTTTTGGGACGGCGCCTCTTCAGCGACTTTAGCTGCTTGTGCGGCTTTGGCGGCTGCTTTGGCCGCTTTGGCCGCAATCAGCACCGCCTGTTTGGCCGCTTCGATTAATTTAAGGGCGGTTTCTTCGCCGATCCCCCTGATTTGGACCAGGTCTTCATTGGCTGCTTTGGCCAGCTCTTCCGCAGAGTAAAATCCTTTTTCATATAACGCATCCGCCAGACTCGCACCTACGCCGGGCAGTGCAACCAGCGAGGCATAGCCGTCCTGCAAAGCCTTGCTGTAGCGCGATTCGCTTTGTACATCCAGGTGCCACCCGGTCAGCTTTGACGCCAGGCGGACATTCTGGCCGCGTTTGCCGATGGCAACCGATAGAAAATCATCCGGAACAATGACTTCCATCGCCCGGTTATATTCATCAATAATCACCCGCGAAATTTCAGCAGGGGCCAGGGCATTGCAAACGAATTTAGCCGGGTCCAGATGCCAGGAGATAATGTCAATTTTTTCGCCCCGCAGCTCCTGGACGACATTCTGAACGCGACTCCCTTTCATGCCGACGCAGGCGCCCACCGGATCGATATCCGTATCGTTTGAAGCCACGGCAAACTTGGCCCGGATTCCCGGCTCCCGTGCGGCGCCCATTATTTTTACGATACCTTCGCTGATTTCGGGGACTTCTGTTTTGAACAGATTGATCAGAAAGTTCGGATGGGTTCGCGATAATATGATCTGAGGCCCGCGGGTATCATGCAGAACGTTCAGAATATAGGCCCGGATACGGTCGCCGCGGCGATAGGACTCTTTGGGAACCTGCTCGCGCACCGGAAGGATTCCCTCGGTTTGGCCCAGGTTTACGATAATATCTCCGCGTTCTATGCGCTGGACGATCCCGTTGATGATTTCCCCTTTGCGCTCAATAAAACTCGAATAGACGGCATCCTTTTCAGCATCCTTCATTTTTTGAATAATGACCTGTTTGGCGGATTGCGCTGCTATGCGCCCGAATGTGGCCGGTTCCATTTTGGTTCCGATACTGTCGCCGATCTCACATTCCGGATCCAGTTTGCGGCCGTTTGCCAGGCTGATTTGAAGATCCGGCTCTTCGATCGTTTCCACCACCTCTTTAAACTGAAAGACCTCGATTTCTCCGTTTTCTTCATTGTACTGAACTTCGATATCGATGTTGCTTCCAAATTTTTTTCGGGCAGCGGATTTAAGGGCCTCTTCCAGGGCTTTGATTAAAACCGATCGATCAATGCCCCTGTCTCGACTGACCTGTTCTACGACTCGTTTGATGTCTGCAATTAACATTGGGCTTCTCCATGATAATCAACCAGTCGCGCCCGCGCAATTTCCTGTAAAGGGATCGCGACCATTTCGTCTCCAACCAGGAGTGAAACTATTCCGCCGGATATGCCGGACAGAACTCCCTTGAAGTTTTTTTGTCCGCCGATTGGCTTTGACGTTTTTATTTTTGCGATATTTCCTTTAAACCTGTCATAATCGACCTCCCTGCTCAGGGGGCGATCGGTTCCCGGCGATGTAACTTCCAGATTGTATGGACCGGCGCTTTCAATGGCGACATCCAGCAGGTCCCCCATCTGGCGGCTGATATTGACACAATCGTTCAGCGTCACCCCCCCGGATCGGTCGATATAAAGCCGCAGGATTCTGCCGCCGGCTTCCCGCTGAAATTCAACATGAACCAGTTCCATGTCTTCGGCATCACACAACTGCTGCGCCAGGCGCTTTGCCTGGTCGACAAGCTCCTGCCAGGATTTAGGCGTTGTGGCAACCTGCCCGGCCGCTGCCGCTTTCAATTTTATTTTTTTCCGTCCAGTCACCGGTTTCTCCGGTTTCCTATTAAAACAAAAAACGGGCAACAGCCCGTTTTTTCTCATTCAGGTAGATTGTTAAAGCGGAACTAAAAATAATCAATTCATGAAATTAACACCGCAAATAAATAAACACAAGCCACAAATGATACGCTACCTTAACTACCCTTTAATGAAAAAGGCGGACTTTCATGGAGCGGGCAACGAGATTCGAACTCGCGACTCCAAGCTTGGGAAGCTTGTACTCTACCAGCTGAGTTATGCCCGCGTTCCCGTTCCGAGTAAAGGTAAATATGACAAAATTTAGCAGTTGTCAATAGATTTCAATAATATTTTGCCGACAGGGGTTCAAGGGGTCAAGGTTTCGGGGGTTCAAGTCAATTACCCGATCGCTTGCCTAAAGCGGAGGTGTGAATTCAAGACGCAACTGTTTAAAGCGGTTTGCCCAGCAGTTTTTGTATCCGTTTCAGCTCTGAACAAATTTCGGCAACAACCGCTGCGGATGATTCGCTTTTGGATGATTTGGCTGCAGCTCGCAGGTGGTGCTTGGCGCCCTGGATGGTAAATTTCCGGTCGTACAGAAGTTGCTTGATTTTTAAGATCAGTTCTACATCGCTTTTCCGGTATTGACGCTGACCGGATGGGGTCCGCCGGGGATTTATTTCTTTAAATTCCGATTCCCAGAACCGCAGGACGTACGTCGGAATTCCGGCAAGATTGCTTACCTCCCCAATTTTAAAGTAAAGTTTGTCCGGCAGTTCCGGTGGGGGTTGCGGTTTTAGGGCCATCTTGAAAAAGCAATTGCTCTAACGAAAGATTTTAAACCGGAAGTGTTCCCTTGAATTCTTTAAGGATCCGGTCGGTGATGGTTTTGTGGATCTGATTGACCGCATCGTCTTCCAGGGTATTCTGCTCCGATCTGTAAACGATTCTGAGCGAAATACTTTTTTTGTCAGCAGGTATCGGACTTTCCGTAAATATATCAAATATAAATAAATTTTCAACCAATTCTTCGTCTGCCCGGCGAATGCTGGAAAGTATACGTTCAGCTTCTATGTCCCGGTCGACGATAAGGGTGATGTCCCTTGTGGTAGCGGGGAATTTCGGGAGCGGTACGGCCTGGATGCGGTCGGGAACGACCGCTGCGAGCACACCGAGACTCATCTCAAAAACAAAGCTCTTTTGTTTTAAATCAAAATTATCAAGGACGGTCGCATTGATTTCACCGATGACGCCGAGGGCCTGATCTCCGGAAAAAATCCGGGCGCAGTGACCGGGGCGCAGATAGCCGGCGGTTTCAGTGTCCATCTGCGTAAATTTTAACCGGGGGATTTTCATCCCGTTCAGCAGGGCTGCAACGACGCCTTTAATGTCATAGAAATCGCAATCGGTCTCTTTGGCATGCCAGGAAAGATCGACCCGTGAACCGGTCCAGATACCGGCCAGCATTTCAGTTTCCTGGGGCAGACTTTCCTGCCCGTTGCTGATAAAAATTTTACCAACCTCGAAACCCTTGATGTTGCGGTTCCCCTGGGCCGAATTGCGACGCAGGGTGTTGAGGAGTCCGGGAATCAAGGATGTGCGCATGACGGCTTGGTCGTCGGTCAATGGATTCAGGATGTTCAGCACGGACCTACGGGGGTCGTCGGACGATAAATGGAGCTGATTTCCGGAATTTTGACTGACAAAGCTGTAAGTGATGATTTCACTGAAACCGAATCCGGTCATCAGGGCCTTTACCTGATCGCGCAGGGTCTGTGTGCCTGAAATGCTCCGGGCCTCGGCCGGCACCAGCGGGAAGGTGGTGGGGATGGTTTGATATCCCGCCAGGCGGGCAATCTCTTCCATCAGGTCCTCCGGTCTTTCAATATCGACCCGGAAGGTCGGAGGCGCCACCTGCAGTGCTGTGGATTTTAGTTTTTCTACTTTAAATTCAATCGACTCCAGTAGCGCCACCATCTTTTTTTGGGTCAGGCGGGTTCCCAGGAGGCGATTGGCGTCTTTAACCGTCAGCCGGATGGATTTGGGCAACGCGGGTGCCGGATGCTCATCCAGAATGCCGGCCACCAGTGTCCCGCCGCCGATTTCAACCATCAACTGGGCGGCCCGCTTCAGTGCGGCAACGGTTCCGGCGGGGTCAACCCCTCGTTCGAAGCGATGGGATGCGTCGGTGCTGAGCCCCAGTTTTTTGGCGGTTTTGCGAATACTGACGGGCGAAAAATAAGCGCTTTCAATAAAGACGCGCCGGGTGGCGGCTTCGATTTCAGAATTAAGGCCCCCCATGACCCCGGCGACGGCCACCGGCTTTTCTCCGTCGCAAATCAGGAGCATGTCCGTGGAAAGGTCGCGGTCTTTGCCGTCCAGCGTCCGGAATGTTTCGCCGTCCTTAGCGGTCCGGACGATGATCCGGTTTTGAGTCAACCGGTCAAAATCAAACGCATGCAGGGGCTGGCCGGTTTCCATCATGACAAAATTGGTGACATCAACGATGTGGTTGATCGGCCGCAGTCCGACGGACAAAAGGCGGTCCTGCAACCAGAAAGGTGAAGGTCCCACGCTGACATTTTCAACCAGGCCGGCGGCGTAACGCGGACAGTGTTCGGGTGCGGTGATGGTAACGGACGAAAGGTCGGCAATGTTTTTGCAGCCGGCCGGCAACTTGATTTCAGGGTAAGCGACACGCATTCGCTGAATGGCGGCGACTTCCCGGGCAATTCCCAGCATGCTGAGGCAGTCCGGCCGATTGGGTGTAATGCTGACTTCAAATACCGGATCCGTCAACGCCAGGGCTCTGTTCAGCCGGGTTCCCGGTGTCAGGGTGTCGGCCAGCTGCATGATGCCGCTTTTATCCAGACCCAGACCCAGTTCAAATTCGCTGCAAAGCATCCCCTCGGATTCAAGACCCCGTATGACCGATTTTTCAAGGGAAGCGCCATGGGGAAGGAGTGTGCCCGGGAGGGCTGCCGGGACCAGCATGTTTTCGCGGATATCGGGTGCGCCGCACACCACGGAAAGGGAGCGGCCGCCGACATCTACCCGGCAATACGAAAGGTTTTCGGAATGCGGGTGCCGGTCGATTTTAATAATACGGGAGACAAGGACCGTGTTCAGGTAATCATAACGGTCTGATACCGCTTCAACCTCTAGTCCTGCCATGGTCAAGGCGTCCGCCAGCCGGTAGAAGTCTCCGGGGATGGGGACATACGCGCTTAACCAGCTTAAACTGACTATCATACTAAAATTGCCTCAGAAACCTGAAATCATTTTCAAAAAATTTACGGATATCGTCGATGCCGTATTTTAACATCGCCAGGCGTTCAACACCCATGCCGAAAGCAAAACCCGTGTAGCGGGGGGTGTCAAACCCAACGTTTTCAAAGACGGCCGGATGAACCATGCCCGATCCGAGAACTTCAAGCCATCCGGACTGGGAGCAGACCCGGCAGCCTTTGCCCCTGCAAATGACACAGAGAATGTCCACTTCCGCACTGGGCTCGGTAAACGGGAAAAAACTCGGCCGGAACCTCAAAGCCGTGCGGTCATCAAACATCTGTTGAACAAAGGTTGTCAATATACCCTTAAGATCGCCGAATGTAATACCTTCAGCAACCAGGAGACCTTCCACCTGGTGGAACATGGGGGTATGGGTCAGGTCTGAATCGCAGCGATAAACTTTACCGGGGGCAACGATTCTAAGGGGTGGTTTGTGCACCTGCATGTAGCGGACCTGGATGGGTGAGGTATGCGTTCTTAAAACAATGTTTTCCGATATGTAAAATGTGTCCTGCATATCCCGGGCCGGATGATTTTTGGGAATATTGAGGGCCTCAAAATTGTAGTAATCAGACTCGACTTCCGGGCCCTCGGCAATCTCAAACCCCAGCCGGGTAAAAATATCACAGATTTGCCGGGTAATTTGTGTAATGGGGTGCAGCGAACCGGCGGAAATGGGACGGCCGGGCAGGGATACGTCTATCCGGTCGGCCTTTTCGGGCTTTCCGGTATCCAGCTCGAGAAGCTTTTTCCGGATGAGAGCGTCCAGTTTCTGCTTGGTTTCATTGGCCTTTTTTCCGGCCCCGGGCCGGTCTTCAGGGGGCAGGTTTGAAATACTCCTTAAAAATTGAGTCACCAAACCCTTGCGGCCCAGATACCGGATTGAAATGTCGTTTACATGGCTGCGCGAAGAAGCCGCCGCGAGTTCCTCTACGGCAACTTCATAAATCTGTTCGATCGATCGGTCCAATTTCGATGCCTGAATTAGGATTGCTATGGAAATACGGGTAGCCGTCATAAGCAACAAACGACAACAGATATCCGCTGTGTTTATTGCTTATGACCGCTACTGCGTAGCCAGATTTACCAGATTGGAAAATCCCGGGGGATCGGATACGGCCAGTTCGGCCAGAATTTTACGGTCGAGTCCGATATCGGCGGTTTTCAGGCCGTGAATAAATTGACTGTATGAGATGTTATGCATCCGTACGGCTGCATTAATTCTCGCGATCCAAAGCCTTCGAAAATCGCGTTTTCTGGCCTTGCGGTCCCGATAGGCATAATTCAGGGCTCTGTCGACTGCACCGGCTGCGGTACGAAACAGCTTGCTGTGGCCGCCCCGAAATCCCTTGGCCAATTTTAAAACTTTATTCCGGCGTCTACGCGCCTTAAAACCTCTTTTTACACGCATGGTTCTGCTCCTTAATACTTGGATTCAATGCTGCCGTCCACAAGTTATCAGGGTGGCGGCTGAGCTTGCATTCAACAGATTTTATGGATAAATTCTGTCGGTTTAATGGGTCAATGACCCGTTGCTAACTGTTTGGCAGCAACCGCCTTAGCTGCTTTAAATTGGTTTTGTCATTCAGTTTGCTTTTACGCAAGGATCTTTTACGCTTGGTTGTTTTTTTGGTCAAGATATGGCTGCCATAGGATTTTGAGAAAACAAATTTCCCTGACCCTGTTTTTTTAAAACGCTTTGCGGCAGCGCGGTTCGTCTTAATTTTAGGCATTTTTAATTTTCTCCTGAACGTAATATGCTTTCAACCCGTTGACGGATCGACCCGGCTGCCGGGGCAAACCGGATTATATTAAAAAAAATAGATGGCGCAAGCAATATGATACCAGCCCGCGCCACGCTAATCAACTGATAATCGCTCCAAATTAAAAATAGAAGCCGGCAGGATGCCTGCGTTCGCAGACCGCACCGGCCGGGACTTTATTTGGGCGCCAGAACCATTACCATGGTACGGCCCTCAAATTTTGGAAACTGTTCGACCGCCGAAATGTCCGAAACGGTTTCTGCAATCTGGCCAAGCAACTCCCTGCCGCGATCGGACAGTGTAATTTCGCGGCCTCTGAATACCACCGTCACCCTGACCTTGTCTTTTTTTCCCAGAAACTTTCTGATATGACCGACTTTAACCTGAAGATCATGATCGCCGGTTTTGGGACGAATTTTTATTTCTTTTAACTGGAAGGTACTTTGTTTCTTTTTGGCTTCCTGTTGTTTTTTGGTCAGTTCATATTTGTATTTCCCGTAATCCATTATTTTGCAGACGGGCGGATTGGCGTTGGGAGACACTTCCACAAGGTCGAGCCCGAATTCCGCGGCAGCCCTCAAGGCTTCCTGGGTCGAGATAACCCCCAGTTGGTTTCCATCCGGGTCAATAACCCGGACCTCTTTCGCTCTGATTTCCTTGTTTGTATTCACCCTGTCTTTACTGCCGGGCCTGTTTATTCTAGCTATGCTTACACCTCCTGAAAAAGAGTTCCTGTTGACTGTGCCTTCGCTAGGCGATAAAACGCACGTCCTTAGCCGGATTCATTACCCGTGAAGGCACGCCCATTAACCCATTGCCTGCAAAGGGATGAATGAGTTTAGGTCAAATATATAAAAATACTATGAAATGCAAGAAAAAAAATCAATATTTATTGTTCATCGTTCTGTTTTTATGATATGCAAATGCCCGAAACCGTCGGGTTCCATTCACGGGCCGCAGCGGCGCCGACCCGACGCATCGGAGGAAAATGCATCGCATTCTGGTTGTATCGACAGAGCCGGATAGTTTTCATTTTATCCAGTCCTGTTTTCGTTCCGGATACAAAGTCGGCAAGGCCGTTGATAAGGAACATGCGCTGGAAGAGTTGAAAAAAAAACGCTATGATTTCTTATTTGTGGATATGGCCCAGATTCAATCATCGCCCGGCGAGGATGTTACGTCCCGTCTGCAGCCTTTCTGGCAGCTGTACCCGACCCTTGAAATCATCATCATGTCCCCCCAGGAGAAAATCAGAGACGCCGTAATGGCGGTTAAGGCGGGTGCCAGCAATTATCTTACCTATCCGCTGAATGCCGAAGAGGTCCGGTATGTCACCGAAACGACCTATCGATCCAAACTGTTCCAGTCGGAAATTGATTATCTGCGGGATCAATTCTGGCAGCGCGATTTTATTGATATGGTTCGCACCAACTCGCCGGGGATGCAGGCGGTTTTCAACAAGGTCCGTTCCGTCGCCACCACCAAAAGCACGGTCCTGTTAACCGGGGAGACCGGCACCGGCAAAAGCATGCTGGCAAGGCTGATCCACCAGCACAGCAACAGAAGAAACGATCAGTTTATCAGTCTGCACTGCGGAGCCATTCCGGACAACCTGGTTGAAAGCGAGCTGTTCGGTCATGAGAAAGGCGCATTTACCGGCGCTGTCCGCAAAAAGCTCGGTAAATTCGAAATTGCCAGCGGCGGCACCATCTTTTTGGATGAAATCGGTACGGTTACGCCTTCCGCACAGATTAAACTGCTGCAAGTCCTGCATGAGGGCACTTTTCAAAGAGTGGGCGGCGAGGATACCCTTAAAACGGACGTCAGAATCCTTGCGGCAACCAATTCAGACCTGAAAAGTCTTTGCGAGAGCGGCCAGTTCAGAAAAGATTTATATTACCGCCTGAACGTGTTTCCGTTGGAGATTCCTCCCCTGCGGGAGCGCAAGGAAGATATCCCGCTGTTTGTGGATGCGTTTTTAAAAAAACTGAATATGCATTACCTTAAGGCGATTCATGGCATTGAACCTGAAGTCCTGCGGGCTTTTCAACATTATCATTGGCCGGGCAATATCAGAGAACTGGAAAACCTGCTGGAGCGCGCCTACATTCTGGAGCCGTCAACGGTGCTGACTTTAAAAAGTTTTCCCGGAGAAATTCTCGCGCCGACTTCGATTTCAACCGGATGGGCCCTCGACCGGCTGCCGACGCTGGCAGCGGTCCGGCAAAAAGAACTGGCGAATCTTGAAAGACGCTACATTCTGGAAATTCTGGAGCGGTGCAAAGGGAGGATCAATGAAGCTGCAAAGGCCGCTGGAATCAGTACCCGTCAGCTTCATAAACTGATGACCCGATATGGCATTCACAAAGAACCTTTTAAAACCTGATCTTTCCACGGCACAAATCGGCTGCCGAAGCTGATGGATCGGAACCATCGATTCTCTTTGGCGAAGACTTCTGAACCTCCGATTCCTGTAAACTTATTACTTAAATATTTCAAAATGTTGTATTGTCATTGAACCGGGTCTGCCGTGCGGACCCGCTGTTCGAGGGCTTTTATCGGAATGGGCGGTTCTTGTTTTTGTCCCCTTTAAATATTTAAGATTATATAAAATCGATAAGTTATAAATTTGGCACGACTGTTGCTTCGAATTGTCAGCAACATCAGGCTTCTGAATAAATCCATTGCAGGAAGTGCCGCAAAGGTTGGATATGCTCAAGATCCGGGGCGTGGTCGTACCGAGAACATGGGATGAAGACGGAAGGGTTGTCGCCATAACGATTTTAACCCACGATGAAGACGAATACCATGTTGAAAATGACGGCAGGGGCAAAGAACTCAAAAAATTCATAAGGGAAAACGTGGAAGTTCTGGGTCTGGTAAGGCCTCAAGGAGGCATAAAAGTCATTCAGGTTAATAAATTCAGACTCTGCCGGGAATTTGAAAAGCAACACCTGTAAAGCTTACTGCTTAAGGGTATAAACCGCTAAAAAGCTTTGTTTAAGGTAAACGGTTTGTGGATTTGAAAAATAGGTTTTGAAGAGATCCAGGCTGTCAGCGCGCAGAATGTGCGGGATAACCGCGATCGGTAAGTTTTGGTACAGCGGCGGCAGGCGCGACAGGTCGCAGCGGGTGCCGCCGCCCATGGCGTCTTCATAGGCGTATACGATATTGGCAACACCGCTGATTAAAAGCGCCCCGAAACACATCAGGCAGGGTTCCAGCGTGCAGTACGCGGTCAGCCCGCCGGAAG
>ENA-OSEO01001464-OSEO01001464.1-sediment-metagenome-genome-assembly--contig:-NODE-1464-length-42484-cov-6.967387_pt1 | contig 42484 bp, 32 predicted proteins | sample MGYA00237883_ERZ534232 | MGnify/ENA metagenome assembly ERZ534232 | reverse complement strand
AGGTACAGATACCCGGCACGGCCCTCGATGGATACCCGGTATAACAGGTCCGAAAAATACTCCCGCAAATCGGCCGATACGAAGCTGTCCTTGCACATCTCAACCGTTTCAGGGTCAATCAGCCTCCTTACACCTTCAGGGAGATATCTTGACACGAAATCAACCGCCGCCTCACGGTCACTCCAGATTTCCTTGAAAAGCCGGTCGTGTGGATTCCAGACTTCGTTCATCAGACTTTCACTCGAGCTGACAGGATGCAGGGGGAAAGACCTGAACCGCCCGCCCGCTCGCGGAAGGCGCCGGGGGCGCAAAGGGCTCTCGATTCGCACACATGCCGGCGCAGTGGGCATACGGCGTCATGACGGGTTGCGGCGAGGATCAATGATATATCACCTTCTCAAGGTCCTTGAGGTCCGGGCTGACCCTTATAGCATCCTTGATCTGTCTGAGCCTCGCGGTATCGTCGATCCTGCTTATTTCGGGAAGCAGTCGCAAACCAGGTTCCCCGAACTTAAGTTCGATCAGCGCCGTAATGCCCTCCAGCAAACCCTGCTGCATGCCCTGCTGCATCCCCTGCTGCATGCCCTGCTGCATCCCCTGCTGCATGCCCTCCCGGACACCTTCGCTCTTGATCTTTTCCGCCAGAGTCATGATCCATTCTCCCGTGTCTTTGGACAGGTTTCTTTCAACTACGGGTTTCAAATCCTCCACATCCATGCCTTCGATTGTGTGGAAAATGTAACGCAGTACGGTTTCAATGTATTGCATGCCGGTTTTCTTTTCAATCAACTCCCTCATCAACTTCAGAATCTCCGGTATCCTTTCCCGGTAATCGGCACGGAACACATGTTTCAACAGCAGCATCCCGACCCGTACAAGAACATGCCCCTTGATATCTTCATCCGCATATCGGGAAAGATCAATCAAATGATAACGGAAATCCGGAACGTATTGCTGCAATTTCGGGTTTTTGCTGCTCAAAAGGCCTGACAGAGAGCCCTCCACATGCCAGGGATCACGCCCATGGTACAATACCAGAGGAATGACAACGGGCAATGGGAGATCGGCCTGTTTCAAATGAAGGTCCCAGATCCCTTTCATGTAACCCAACAATTGGAACGGGAGCAGTGAAGAAGGGAAGCTCTTATGTTCCAAAAGCAGGTACAGATACCCGGCACGGCCCTCGATGGATACCCGGTATAACAGGTCCGAAAAATACTCCCGCAAATCGGCCGACACGAAGCTGTCCTTGCACATCTCAACCGTTTCCGGGTCAATCAGCCTCCTTACCCCTTCAGGGAGATATCTTGACACGAAATCAACCGCCGCCTCACGGTCGCTCCAGATCTCCTTGAAAAGCCGGTCGTGTGCATTCCAGACTTCGTTCATCAGACTTTATCCGACTAAAGGCAATACCCGTGAATGAAGCCACTTCAGACTCCCGGTGACGTTGGACGCGAACTCAATTCCCCCTTGAGGGGGGCCAGGGGGGTGTTTCCCGGGCCCCGAAACCCTTCACACCCCCCTTTGCCCCCCTCAAGGGGGGAATGCGCAGGGTGACATCAGGAAACGACTTCATTCACGGGTATTGCTCCTAAAGGGATTCAAAAATAAAGATCTGAATCGCCCGCTCGCTCAAGGCGCCGCGGATGCAAATGAAGGATTCTTCCGTGGGGTCAAACCACTGGAAAACACCTGCCATCCTATGGGGATAGGATGGCTGCAGCGGGCAAGGGGCTTCTCGCCTTGACTGCCTTCTCACATTGCCGCTTCCGGAGATTCCGGCGCAGCATCAACACCTCTTACCCCGAGGTTCTCAAATGGCGAGCGATAACAAGTATTGGTCCGGATCGTTCGAATGATGACGCGGCCTGCGGGGATCCACCCCGTTCAGCACATCCTCTACCAGTCTGGGGAATACCTCAACGGTCTAGAAGCGGTTTGTTCCCTCGGTGACTGTGACCGGGAGCTCGCTGATGGGTCTGAGAGTCAGGTACGGGATACGTCATCGGTTCTGCCGGTACACATCACGCTGGTGGCCGACAGTTAGAACCAGGACGATTATCCTTTCGTCCTGAATGTCGGACAGGACCCTGTAGTCACCGATTCGGTATCGCCAGAACCCGGCACGGTCGCCCTTCAAAGGCTCTCCGAAATGCCGGGGGGTTTTGCCTCCCTCGATATGATCATAGGGCCAATCGAGAACACGCTTCTGAACCGGTCGATCCAGTTTTTGTGGTTGCCGCTCGGCCACGTCAGTGATCTCAACCGTCCAGGCCAAATTCTTCTCTCAGTTGCACCAAAGGCTTGCTGCCTTTCCCCCGGGCTTCGGCAACTTTGGCGAGGGCCAGATCTTCGTTGTCCTCCAGATACTGAAGGATCGCCTCGCGGACCACCGAGCTTCGATTGGTCCCTCGTGCGCCGGCAATCAAATCCAGTTCTTTTTCAATCTGTTCGTCTACCCTTATGGCCAACATGAGACCGCCCCATGATCCTTAGATTTTGTCGTATAAAGTATAACGACATATAGGGCATGTCAACAGGGATTGCAGCGGTCGGAACACCGGACCAGGAGGGCTTCCAGGCCCAAAATGTTCCTGTTCCAGTCATTGATCGTCACCCAAGAATCCGCTGATTCGGCAATCAGGTGCTGGACCCGGCGGGCGAAGGTGCCCTGCGCAGGGGCATGGAAATAAGTGTTGTAGACCTTGTACGCAGCACCGATGATCTTAGGGCTCGCTCAAGAATAACTTCCCATTTTGATGCGCCCATCCATCACGCCTGGCGGCGTTGCTCGTCGGTTAAATGGCCCGCCATTCACCCTCCTCGCCCCTTGCCATGCGTGCGCCTCGACACCTGAAAACGGGAACTTATTCTCACGCGAGCCCTTAACGTCCCTCACCTGAGTTCCACGCTGTTCTGAAATGCAATTTTCACAAATGGCTCGCTCCGGTCTTTGGCAACGATCAAGTCAACTTTTTGCTCCTCAATCTGTTCGAATATCTTTGCCTTTATCTGTAATTTATCCGCAAAGGAAATTGTTTCGGACAAGACCAGCACATCGATGTCGCCGCCTCGCGCGCTGTCATGCGCTCTGGATCCGAACAGGTAAATTGCGCCCTCCGGGTCCGCCTCTTTAATCGCGTTGATAATCGCCTCTTTCTCTGTGTCTGATACGCGCATGGTGGATTGTCAGCAGGGCAATTCATGAACTTCAAGCGGTCGCAGAAATCACACCTTCTGCCGATTCACTATTCCATCACGTCTCCGAATCGCGCATCCAGTACCTCGATGAGATCTTCGCGCGAGACTTCTCCGGGGCCCCTTCCCGGATAACTTGCCGTGTGCCTTGTTCATTTCCCCTACGTTCGATCCTGGCGACATACGGCATTTTCGTATCCTCCTCGAACTGTCCGGGGTCTTCAGTGAAACCAATACCCAGTAGGCAGTAGGCAGTAGGCAGTAGGCAGTAGGCAGTAGGCAGTAGGCAGTCAATAATCCACTGCCAGCACCCATGCTTCGGTGCCTTCACAGGTGTAGTCCTTCACAGGTTCATCGACCAATCGCCTGCCCGGTTCCGCATCCCTTACGACCCCCTGCAATTCCTTGTCAGGAAACACGTAGCCGCTTGCCCACTCGATTTCCGCATGGACGCTCGGAAAAAAAGTGAAAGAAATGGTTCGAAGTAACGCTCGATCACCTCTTTCCATGGACTGTCCCGGTCCGACCGTGGGTGCTTCATCTTGTCCGTCAAGGCGGAAACGATCTCGCCGAGTTTCTCTCTTTCCAATACCCGCTCGACAGCGCGGTCATACAACGGGTCAGCGCTTTCTTATCTTGCTTAGGTAATCGGCGCAGGTCGCGAAACCATGGTCCTTGAACGCATGGATGAAAGAGACGAGTTTGGATTCGGTCCTGGAAAGATTGACGTAATGGCGGAACTTGGAAAGAGCGGATGCCTCTTGTACCCTTGGTTGTTCCGGGTCGATTTCCCACGGGTGGAAGTAAAAAACATACACCCGCCTGCGGGCCAGGATTCGCCTTACACCCGCTCTGAAGATCGGCAAGGGGATGAGGCGGAAATACCCGCCGCCTCCCCAGGGCAGGTTGTAATCGGAAATGGTCAGATTGCCGATAGGCAGTTCGTACAAATCATCGGAGATCCTGAGGCAGCCGGACCCGTTTCCACAATCGGTGCAGAGCCTGGGCTTGCCGTGCCGGTTGTTACGTTCGAAGGAATTGTAACTGGAATCGTACCGGTAGCCGGCTTCCTCCAGCGCGAGAAGCACCGTATCGCTTATGGAAAACCCCGGGGCCCTGTAACCGGTGACCGAACAACCCGCCAGGTCCTCCAATATTCCCTTGCTCCTGGCCAGGTCCTCCTTCAGGTCGCATTCGGCAAGTGCGGGGCACAGGTCGTGGCAGTACCCGTGCGAGGCGATTTCGTGCCCCCGACCGACGATTTCGCGCACAAGCCCGGGGAGACGCTCGGCGATCCAACCCAGGACGAAAAAGGTGGCGCGAGGCGAGGAGGGAGGACGACTATGGTCAATCGGGTTGGTCGAGCCTGTGGATGTGGTCGGGCAGCCGCAGACAACCGTATCCAACATGTCGAGAATACGGTGGATGTTGCGCTCTACTCGGAGTTGCCTCGATCCCCAGGATGAAAAGGGGACCCAAGCCTTGAAGTTCTCCACCTGGAACCAGTCTTCCACGTCGATGGTCAAAAGGACCTTCGGGTTGGTCGGGTTCATGCAGTTACTTCAGCCTGGTTCACTCTCATTATTGCCTACGAGAATGCCTTAGATGTCATAACTGGAAAGAGACTCATTCACTGGTATTGGACCTTGATCGGTATATGCCAGGATGTTCACATCGAACGCAGTGTCGTAAAAGAAAGGTGCGAACCTATCTCTCCTTGAGAGGAAACTCTGGTTTTCTTCGTCGAGAACAATCAGAAGGTCCACGTCGCTGTCAGGCGTGTAGTTTCCTTTGTGAAAGGAACCGAATAGAACAATGCTCCTGACGGATTGATTCACCTGCTTTATTTTGGCGGCGATTGCGTGAAGGGATTCAAGCAGTTTTATGTAGTCTGTCGATAATATCTTCACAGAATCCAAAAACTTGATGTGCAGCATGGAGTGCCTCGGTTGCGAGTCTTTCGTCGAAGTATTCGAAGGGACCACCCTCCGGAAATCCATTCGGGTAACCTGACTCGATATAGTATCTGTCGAGGATACGAGCAAGGTGCACAAGGTCCTCGGAAACGATCGTACAATCCTGCAAACCCTGGAGCATTTCCACGACGGAATGGCCACAACAGATCGCTTGAATGTTTGATATAAGGCTTTTACAGCCTTCTCGGCACAACTGCTGTGCTGTGAAGCATGCCCATTCGTAGAAGGCTTGTTCGACGTCAGGTTTCGCCCTTTCGAAATCCCTCTCGGCCTGTTTGATCCAACATAGGCTTCTATCCAAAGCTCACCCTGGCAGGTAAAAGAATCGGATTGTATCGTAATCCCTATCAAAGCATCCATAGGGGTTCGAGCGTGGAGCTGCACGGAGCGTGCGTGTCACATCTCCTGGAAATGCCTTCCAAATTCAATGAACTCTATACGTCTCGGATATGGTCAGGCGCAGCTCGATCCTGTTTTCCTCATAGGTCTTCCCGCGTTCCGTGGAGTCCGCTTTTGAGAATGAGTAGTCGAGGCGCAACCGAATCGGGTACCTGCGCATCGGGGGGGCGTAGGTGAGTCCTGCGGCCACCCGGCCTATGGTGTCCTGCCGCTGCACATCGAGGTAATCCGTGCGTCTCAATTGGCCCGAAGCGTGCCCTTCCAGAGACTTGGCCAAATCGTACTTCCCTTGGCACGATACCTGGTAAAAGGTATTGAAACCAAGGTTTTCCGCTCCGAAATAGGACTCCCCGTAACCGGAGGACCCGCTGAGGCCCAACGACCCTCTTCTTGCCTCCCATGTCTTGTCTATGTTTCCATCAATCTTGATCCCCGAACGGTCCTTGCTCCTTTCCCGGTCCTGAAGGAAATACCCCACGTTGACCGACACGGTTCCCGTCTCGCCCAACCCATACGATACCCCGACGGAGGGATCATGAATCCGGTAGTTCTCGGTGTCTCCCTTGAAATACATGCCGGTATGACTGTACGCGATGTTTGCCTTCCACTCCTTGCTCAAGTCCCTGCTGAGGGCGACCCTACCGTGCCAGCGGTCCGAATCGTCCGACCTATCGAAAAATTCACCCCTCGTATAGGATACGAGCGAATTGAGGGACAAATAGCGACTCAATTGCCGAAAATAGTTCACGCTGGGACTGTGCGTCGCATTATCTTCTCGTAAAGGGTCTTCATTTCTCACGGTGCTGTAAAGGTATCTCAGAGAGAGTGTATCGAATCTGGTCATTTGCCGTTCGATAGCCGCCACGGTCTGATAAGTGATGTAGGGTTTTCGTCCCGTCCTTATAGTGGTATCTTCCAAGCCTCCGACTTCAGGCGTCCTCGCATAAGAAGAGGGATCTTCCGTCCGCCTCAAGGAGCTATCCAGTCTTATTAACGTCTTTCCGGAAAGCGCCTTCCAGCCGGAGAGGCGGGCGTTGTGATTCAACGTGTTGTATTCCGAGTCTCTCGCGTAGGCTTTGTAAGAAGGCTCGTAGAACACGGTAAATCCGTCGTCTCTTCGTGATACGGCGAAATCCATCCCCGTAGAGAAGCTTGTGATGTAATCGGAGCGCCTGTTTGCCTCAGAGAGTTCGACGTTGTCCGTGTATTCCTGACCGAGTGACGGCACCGCGGTGAATTGCGCTTTGTACCCGGCGAAAGTAAAAGGAGGGGCCATAAACGCGAATAGAAGATCCAAAAAAAGAATAACACCCGTGGGTGGAACCCACCACGGTAAAGGCCCGGCCCCATGGGGATGCTCTGACAACCTGCCACCTGATCGTAACTCACCCTTTCCGGGCATGAACCCAGTACCCCTCAATGAATCCGTTTCCGGATAGAGGATGCTCACATCATTCCTCGGCCGACAGTAGTGACGACATCCCCCCCCCCTTGAGGGGATCACAAAGAATGGGAGGGGATAGGAGCCTGGGAAACACCCCCCTGGCCCCCCTCAAGGGGGGAATTTGAGTCGAGATGAGTTCCCCGGTAGCCTGACAGCCTTTCTCGTTTCTCAGAAAGCAGGCGGCCGAGCCGTCTCTCAGGGGCTGAACCCGGTTGATTCAAGGTATTGAGGTCGAAGAGCTTTTACCGTTCCTTAAGGCACTATGATGGTATCGTCCGCCTGGAGGAGTACGTTGTTATAGAGTTTCTCGCCCTTGACGATATCCCGGTAATTGATCTTTATCACTATCTGCTTGCCGGCCACGCGTCGGAGAAGGATGATTTCCGATTTCGAGGCCCACTCCGTGAACCCCCCTGCAAGGGCGAAGGCCTGAAGGACCGTCAAGTGCTTGGTAATCAGATACTCGCCGGTCTTCATCACTTCCCCGAGTATGTAAAACCTTCGGCTTCCCGGCACCTTCACAATAACCGTCACAAAAGGGTGGTCCACGAATTCCTTGAGGCGTGTCTGTATCTCCTCCTTCACCTGGACCGGCGTGCGACCGCCGGCCTGGATGTCATCGAGCAGTGGAAAGGTGAACTTGCCGTCGATCCTGACCTGGGCCTCACGGGTGAAGTCGGGTTCCTTCCAGGTGAGTATTTCAAGCAGGTCCCCGCTTCCGATGGTGTAAGTTTCGTCTGTTGCGGGCGGACCTTGAGCGGCGGCGTATGAGAAGACAAGCACGCCGACCGCCATAGCCACAACCGAAAATAGTAAGTGAGTTTTCATCGTATGCGGTTATGTCCGTTTGCTTGAGTTGGTTGATTTCATTGAGTCGGTTGAATGCGGTGGGGCGACCGGGCTTGCGGGAAGACCGTCCCCATGGCTCCGCCCCTTGGGTTACACCGATGAATCTTCTCGCAACCCATTAGCAAGGCGGTACGGGAACGTCCCCAACATATGCCTTGCTCGGCCACAAACTGCGCTTTTCATACCCTCTCCCAGAGGGCGAGGGGGATGCACGAAGCCGCAAGTCGTTTACACCAAGGCGAATGATGGGTCAAGAGCTATTCCATTGTAGGGCAGTAGGCAGTTATTCGCCATTCGCCATTCGCCATTCATCGATCATCTTGATCCGCTTTTCGATAAAACGGTCTTGACGGTCCTGAACACTATCATCAGGTCCATGGCGAATGACATGTTCTTGATGTAGAAGAGATCGTATTTCAGCTTTTCCACGGCGTCTTGGAGTGAGGCGCCGTAGGGGTAGCAGATCTGTGCCCATCCGGTGATGCCGGGTTTCACCGTGTGACGTTCCGAATAGTACGGGATTTTTTCCGCCAACTCTTTCACAAACTCCGGGCGTTCCGGTCTGGGGCCCACAAAGCTCATATCTCCTTTGAGCACGTTCCACATCTGCGGCAGTTCGTCGAGCCGATACTTGCGCAGCATGTTTCCCACGCGGGTGACTCGCGGGTCGCCCTCACAGGCCCACTGGGGCCCCGTGGCAAGTTCTGCTTTATCAATCATGGAGCGGAACTTGCACAGTTCAAAGGTCCGGTCATACTGGCCGCAACGTGACTGCCTGTAAACGACCGGCCCTTTGGACTCGAGTTTTATCACAACCGCGATGAGGCCCATGACCGGAGCGCACAAGACAAGCCCTATGGTTGCAAAGACCATGTTGGAAACGCGCTTCAAGAGGCGTGTTGCGGTGGACTTATGGAAGCCTTCCGAGAAAATCAGCCAGCTTGGATTGATCCGTTCCACGGAGATCTTGCCTGTCAACTCCTCATAAAGGGCCTCGGCTTCCTTGATCTGTATGCCCCTCATCCTGCAGCGGAGAAGCTCCCTTGTGGGAAGGGTCCCCCGCCGTTCGTCCAAGGCGACCACGATCTTGTTGACCCCCAAGGAGTTCACCAATTCGCACAGGTCGGCAGGCCCTTTGAAAACCTGGATGGTCGAAGACGAGGGGGAAGGTGTTTCTTCATTCAACGCAATCAGCGCGCTGACCCGGTAGCCTGCATCCCTTGCCCCATCCAGCTCGTCGAGTATTTCCTTGGAGCTTTTGCCCGTCCCCAGGATGACGATCCCTTCCGTGAACATCCGTTTCTTGAGGACCCAATCGTAAAGGGAGCGCCAGAGGGTGACGAAAAGCACACAGAATAGGAGGCTGATGATAAAGACCCCTCTACCCAGTATCAGGGCGGGCAGCCAGAAATAGATCAGCGCCAGGGATATGCAGGCAATTCCCAAAGCCCTCGTGAGCCTGATGGCCAGATCGATGAAAGTTGCTCCGGCCTTGATGTTGTAAAGATCGTTGAAATAAAGGGACAATATGAATACAAGCATGACGAGCGCCGCTTTCGAAAGTATTTCCCACGAGCTGAAGACATCCGGCGAGTTACCGAAACGTGTATAAGCGGCAAAAACAACGGCAGTATAGATAAGGGCGGCTTCCCCGAGGACGAATAAAACGTTTCTTAAAGGAAGGTCCTTGTTAAAAAACCTCAGAATCATAGATCAAGCCGCCTTCTTGCCGTAGTAATAATCATAGTATTTTTTCGGCTTTTCATCGCTGGCATTGAATACGACACCCAAGATCTTGTTCCTGTCTATGTTCCCAATGGCTTCCTTTATCACCCCAACCGACGTTTTGCCGGAGCGTTCGACTAGAATGACCCCATCGACCATGGACGAAAGAAAACTCGTCTCAGCCGCAAACTGCGCCGGCGTCGCATCGAATATGATATAACGATCGTTGTACCTGCTCTTGAGCTCGGTGACGAGAAGCTTCATTTTCTCGGAGCTGAGCAGCTCCGATGGATTGGGAACCATCCTGCCGGCGGGCAAGAGGGTGAGCTTCGGCACGCCTGTTGCCAAAAGGTACGGCCCGATCGACTCTCCCTTCTCCAGATACTCGCTCACCCCGGCGCCGGCCTCGATACCAAGGACCCTATTCAACGACCCCTTGCGCAGGTCGCAGTCCACAAGCAGGACATACTCGTCGATGCCCATGGCGATGCTGAAGGCAAGGCATACGGCCACAAGGGTCTTTCCTTCCTCGGGCAAAGCGCTCGTTACCATGATCGTGCGCACTCGCGAGCCGGAATCTCGATTCAGGATCTTCGCACGCAGCATCCTGAAGCTTTCCATGGGCGGGGAACCGGTTTCCAGGAAAGCACGCAGTCTCTCGTCGATGGGCATGCCGGAAAAAAGACGATCATTCTGCAATGGGGGGGCGTTTTCCCTGTCGCAGGCCGCGTCCCCGGCTTCCAATCGCCCTCCTTGCGACAGGTCCCCCGCGGCACGAGTGCCCGTGTCACCGGGCGTGGAAAGGTGCGCCTTTTTCAGTGCTTCGGAAAACTTGCCCATGAATCGATCCATACACCCCGCTCGGCCCAAGGGACCGAGCATACTTGAGTAACCCGGACATTCCCCATATACATTGCGTAGCCACAAACTGCGCTTTTTATGCCCTCACTCCGCCCCTCGTCCGCAGGGCGAGAGAGGGATGCGGGAATCGGGCCTCGATCACCGTTCCGGCCACATCCGACTACGAAAACCTCAATTCCGGCGCGGAGCCAAGCATGCGGGGACTGCGTCTCCCAACGTGATGCCGGCGTAAAACGAAAGCCGCCCGGCCGGACCGACCATCAAGACCGCAAACGCAATTCGTGGCCGCGCTGAAGTACAACCCGGTTGACTCCAAACCCTTCACAGGGGCAACGAGAACGCCCCGGGGTCCTTCTTGTAAAGCACCAAGAGCCAGTAGACGAGCACCGTTGCCATAAAGGTCAGACAGAATGCGGCCCCCACCCTTTTGAGGAAAATCTTTTTCCGTTCCCTGCGTGTGGCCACCAGGGGAATGGAGACAAGGACAGGGACCCCTGAAAGGCTCTCCAGGTCCTTGCTCGTCCAGAGAACAGGGTCCAAAAACTCCCTCAGATACGCGAGGCCCAAACCCCCGCCCAAAGCCAGGGCAAACCCCATGAGAAGCACCTTCCTCGTATCGGGCTTGAAAGGCCTTTCCGGCGCCCTTGCGGGGTCGAGTATGGCGAATTGCTCTCCTTGTTGTGCCCTTTCCAGGTTTTCCGACAGTTGGGCCTGGAGGCGCTTGTCGAGAAGGGACTGGTATATGCCGTAAGCTTCTTCGTATCCCCTCCTTATGTCCACGAACTTTTGTTCGATTTCGGGTCCCCGTTCGATCCGTTCATGGAACCTTGCGATTTCCTCGGTAAGCTTCTCCCTTTCCTTGAGCAATGTTGCCAATTCCTTTTCGATGACGCGAAGCTGAACGGCCGGGTCGTTGCTCTGCAAATCCGATGACGCGTGCGCCCGTGGTCCGCGGCCGGCGGCGGATGGTGACTCCCCGGCAGGGGGAGGTTCGTCCCGCGGCTCTTTTTCGAGGTTGTCGATGGATGCTTGCAGCCTGATGACGTCGGGGTGCCTGTCGCTGTACTTCGATCTCATTGCCTGCAACTGCTTCCTGAGCTCTTCAACGGTCTCCCCCGCGGGCTGCACGGCGATAGGACCCGGCGCCAGGGAGGCAGGGGGGGAAATTGCATCGAGGGTCTCCAGTCTCGAAAGCTGCATCTGAAGCAGGACTTTCCGGTCTTCCGTCTTCTGGAGGTTCGCATTGATGGAATCGAGCTGCTGTTGAAGTCGCGAGAGGATCTGGTAGTTGCTCGGCATGTTTTCAGGAAGCAGTCCCACGTGGTTTTCCTTGAACTTGCGCACCTGTTCTTCCTTGTCTCGCAAAACGGCCTGCATCCTTTCCAGCTCACGATCGAGGAAGCGGGTGGTCCCCATCGCCTGGGATTCCCGGAGCTTCAAGTTGTCCTCGATGAAGAGAGCGGCCACGGCGTTGGGCACATCCCTTGCTTTCGCGGGGTCAGGGGTCTCGAAAGTGATCGTGAACGACGCCGAGGCGCCCGACCTGCTTTGGTTGACTCGTATGCCGACGTTCCTGCTCAGGGCTTCGACGGCATCCGTCATGGTCCTTGTCGCGCGAATCTCAGGGTACAGGCCTTGTTCATTGACGATCTTTTCCAGCTTGGTACGGCTTTTCACCTGTTCCTCGATGGTCCTCAACCGATCGGCCAATTCCATGGTCACGGTCGACTTCACGAAGTCGCTGGGGACTTTTTGCGGTTCTACAAGGATGAGCGTCTTGCCGAGATAAACCCTTGGTGCCTTGATACAGTAAAGAACAGCGCCCGTGGCGATCACGAAAAAGGGCAGTGCGATATACCACATCCGCCGCAGCAGGGCGCCTTTTATGTACTCCGGACTCTTGAGGCTATCCTTGGAAATCAATGGGGTGTCTCGCTCCATACACTGTTTTTAAGCATTTCTCGGTACTCGCCCTCGATGCCGTATCTCTTGATCTTGTTCAGCAGCGATTTGTAGCTTACCTTGAGTAGTTCGGCCGCCTTTCTGCGGTTCCAGTGTGTATGAAAGAGGGCGCGTACGATGGCCTCCGTCTCCGATTTGCGAGCCGCCCATTCGCAGGCATCCTTGAGCGAAGTGGCGTCGGCCGATTCCTCCGCAGCGTTTCCATGCACCCGATCTGCATGGTAGCGACGCGGCAGCCCGGGTGGATCGGGACCCAAAGTACTCGGGGGCATTCGACTGAAGAGCTTTTCTTCGTCCTTCAGCACGGCCAGGCGCCGCACGCAGTTCTCCAGCTCGCGAACATTCCCCGGCCAGGGGTAGGTCCTGAACCACCGTCTCGTCTCGGGTTTCAGGCCCTTGAAGTCCCCTCCGTACATCTTGCCGTATTTGTGGAGGAAATGATCGCAGAGCAGGTCGATGTCCCCGACACGCTCCCTGAGGGGGGGCAAATGGATGGTGACCACTCCCAAACGGTAATAGAGATCTGCACGGAAGCGCCGCCGGCGAACCATCTTCTCCAGGTCGGCATTGGTCGCCGCAACGATCCGGGCGTCCACCCTCGTGTTACCCGTGCCGCCCAGAGAAGAGAACTCATAGTCCTCGAGAACTTGCAGCAACTTCGCCTGCACAGATAGAGGGAACTCCCCGATCTCGTCGAGGAAAATGGTCCCATGATGGGCGAGTTCGAACTTTCCGGGCTTCTTTCGGTCAGCACCTGTAAAGGCCCCTTTTTCGAAACCGAACAGTTCGCTTTCAATCAGAGTATGCGGCACGGCGGCGCTATTTACCTTGATGAACGGTTTTTCGGCTCTTTTTGAAAGCCTGTGGACCCCGCGAGCCACCAGCTCTTTCCCCGTGCCGCTTTCACCCATTATGAGGAGGGTTGCATCCACCTCACTCATTCGAATGATGTGACGCTTGACGTCCGTAATGGCCTTGCTGCTCCCCACTATCGCCCTGTCCAAGTCCTCAAGGCGGGGGTCCCGGCAGGGTCCCATGAGGGTTTCTATGGCCTGCTTCAGTTCGGTGTGTCCGAAGTCCTCGGCAAGATAGAGAACACCGGCATCGCCCGGTAGGCCGACAATATCCGATTGCGAGTCATTTTTTTGAACAACCGCGATAGGCAGCCGCCCCATCTCTCCCCGAACAACGTCGACGATTGCCCGTACTTGCCCCGGTTTGAAACTCGATCCGATCAGGACAAGCTGGGGACCATAGAGCCTGAGCGCTTCGGTGAACTCCGATCTTGCGTCCACTGCCTGTGCGCTGTGTCCGGATAGGTGAACCAGTTGGGCCAGGTAGTCTTTGAGTGCTTCCGATTCCTCGACTATCAGTAGCTTGATCCCTTGCATTTGCTCATTCAAACTGGTTGGGTTTGTTTCACTTGAGAATAAGTCATATATACCTTGCACGGGCACAAACTGCGGCTTCTTTACCCTCACCCCGACCCTCTCCCAAAGGGCGAGGGGAATGTAGGAAATCCAAATCCATGACCGCACGCATTATAGCCTTGCCCCTTGCACTAAAGGACCACCAATGCAAACGGGACCGCCACTTCACCAACCGGCCCAAGCAAGTTCCATAACTCGAGGGATTCAAGCGGCCCTCGATCCTTATGGCTCCGCCCCTTGGGTTACAAACCACCCAATACAATCGGGACCGCCACTTCCGCAACAAACCCATTAACGCAATGAGCTCAAGTAATTCACTTAACGCAACAGACTCAAACAGCGAAAATTTAGTGCAATTTAGGTGCCATTGGTGGAACTGGTGGAACCGGGCATGCCACACGTTTCACACTGATTTGCCCCCAAAACCCCTGAGAAGACCCACAAGTGAACATGAAATCGATCAAAAAGGTAACGCTGTTCCTGATAGTGGCAAGGTTTTACCCACCAACGGCACAAAAGTACCACCTTCCCGAAAAAAGTCAAGCATGTGCGGCTGTCCGGCGGCTCAACCTTCTCGGCCGATACCATGCTCCTTCATCTTGTAAAGGAGGGCTTTGTAACTGAGTCCCAAGACCCCTGCGGCCCGCTTACGGTTCCACCCCCTTTCCTCCAGAACACGTCGGATAAGATCGGCCTCGGTCCTTTTCACGGCGCTCCTTCTGATCGCAATGAGGGACTCGAATCCACCCCCCTCCAACTCCCTCAAGTCCAAATCATTGACAGGTCGGTCCTCGACCGGACTCCCGGGCGCCTGCGTTAGGCTTTCGCCGCCTTCTCTGCGAACCAACCGTTCACGAAGGGCCTCCCAATCCCTGAGAAGCATGAGATGTTCCAGGGTGTTCTTGAGTTCTCTCACATTACCCGGCCAGGAGTAGCGCGTGAAAAACTCACGGACGTCTTGCCCGACCCGCAGCGGTGCCCCCTTGTTCTTTCGCCCGAGCAGCCCCGTGAAATGATCTATAAGAATGTCGATGTCTTCAGGTCTTTCCCTCAGTGGAGGGATCCGTACGTTGACCGTGTTCAGCCTGTAATAAAGATCTTCCCTGAATATGCGCTCCTTGACGTCTCGCTCCAGGTCGTGATTGGTTGCGGCAAGGATCCAACAGTTTACGCTCACATCCGTTCTTGCGCCCAGGCGTGAAAACTGGGAATCCTGCACCACCTGGAGCAATTTCGCCTGCATCTGGGGCGGCATGTCGCCGATTTCGTCGAGCAGGACGGCCCCTCCATCGGCAAGTTCCAATATACCCCGCTTCGTCTTGTGGGCACCGGTGAAAGCCCCCCTCTCGTAACCGAACAACTCGCTTTCCAGCAGCTCGGAGGGGATCGCCGCACAGTTCACCTTCACGAAGGGCTTATCCCTCCTATTGGAGCAAGCGTGCAAGGCCCTGGCAACAAGTTCCTTTCCGACGCCGCTTTCCCCCTGAACGACCACGTTCAAGTCGCTGGTCGCCACTTGACGGATCAGTTCCTTGAGACGCAGGATCGCCCTGCTCTTGCCGATGAGGATTTTGTCGCACGGATCCATCGCGTTTCGCCCAAAACCCCGTTACTCAAACCGACGGCTGCACAAAACCGTCGCGATGGCATCGGCCAATTCTTGGAGATCGAAGGGCTTTGCCAGTTGATAATCGGGTGACTTTTCATGCGCGAGGTCCCGAACGGGGTTTCCGTAACCCGTCATGGCGATGATAGGTAGATTGGGAAACTCCCTTCGGCTTATCTCGATGAGGCCAAGGCCGCTTATGTCGGGAAGCACGATATCGGTGACAAGGATTTGACACCTTTGGTTCCTCAGCCACTGTAACGCATCGAGCCCCGATGTCACGGTGGCTACATGGTATCCCCGCAAAGTGAGATACTCTCCCAGAAGGGACAAGAAATCCTCGTCGTCATCGGCAATCAGCAATGATGCCGACCGTTCCATGCTTCCTTCCATCGGTGCCTTGCCTCTCGCATCTTGTCCTCGGTCTTGGTCTCTTCCCGCAAAGGACACCGGACCCCGGGCCCGGTTGGGCGACGACAGAGACTGGACATTGTGGCCGTCATCGGCTTTTCGACTATGCCTCCAGCTCCCGAAGGAGCCTTTCCGCGGCATCACGTTCCTGAAAAGGCTGTTTGATCTGCAGGGCGGTTTGCAGGGCCTTCACGGCCTCGGCCTTCCTCCCGGTTTTCGAGTATGCGAGGGCAAGGTGGTAAAATACGGTGGCGTTGCCCGGCATCTTTTCGGCGGCATCCTCCAGCTCGGGAATGGCGCTCTCGTAAAGCCCCTTTGCGATATAGGCGAGCCCCAACGTGTCCGCCACACTCGGGTCCTGCGGCAAGCGGGCCTTCGCCCGCCTTGCCAGGGTCAAAGCCCGGTCAATTTCTTCGCCTGAATTAAGCAATATCCATGCCAGGTTGTTCGCGGCGGGTGCAAAGTCAGGATCGACGGTTAGGGCCTTCTCATACATGGCCCGGGCTTGTTTGGTATCGCCCTGTGCGTCGTAGAGGGCGCCCAGGGCCATGAGCGCCTGGACGAAATCGGGCCGTTTCTCCAGGATCTTTTCATATTGCCCGACGGCCTTGTCCGTCTCCTTCTTTTGCAGGTAGAGGCGGGCGAGGGAAAGGTAAGGCGCTACCAGGTCCGGGTCCAGTTCAAGGGCCCGTTTGAAAGCGGTTTCGCTCTTTTCCAAGTCTTTGAGAGATACGAGGACCCCGCCGCGCATTTCCTCCAGGAGCGCCGCAAGACGGCGCAGGTCTTTATGAGCGAGCAATTGCCTGTCCAAAAAGGAGAGCGCGTCATCGAGCTTTGCCTGACTTGCATACACGGCAACCACCCCCCCGATGGCACGTACGTTGGTGGGTTGCAGCTCGAGGACCTTTTGCAGACGGACCAAGGCGTCATCGTAACGGCGCTCGAAGCGGTCCAGGGTGCCCAGTTGGTAGTGAGCCAAAGGATCGTCGGGGCTGATTTCCGTCGCCTTCACATAAGCTTTTCGGGCGTCTGGACGGTTTCCCTTCAGGAGCAGGGCGTTTCCTTTGAGCACCTGGGCCCGGTAATCTTCCGGCTGCCTGCTCACGACGAATTCCAGTTGCTCCAGGGCAAGGTCCGCCGCTCTTTCCCCGAGGTAGGTTTCGGCGAGCAGCATTCTTGCCCTCACGTTCCCGGGCCCGAATTCGACGGCTTTCAGCAGGGCTGCCTTTGCCTTGGTCAGGTCCCTTCGCGTCATATGGGCGAGGCCGAGATAATAATATGCCGCTGCGTGGTCGGGGTGGTCCTTGGTGAGGCCCTCCAGCAGGGGCGCCGCCTCCTCGGCCTTTCCGGAACCCAGGAGCAGTCGCGCCTTCATGAGAAGGGCGCGCTGGTTTTTCCCGTCTTTTTGGAGCACCTTGTCCGTATACTCTTCGGCTTCCTTCACCTTGCCCATGTCCATGTGCAGGTTGGCAACGGCGTTTTGGATCTCGAGATTACCGGGCTGCAATTCCATGGCCTTCTTCATCCAGGAAAGGGCCGTGTCCAAGTCTTTTTGGGAGGCATAGAAGGCGCTCACCGTCATCATGGGGGCTATTTCATCCGGCTTGAGCGACGCCATTTGCAGATAAGCCTCCTCGGCTTTCTTGACGGCCCCGCGACGCATATGAAAATTGCCCAGTTGGCGCAAGAGCTCCACGTTGTCCGGGTGTCCGGCAAGGGCCTGCTGCAACTCGCGCTCCGCCTCTTCCACTTCGCCCCTCTGCTCGTAAAAGCGGGCCAGCTCCAATCTGGCGGCAGCCTGGTCCGGATGCACCTGCACGGCCCGTTTGAGGTGAGACTCCGCTTCGTCATAGCGCTTTTCGGTGCCCGCAATCCGCGCCAAGGATATGTGGGCCCGGATATTGTCGGCATCGAGTTCCGTCACTCTTTCCAGGAGCAGGACGGCTTCCCGGGTCTTGCCCTCCTGGAGGAGCACGCCGATTTGCAGGAAGAGCGCATCAATATTCTCCGGTTGTTTCTTCAAGACGAGGTCTGCGATCTCGCCGGCCTCCTTCGTCCTCTTTGCCAGAAGGTGGAACTGCCCGAGCTTGAGCTGGGCTTCCACGTTGTCGGGGTCCAGCTCCGCACCGCGAATGAGGGCCCCGTAAGCTTCCCGGGGTTGGCCCGTTCTCAGGTAAGCCTGTGCGATTTGGTGGTAGGCCCGCGGGAACTTGGGGTCCGCCTGGATGGCATTCCTGTATTCGATGATGGCCTCTTTGAACTTCTGGACATCGGCGTAGCCGTCTGCCTTCTCCATGTGTTTGGTCCGTTTTTCCACAGGGTCCTTACTGCACCCGAAAACCACCAAGCATGCCGCAATCGTAAGGGCGGCAAGGAGACAGCGTTTACCTTTGATGCCTCGACTCATTGGGTCCTCCGTTTCCACCTGGTCGCCCGGGTTGCCTGGTCATGCCTCGATCACAGTCCCGGCCACGTTCGACCACGTGTGGAAGTCATTTTGGTGGGCGGCGCCCGCCCTGCGAAAACCTCGATTCACATGGAACCCCACCGTTGGCCGCTCGGCCCTGCGCAACGTGAGACCCGCGGAAAACAGGCCCCTGCCGGCGGGAACGACGACAAAGACCCTCGCTTTCATTCGGTTGCTTGGGTCCATCGGGTTGTCTCCCCGATGGGTGTGGGCCCCTCTCCCACGGGGAGAGGAAAAGATTAATGCAAGAGCCTTGCCATAAACCCGCCGGCATCGTTCAACGTTCCGGCCGCATCGCTTCCCCTTCACCCCGGCCCTTTCCCACAGCGAGAGGGAAGACGAGGGCCCGGCCGCACCGCTGATCAATGACCGACTCATAAAGCGCGCGGTCAGAAATTGCGATTTCCTCCACCCCCTCGCCCGCTAAGAGAGGGACGGGGTGAGGGTATAAAAAGTGCGGTCTGTGGCCGCGCAAGGTTATACCTGCCGCAGCTCGATTTCCACCCTTCGGTTGGCCTCGCGCCCCTCTTCCGTCCTGTTGGGAGCCAGGGGATTGTCCTGCCCGGCGCCGACGGTTTCGATACGTGAAGGGGAAACCCCCTTTTCGACCAGATAATCCCTGATGCCGCCGGCACGCCTGAGAGACAGTACCTTATTATAGGATGGATCGCCGATGTCGTCGGTATGACCGGTAACCGTTATGGTGATGCTCGGGTCCCGAGACATCGTATGGGCGATCTTGTCAAGGACATCGTGCGCCGCTGGAGGCAGGGTGCCGCCTTTATGGGGAAAGGGAATCACCCACTTGACGGGCTCCATGGGCCCGCCATTGTCGCTGCCGGTCTGTGTCGCACCGGAGGCCGGTTCGTCCCGAGCGGCACGGGCGGTTTCTTTGGCAATGACTTCGGCCAGGGAGACAAAACGCCTTTCTCCGGTGGAGCTGTCGTGCGCGTACCGCTTCCCTTCACGGGCAGATGGGGCCTCACCCGGGTGGGGACCCGCTACGGCGGCGGCCGGCCCGGAGGACGGCAGCCCGGAATTGCCCTGCGCACCGTCAGCACGCTCGCCTTCGGGCGCCGATTGTCCTTCACCCTCCTTTACCCGTCGCACAGCCCCTGAGTGGGGTGCCCTGTGTGTCACGGGCAGTCGGATTTCCTGTCCTCGATGACCCGGTTCGGGGGCCGGGGACGATTTGCCGGCCGGGGGCCGTCCAAAAAGTTGCTCCAGTGCGGTCCGGTACGCCTGATGACGCGGCTCACTCCAAACGTATGCCAGCGCCGACCCTATGATCAAAAAGCCCAAAAAGCCCAAAAACGCCACAAGTATTCTCGGAAGCAGGCGCAAGAGTCCCCTCCGGGGTGCCCGTGGCTCGCCATCCCCGTTCGCGTCCGCAGGCCGCGGCAGATCGAGATCCGCCGCGCATTGCCTTATGACGGGCGCCGGTATGGTCTTCAGGTCCCCCACGTACCCAGCCAACAAGGCGTGGTCGCACAGGACGTTTATAAGGCGGGGGTACCCCTGCGACATACGGTGGACCCGACGAAGGGCCCTTTTTTCGAAGATCTCGTGTCGGCCGCCCGCAACCCTCAGGCGATGGTTCACGTAGACGGGGGTTTCCTTGGCGGTCAGCGGCCCTATGTGGAACCTGGCCGCAATCCTCTGGTTGAGGGCGCGGCACTCCTTTTTCCTCAGGGTCTTGGCCAGTTCATCCTGCCCCACCAGGACGATGGTGAGCAGCTTTTCATCTTGCCTGTCCAGATTGGAAAGGAGCCGGACCTCCTCGAGGAGCTCCAGACTTAGGTCGTGGGCCTCGTCGACGATCAGAAGGAGCCGCTTTCCGTGCCGGTGGGCCAGCGCCAGGAACTTTCCAAAAACCTCCACAAACTCCGTTTTGTTGGCAACCCTGTTGCGTATTCCGAATGCGCGTGCAAGGGCGCAGAAAAACTCCCACCTTTCCAAGGTGGGGTTTACCACGTTCGCCACCAGGACGTGCCGTGGCAGGTCCTTGAGAAGGGCGTTGACCAGCGAGGTCTTCCCGGTCCCCACGTCCCCCGTGAGCAGGAGGAACCCCGCGCCGTTGAGCACCCCGTACCGGAGCATGGCCAGGGCCTCCTCGTGCTTTTCCCCGAGCCAAAGGAAGTTTGGGTCCGCAGTGATCTGAAAGGGTTTTCGCGTCAGCCCGTAGTGATCCAGGTACATGAGAGGCTATCCATCGGATGTCATTGCATGGGCTCGATCACAACTTCGGCCACGGAGCCGGTCCCAAACTGCGCCCGTTCACAAATTGCGAGTTCCCGGAGTCCCCTCGCCCTCCGGGAACATGCCTGTGTAAGGCCACCGTAAGCGCACTTTGTGAACGCCCGAGCTATCTTCGGCCGGCCGTTCCCAATCACCTCCCGCCCCCGACAACCCCGCAGGCGGAACCCCCGTCGCTACGGGCGCGACCCCATTGACGTCAACTCAACGGCAATCCTCGTAAATCGTCCGTCCCCGCAATAACGAACCGCTTTTCCGGACTGGATCGGGACTCCAGGCCCCTTGGGAATCACTGAACCCCGGTGCAGGGTTGGCGGCGGTGTCGCATGAATGGACAGCCTGCCGGGTTCCCAAACCGAAATGCGTCACGTTGACGCCCAGGCGTCACGACCCGGAACCCGGTTTGCATGAAGCGCAACCGGCCCCCATGTCCTCCCGGCGCGTGGCCGGGCACGCGGTCGAGCCCCATCCTCGGTGTCATTGCATTGTGAAGTGAACGCATATTGCGTGCCGGCTTCGTATCCAAGACAGAATTCGGACTCCAGCTTCAAACAATAAGACATACCCGCGAAAAAATAAAGGGGGCCGGGGCACCCCAGGCCGCCGGACGGCAGGCGCACCCGGCATCGGGTTTTCGGCCTCGATCATCGTTCCGGTCGGGACGCGTTGCCTCCGCTTTGGGATCAGAGACGCAAGGTCCCCATGGTTGTATCGGCTCGCCTCGGAGAGCGGGCATCTTGCTCACCCCCACACCCCAATGCAGGCGAGACGCCGCGCTCCCACTTTTCCCCTTGACCGCATCACGGCCTTTCCGATACACGAGCCCTGTGCGAAAAATCGCCGTGCGACGACGGAACGGCCGTTTCCGCCTTGTTGATTCCTCGGGTCTCGAATCTGCCTGCGCGCTTTGATTATCGTTCAGGCCATATCCGACCAAATGCGGATGGGTCTTTTTGGTGAACAGTGCCCACCCCACGAAAACCCTGATTCCGGCGCGGAGCCAAGCATGCGGCAGCGGCGTATCCCAACGTCGTGCCGGCAGAAAACGAAACCCGCCTGGCCGGAACGACGATCAAGGCCATTGCTCGGGACCTCGAATCCGCCTGCGGGCCTCGATCATCGTTGCGGCCGATTTGCTTTCCCCTCACCCCGGCCCTCCCACGACCGGAGAGGAAGTACAAGGAACCGGAGGGCAACGATGATCAAGGGGTAAGAATTTTCATGTAAAGCGTCGGTGTGTGGTTGTATTTGCCACAGCGATGTGCATCGAGGCGGCACAGGCGGTTCCGGCAAAAGGAAGTTGCCTCAATCGTGGTAAATCGCCTTGAGGAACACCGTTCGTTCTTCTGACCAGACCGGCGCCGTGCGCGGCACCGTGGTATATTGACAAATGGGGATTCCCGATTATATTTGCTTTGTGTTATCGAAATTGCAGATCTCCTTCATTGCAGGATTCCGGGGTTTGATCATCTTTCCATAGTCCCCTGTTAAAAGGAGTACCTTCCGGGCTGCAAAGTGTCTTTGTCCCTAAACATTCCCGCCTTGAGGGGCGAAAGGGGTCCCTGGCGACGTACCGCAATTGAGCAACGCCCCTGACCCGCCCCCAAAGGAGCAAGTGATTGGCCTGGTGTATGGCGTGGCGCTGAAACGTGGGGGAATGGTGTCCCCACGGAACCGGTTCGGCGGGGAACGCGGGCGAGGCCTCTCGGGGCCGGGATCATCGTTCGGGCCGGCGAGGCCCCTTTTTTGGGGGCCCATGTGTTGCAGTCCCGACCCCGTCTGCTCGGTGCCGCGCCCGAATGGAGCTTCCCCTGGGTGCGCATCGGCGGCCAAGAGAACGGTATTGCAGCAGTGGTCGAACACGGCAGGAGCGACGATCAAGGCCGTCTCGGGTAGGGGGTCCGGCAGTGGGGAACGGGGATGATACAGTGTGTAAACGAATGCCAACTAACGGTACCATGCGTCCTCTTTACCTCTCCATAAATCACAGGAACCTGGAAAACCCAGCGGGAAGCCGCTGTGGTCGATGATACTAATTGCCTGGATAAATTGGGAATACTTTGGATAAGGATTTTGGGCACCGCTTACCACGGGGCCTTGGCACGATGTTTGAATTTAGGGATTGAAGACGAGGTGACAGGAAGCAACCAACCAACAGGCAACTTTTTTATCGCGGGAGGAGGTGGTGGCCGGGGACCCAACCGAACGGGTGACTGCGTGGTTTGATCGGTTCGAGTCCGAACCGTGATGGAAACTGGTAATCTAAGAGGGGATTTTAGGATTGACGGAAAGGATTAGATGAGAATGAAAAAGATCTTAGTAATGGCAGTAACGGGTTTTTTCTTGTTGGGAGGCGCCGCGTATGCAGACAGCCTGGACCTGACGGGATGGACGGACATAACCATTTGGGACCTGATGGGGGGAAGCGGGACCAACTCTTATAATGGACTCGCGGACACGAGGATAAATACCAACGACCCTCGACGAACAGACCCGACCTTCTTTGTCGGTAATACCGGGAAGACAATTCCAGAGCTGAACCCTGATGGCAAGGTGTGGGAAGACAAAGAAACCGAGGGCAACAGCATCGGTACCCAGGCTTGGGACCTCGAGGGTGTGTTCCTGAACGGGACCTTGCTCGCTTTGGTCGGGGGATATGATTTCAAGTACGTGGACACCCATCCAGCTCAGTCCACCCCGGGCGACATATTTTTTTCGACCAGCCAGCAGTTCGAAAACCCGGCCATAACCACCCCCTTGCAGGGCGGGCAGTTCAATGGAGACAGGGGGTACGATTTCGTGTTTCACTTCACGAACATTGACCGCGGTAGTAACCCCCCAGCCAAGGGATCCATCGACCCCAATCTGTATGTGTATGACGTGATTTGGCTCTATAAAGATGACATAGTAACCAATAACACCATCGACAATGTGGGCGATCCCAGATATGGATCGAGCCCGTGGACCTATGTAAGCGGAGGAGATGTACTCAAACCGAATAACCAAGTAGTAGGGTATTATGATTCTGTGGAGGGCGAAAGCTTCGACGGGAGTCCTCATTATGCCCTGGTGCTGGATCTTGCCGATCTCGGGTTCGAGACAGGGAAGGAACTGAGCCTTTACACGCACTTCACTATGAAGTGCGGTAACGACAACCTGATGGCCTATACGAGTTACACGCCCGAAGCTCCTCCGGTCCCGGAGCCGGCCACGCTGCTTCTGCTCGGGGGTGGATTGCTCGGTCTGGCCGGTTACGGTCGCCGGAGACTGCGGAAGAAATAGTCGCGCACCTTGTGCGCATAATCGGGTATCATCGACAGACAGGCCGCACCGGCAAGGCCGGCAGCGGCCTGTCTTTTACGGGGGATGCCCGGGAGAAATTTCTTTGCCCCTGCAACCGGGCAAAGAACGACACAGCCCTGAAATCGCTTTCTTCTCATATAGCTTGCGCGGCCACAAACTGGGTTTTTTCTACCCTCACCTCGGCCCTCTACCTGAGGGGGAGGGGCATGCAGGACATTGCAGCTTGTGCCGGCGCGATCTATGTCTTTCCAGGTTACCCACTGCGTTTATCGGTCTTGATCATCGTTGCCGCCGCATTCGACCAGGTGCGGAATGCTGTCTTTTTGGTGGGCAGTGCCCACCCTACGAAAACTCACCCCGACCCTTTCCCACCACGGCACAGGGAGTACGAGGAACTTGGGGGAAACGATTATCAAGGCCCTCACGTCATTGCTCGACGGACAGTAGCGTCGACATTCCCCCCTTCAGGGGGGCACAAAGGGGGGGGGTGCAGCTTTTCGGAGCCGGCCCCCCTCAAAGGGGGAATTGGGTCGAGATGCGCTCCACGATGACCTGACAGACTTTCTCGTTCATGAGAGAGCAGGCGGCCGGCAGTCGCCGGGAGTCTGAAGCGGTTTCATTCACGGGTATTGACCGTGACCCGGCACTTCTCGCAGAGGAAGGCGCGAGGAAATCGCGAATCGGCAGCGCACGTACCGTTTATCCGGGAAGCGGGAGGGCCGACGTGTCCCGAAATGTGCCTGCTTCGCAAAGCCGTGGAGGAGCCCGAACGGCCCGCAGGTGAGGTATTTCACAACGAGCAAGTGGGATTTCCCGTTGCTGCGGTGGCCCTGCTGGTGTTATACTTTATGCGTTTACAAACTGCGCTTATTAAACCCTCAGCCCGTCCTTCCCGGAGGGCGAGGGGCATGAAGGAAATCGCGATTTGTGACCGCACGCAGTCAGTATAGAAAAGAAACGGCGTGATCGTTCTTCGGGACCCCCCGCTTCCCGCCCACTCAGGCCCGCTTCCAAGATGGGGGAGAAGGGGAACCGGGTATCGGCCATAAAGACGACACAGGGCCTCGCGATCAACCGGAGTTTCGGGAAACCGACAACAGCAGGGGCAGGAGGGATCCATGGGGAAGCAGGACAACGGAGTCGTGACTGCCGAGGGGTACGGGAGGCATCGGAACCTTAAAAGGGCGTTGTTGTTCGCGGGCGTCGCACTGGTGACTGTCTTGCTGAGGGTTTCTGTCGTGTCCGGAGCCTCCCACATCATAACATACGTCCCCGCCTATTATTGGTACAATGGATGCGGCCCAACGGCCCTGGGCATGGTGTTCGGTTACTACGACGTCCATGGCTACCCCGACCTTTTTCCCGAGGCCTCCGGGTGGGACCAGGTCAAGATCACCGCCAACGTCAAACAGAGCATCGTCAGCGACCAGCACAAGACGTACTTTCACGGGACCGACGACGGCCCTTATGCGGACGGACCCAAAAACAGCATCGCCTACTGGTTCAAGACGTCTCTCGATCCTGCCGTTGACGGTGCCAGCGACGTGATGAACGACACAACCGCCATACAGCAGTATGCCTCCTACCGGGGGTATACCTTTGATGCCAAAACTGTCTCCATAAGCGCGCTGAATTACAATCTCGTCTGGGATGATCCCCTCGTGCCCCAAATAAATGACAATATGCCGTTGCTGGCCGTTGTGAACAGCGGCGGTGACCCCGATCATTTCGTTGTAATCGTCGGCTATGACGACGATTACAACGGCACAGGCAAGAAATACTACGCCTGCTACGACACGTATTCCGAAACGGAGGTGGAAACCAACCCTGAGAGCAACGGTCTCAGGTGGGAGGAGTACAGGCCCGGCAGCTATTCATGGGGCATCTCGCGCCTCACGTGGGCCATCCCTCCCGACGGGGTGGGCCCTCTCCTCGTCACCCTCGCCTCTTTCACCGCATCCGCCTCCGGCGATCATATAGAGCTGCGCTGGCAGACCGCCACGGAAATGGACAACGCCGGTTTCCATATCCTGCGCAGCCTTGCGGCCGACGGGGCCTACGAAAGGGTGACCACGGCGCTCATACCGGCCGCGGGCGGTGCCACGGAAGGGGCCGAATATACCTGGACCGACGAAAACGTCTTGCCCTGGCAGACCTATTACTACAAGCTCGAGGACATGGACGACGGCGGCAAGAGCACGCTGCACGGCCCTGTGGCGGCCCAGGCCGTCCTGCGGGGTGACGTTACCGGCGACGGGACCCTCGATCTGGCGGATGCCGTTTCGGCCCTTCGCGTGGTTGCGGGGGGAGGGGGTGCGGTATCGGTGAATCCGGGTGCGGACGTGGATGGGGACCTGCGGATCGGGGCGGCGGAAGCCGCATTCGTGCTCAGGAAGCTCTCCCTTTCCGAAGGACCCGTCGAATGACCTTACAGGGCAAGGATCATCCGTTCCTTACCCATATGTCCCCCTCACCTCCCAGCCCTCTCCCACGGGAGGGAGGGCTGGAGCAGGACGAACCGGCCGGTAGCGATTATCGGTGCCCCATGATCCGGCCCCTGAGGCGCTTGTGAAGCTTTGCCCTGACGATGTGGGCCCCTCCCTTGGCCGCGCGCTTCAGGAGCCGGTAGGGGTGGATGCAATAGAAAAGGACGACCTTCCAGGGCCTGTCCAGGTCGTAGCGATGGATGAGGTGCCGGGGGGCGGGGAAGAGGTGTTTGAACAGGAACAGCGCTGCAGCCGGCCGGCCGGCGGACCTGGCGACGCGCCTGACAAGCGCCGCACGTGCGCGCAGCCGGACCCCGTTTTCCCGACCCGGCGCCATGATGTCCGTTATGGAGAGGCGATCTGAGGACCCGGACGGCCCCGTCGTGCCGATGGGCGTTTTCCAGTGCCGCTCGAGCAGTTGGAAGATCGGCCCCACGTCTGCCGCGACCTCGAGACCGCCCGCCCTGGCAAACAGGGTTTCCCAGTCCATGGCCCGCCCGGAAAGAAGGATCGCCTCGCGGATGTCGCAGAACCACGTGAGCCGCACCCGCGATACGGCCAAGTGCTTGGCCAGGTGATGGGCCAAAAAAAGGATGTTGTCCTCCGGGGAAAGGGTGCCGGCGTTGCGTCCATCGATGTTCCGGACGCAGGTCCTTTCCCAGATGCCCTTCATGTGGTCCCTCCCGCGGGATGCGCGGGGGTAGAGGTCCAGGTGAAGGTCCACGGAAACGCAGCCCGGTTTCCAAAAGGGAGGGAGATGGGAGGTCCCGGCCCAGGTAAGCCTTTCGTGCAGGGCGCTTTGAGGGTGGGCCTCTTTCTGCCCATAGCCGAGCCTGTGCATCACACCGCATGCCCTTTCCTCCTCCTCGTGCCTGCACAGGATGTCGATATCCGACAAGGGGCGCAGGCCTATGTCGCCGTACACCCACCAGGCGAGGTGAGCGCCCTTTAGAAGGACAACGGGTACTGCCTCGTCCTGGAAGGCGCCGAGGAGCCGGCCCACCTGCCCGTAAATCTTCAGGTTCCGCAGGGATTGGAGGCGGTAGACGTTCTTGAGGGTTTCGATGACATGCCGGGGGACCGGCGCGACAAAGGGCGGTGAAGACAGGTGCCTGTACAGCAGGGCATGGACGCCCAGCCGATCCCCATCTCGCATGAGGGCCTCCCAGCGGAGGTCTTCTTGGAGGACATCCTTCATTTCGGCCGCTTCTTCGGCATCGGGCCGTATTCTGGCCCCGAGGACCAGCAAGCGCTCTTCGGGAGTAAGGGGCTTGTTTTCGGCACGCATCACGGGGCCCCCGGCGACTTGCGCTCGGTGGAAACGTCATGTCCGCCGGAGGTGATCCGGTGGTCCGCTGCCAGGGTCTGACAAAGACCTTCGGCGGGAAGACCGTGCTCGATGCCGTCGCGCTGGACCTTCCGCCGGGTTCCGTCACCGTTCTCGCAGGCCCCAACGGGGCCGGCAAGACGACCCTTCTCAAGGTCCTGGCGACCCTGGTCACACCCACGGCAGGCCGGGTCACCGTTGCCGGGTGGGACGTGCAACGCCGTCCCGGAGAAGTGAGACGGTCGATCGGGTTTGCGTCCTCGGAAGAAAGGAGTTTCTACTGGCGCCTGACGGGCCTGCAAAACCTCATGTTCTTCGCGGCCCTGCACGGCCTGACCGGTAAGGCCGCGGAGCTGCGAATCCGGTCGCTCCTTGAAGCGGTGGGGATGGAGCACAGGTGCCATGGCAGGTTCTCCGACTATTCCACCGGCGTGCGGCAGGCATTTGCCATTGTTCGGGCGCTTCTCCACGACCCTCCGGTCCTTCTGCTCGACGAGCCCACCCGCAGCCTCAGCCACGATGGGGCCGCGAGGGTGCGGCGCATCTTGGTGCGTCTATCCAAAACCCAGGGCAAAACCATCCTTATTTCCTCCCACAACCTGGCCGAAGTGACGGCCCTCGGCGACCGATTGGCCGTTATGGAACGCGGCCGCATCCTCGCCGCGGGACCGGTTTGCGAACTCGCCCCGAAAGGGGCACCGTCTTGGGAAGAGGACGTTGCGGCCCTTTTCGAGCGTATGGGAGCGGGGGGCCCTTTGTCGTGACCCTTTTCTTCGCCTTCCTGCGACGCGACCTTCTCAACGCCCTCAGTTACAGGCTTTCGTTCTTTCTCCAGCTTTTGGGGGTCTTCCCGTCCGTCCTGATGTTCTTCTTCCTTTCGCGCCTGGTGGACGAAGGTGTTGCGGGCCCTCTCCACCCTTACGGCGGCAGTTACTTTCCCTTCGTACTGATCGGCATCGCCGTGCAGAACTACCTCAACACGGCCTTGAGCAGCTTTTCCGGAAGCCTTCGCGAATCCCAGCTTTCGGGGACCCTGGAGGCCGTGCTCGTCACACCCGTAACTCCCGTGGCGTTTCTGCTCGGTTCCACGGCCTACAGCTTCGTGTGCAACGCGCTGCGGGTGGGGCTCTATCTGGCCGTGGGGGTGCTTTGTTTCCATGTGCGGGTGCACACGGAACAGGTTCCCCTTGCCCTTTTCATCCTCGCCCTGACGGTGGGGGCCTTTTCGAGCCTGGGCATATTCTCCGCCGGCTTCATCGTCCTTTTCAAACGGGGGGACCCGATAAACTGGGGGTTTGCCGTGGTCTCCTGGCTCCTGGGAGGCGTCTATTATCCCGTGGGCGTCCTGCCCGCTTGGCTCCAAAAGACCGCGCTCATCATCCCCACCACCCACACCCTGGAGTCCCTGCGGCGCAGCCTGCTCATGGGCGAGGGTGTGTGGGCCGTAAAAAGTCACCTCGCGGCCCTTAGTCTCTGGGCCGCCTTCGGCCTTCCGGTGAGCATTCTGTGCTTCCGGTATGCCCTGAACCTCGCCAGGAAAAACGGGACGCTGGGGCACTACTAGCCGCTGTCCATCTCCAAATCGCACCTTGGGTGCCCATAGGGGGTCTTTTCGGTTTTCACGAATTCGGCCATGGTCATCCCTCCGACCACATCCGACCAGGTGCGGTAGGGTCTGTTTTGGTGGGCGGTGCCCACCCTACGAAGACCTCAATTCCGGCGCAGAGCCAAGTATGTGGGGACGGCGTCTCCCAACGTGAGGCCGGCGGAAAACAAGACCCGCCCGGCCGTAGCGACAATTAAGGCCGATACCCGTGAATGAATCCCTTTTGGGACTTTGGCTGACTCCGTTCGATTCCCCTTTCGAGTGGGGCCGGGGGGGTGTTTCCCGTGCACCGACAACCCTCCACACCCCCCTTCGCCCCCCTCAAGGGGGGAATGTCGACGCCACAGTCGACGGAGGATCGATGTGAATATCCTCTGCCCGGAAACGGATGCATTCACCGGTATTGGGATCAAGGCCCCGGGATCATTCGATGAGCCCCTTTGTCTTGAGCTCCTGGGTGCACATGGCGATGTCCCCGGGGACATCGGCAGCATCGGGCACCCTGAAGGCCCTGCGAACGGCCCCCTCCATGTGCCCCACCGCCTTGCCTTCACGGTGCATCTTGTAGACCAGACCCGCCACGGCGTTGAGCACGTGGACTTCGTCCTTTTCAACGTCGTAGAGCATGAGGTCGGTGTCTATCTCCTTGGAAAGTATTTCCTTTTTCACGGAGCGCTCCCATGAACATGCATCGAGTGGGCCTCGAAGATCATGCCGGCCACATTGCTTCCCCCACACCCCGGTCCTCTCCCTCGACGGGAGAGGGAGTACGGAAAATCGGCCGCAACGATGATCGAGGCCCCCTCGGGGGAAAGGACGTCATCTTCCGGTCAGGGGCCTGTTCACCCGTCAACCCTCTTGACGCTTTCGGAAGCACGAACTGCGATGCTGCCCGGCTCACCGCATCTCGGCGACCCTCTGGAGGACGTACACCACCTCCTCCAAGCCGACCCTTGCGTCCCCGTCGGCGTCCGCTTCCCATTGGGAAGGTTGCCCCGCAGCCCCCCCGGCCAGCAGCCGCAGGGCCGAAACGGCGTCCGCAAGGTCGATGGCCCCGTCCCCCGTGACATCGCCACATAGGACCGTCCAGGTCCTGAGAGAGGATGCGGGATCACCGATGAGCGAAAACGCTTTGAGCAGGTTCTCGGAGGCACCATTGGAAAAAGCGGCGACCTTGGCCCCGACGGCAACCAGACCCAGGGTGCGCTGCCTTTGATGGAAGATGCCCTGGAAGACCCGGTCACTCAGGATCTCGTTTTCCCAAACATAGCTCCACCCGTTCGATGCCAGGGCGGCGACGGCCCCCTTTCCCTGCGCGGCCACCAGTTCCTCGGTCAGGGAGTACTTGGACGGATGGGCAAAATACCCTGTAAGGCAGCTCATGGCAACGACAAAGGTGGGCCTTTCGTTTGCCGCAAGAAGGGGGACGTGGGAAGACTCGAGCAGGCGCTCCCATACGCCCTGGTTCCTGCTCGCCCAATAGGAGACGTGGCCGTGTCCCACGAAGTGGGTGACGAGCATCCCCTCGTCGATTGCGCGCAGGATGGCCGCGGTCGCATCTGTTGCCTGCGTATAGGCCCCGCGGTAGACCCTGTGCACGTCGAAGTCCTCGGGGAGCGACGCTGCCAGGTTTTCACTGAGCCGCCTGAAGTCGGGTTCCCCGTCGTCCGCGACCAGAAGCACCCTGCGGGGAAAATAACCCGGGGCCTGCTCGTAATCGAGGATCTTTTCCACCTGGCGCGCCGCCATTTCCGGGCTCTTAGCGGAAAGGCGCCCGATGCACATGTCCGGCAGCTCGTCGTCGCCGTTTACGGCCACGTACCAGTTGTCGTCCGGGTAAATGGGGGTGCCCGGTGAGCAAGTCAAACGGGCGGGTATCCTGTCCTTCTTGCCCGTGCCGAGGTAGTCCCGGCTGTCCATATTGGCATCGCCCACAAGGAGCACATAGGTCGGGGCGGGCTGGGCCCAGTTGAAGAAACAATGGGAAAGGAAATCCTTTATCGCGTGCGGCGACGGGATGCCGAAGCCGAATGTGTCGTAGATATCCTCCACGGCGACCGCCCTGACTCTCAAGCCTTGGGATTCCCTGAACCGGCAGAGAGGTCCTACGGCAGGCAGGAACTGCCTCGGGGTTATGACAAGATAGTCGGCGCCTTCCGCCGTGTCTTTCGGGTCCGCCGGCCCTTCCACGGTCACGTTGCCGGGCGTCCCTACGTTTCCATCCGTCTGGACCAGGTACCGCCTCGGTCCATCCGCAACGCTCCGGAAAGACGCTCGGTATGTCTCCCCCTCGGGGATGACGGAAAAACCCGTCACCTCGACCACATCGTCCGTGTCCGTAATATCGAGGATACGGATGCCGGGCTCGCTGAGCCCTGTTACGGTCACCTCCGTCGGGCCGGGCCCCGACACGCTGAAGGCGAGTCGGTCCTCCACCGCCTCGAAAAGGCGCCTGTAGCTTATCTCGATCCGATTCAAATAGACCACATCGGTTTGGGCGCCGGTGTCTCCGGGCAATTCCACCCCCAGGAGATTGAGACCCGCTCTCAGGAGCCCCCGGGGTATGGGCGCTTCCTGTATGTACTGCCCGTCACCATCCCAGAAGGCGTCCCCGACCTTCTCCCCGTTCCAGTAAAGCAGGGTGTGGTGGTTGGGGTGGGGGGCGGCGGTGGTGCGGCCCCTGAAACAGACACGGAGCATCGCCGTCTCCTGGTCCGGCACCGGTGAAGGAACATCGAGGGGGTACTGCGCGGAAAACGGGGCCGTCATCCTCTCCCAAAACCAGTAGTCCTTTTCGGGCGCCCCCGGCATGGCTTCCCACAATGTGCGATTTTCTTCAAGATGGAGAAGCTCGGGAAAAGACTCGATCCCAGGCCCGCCGGACACGGCGCCCTGCACCGTTGTGATGCGCCTGCCCCCTTCCTCGACCCAATGCAACCAATACACATTGGTGCCCGTGTAAGGGGTCTCGAGACTGCGGGCGTAAAACTCGATGTAGTCCCCCGGCAGGAAAAGGTCCCCCTGATGGACGACCCGGGCGGCCGTTTCCCGGCCCATGTTCACGAGGCGGAAGGTGCCCGGATCGATGGAGTGGGGGTCCCACCCGCCTTGGACCATCACCGGGGCAAGGGCCTCGTATCCGATCCGGTGAAGTCCGTCGCGCGAAGTCTCCATTCTAACCGCGGCACGGGTCGAGGGTGCCGAGAAGCTGGAAGCGACCCTCCTGTTGCCGGCCCCCACGGGCGCGGAATAATTGAAAACCACTTGTTCCGCCAGCTTCGAGAAGGGTCCCGAAGTACCTTGTGCACTTGCAGCGGAGAGGCCGGTCCGGTCGGCCCCCCTTTCTCGAAAGGGCGTCTCGAACCGGACGATGAGCCGAACCCTGGTAGCGACCCGCAATTCTCGTGTTCGGGGGTTCCACCGGAGGGGATGGATGGTCAGGGGGGCAACAGGCAGGTCCCTCAGAAAGGCCCGGGGTCCGACCACGACGGTATCTTCGGGATGGAATTCGTCGGTTCCGTACGCCGCGTCGTTTTCAAAGTACTCCCATTGCACCTCTCCCTCATCGGTGAACACGCGCCCGGGCGCCGGCCTGATCCGGCAATCCGCCCGTGTTTCCACCGCTTGCTCGAGTACCTGAACATCCATCGCTCCGGAAGCGGGCACCTGGAGGAGCCACCTGCGAAAGGGAAGCCGGGGGTAGCCTTCCCGCGAGGTTTGCGCCCATCCCGGCAAGACCGGCTCATGGTAGATGCCGCCGGGGCCCTCTCTTTCCTGAAGCTCGAAAGGCGGCAGCGTCATCTCGAGCACGAGGGCATCTGCGCTTGCCGACAACAAAACCAAGCCCCCCTTTTGAACAACCCCTTCAAGGTTTTCGCAGGATCCCGCCGGCTGAAAAAGGGCATAGGAGACCATGAAAAGCACCCCTGTTCGCAGCGCCCTGTGCAGAACGGAGGGTTTACGGAAGCATGCATGGAGAAATGACAATCAGACCAGCCTTTCCAATAGATCGGTTGTGGCCCCGACGGGCCCCATGCGAAGCCGGTAGCACGCAACACCTGCAAGAAGCCTGCTGAGGAAAACGAAGAATTCCCCCGGCCGCGCACGGCGTTCGCCCCGGAAAGAGGCCGCAGGCCGCTGCTTGAGCTCCGTCAACAGCGCGAATGCGGCCTCATGTGCGGATATGGGGGTGAGTGCCGGCGGTCCGGAAAAATCACGCACGGCCTCGTCCACCCTCACGACGTTCCAGATGCGGTCCGCCTTGGTTTCGAGTACGGCGCGCACCCGCGACGTGAGCCCCCGCCCCTTGGGGTAGGTCACGACCCATTCGGATGGGTCTGCACCCACGCGGGCCGCATCCACCGTCTCGATTTTTGCCAGGCTTTCCATGACGGCATCGGACCCGCCGGGCCTCAACCCCATCCTGATTTTGAAAAGGGGAGAGGGCGTGCCGCCTGTTTCAAGGACCACCAGGCACCTGGGCGGCAAAGCCCTTTGGTTGCGGTCAAACCCGAGTTCTTGGGGAGTCACCAAGTCCTTACTGGCACGGACCCTTGCCTTTCCCGCGAGATCTGCCGGACCGTCCGTCCATGCGCTGCGCGGAAAAGGATGCGCCAGCCCCGTCTTCCCATGCAGGGGACAGTACTCGTCGGAAAAAAAGAGAAACCCTCTTCTTACCAGTTCCAGCACGAGGGTCGTCTTTCCGGTCCCGGACGGTCCTGCAAGGATCATGGCCCCGCCCTTTTTCGCCACCACCCCCGCATGGAGCAGCACGTAATCCTTAACGGCTTCCACCAACCGCTCGACGACGTATTGGTACGCGCCCACAAGGGGATGGGGATGGCCGGCAAGCGAAAACAAATGGGCGTTTATTTCGACGCCGGGGTCTTCATCCGCAAGTCGCACGGTAACGCAATGGGAGGGGGGCCCGTGCGGGCAAGGGACCCTGAAGCAGTGGTAATCATCATCGAAGACCTGGAGAAATTCCGGTGCATCGCTTTTTAGGGTGACGCCGCTGTCGAGAATCCGATAATGTGTGGATGTCACCGCACTCGGTGAGAGAAAGCGATAAGAGTGGTCCATCGTAAATGTCGACTTTTCCGAGAGCGTGTCTGAAAATCCCCCCCCCGCTTTTCCCCGCGCAGGCAGGGTCGCGGTTTATCCCAATACCCGCGGCCGAATCTGTTTGGGATACAAGATACTCATTTCATTCCTCGGTCGAGTTTGACGTCCACATTCCCCCCTTGAGGGGGGCGGAAGGGAGGTGTGGAGGGTTCTCGCAGCCGGGAAACACCCCCCCCGGCCCCCCTCGAGGGGGGAATCGGCGGGAGCCGGCCAAAGTCCCAAGGCAGATTCCTTCACGGGTATTGCGCCTAAGCCGGTCTCGATCAACGTTCCGGCCCCATTGGGCGAGCGGTGGAGTCCCGTCTTTCCGGTGGGCGGTGCCCACCCTACGAAAGCCCCAATTCACGCGGGGCCCCATTTATCAATGCTCTGCCTTGCGAATCGTGAGGCGGGTGGAAACCCGATGGGTCCCGGCCGGAACCATCATCAAGGCCCCTGAGTCGAATCGGCTCTTTGGAGTATCCGGTCGAAGGCCCTCCGGTAAGCGCCCATACGGTAATCGCAAAAGCCGTCCGTTTCCCAGAGGGTGCCCTTTTCGTTCAGGGCCTGTCCCATGCAGCCGGACTGGCAGAAGTGGCGCCACGCGCACGAAGCGCACTTGGGGATCCGGTAGGGCCTCTCGGAAAGGACCGTGCACACCTGCTGCATCTTCGCCGAACGAAGGGCCGACGCGAGGCTGTCCTGGAAGACGTTTCCGAGCTTGAATGCCTCGCCCATCATCAGCACGCAGGGATAAATGTCGCCCAGAACATCCACCACCAGGTTTTCTCCTACCGGGCACCACATATCGTCTCGGCAGCCGGCAGGCATCTTGAGAAGCAGGCCGCTCACGCCGCAACTGACCTCCACGGCGGGGGGCCCCTTGGCGACAAGGTCTTCGGTGTAGCGGCAAAACGCCTCGCACCGCTCCCGGCTGATCCCCTCGCCGATGCGGTGCCACGTCTCCCGCGCCCGGCCCACCCTGCGCAAGGGGATGAACCGCACCCGGGGTATACCCATGCGTGACGCCAGGTCGATGATGTTCTCGAGGTCCGGCAGATTGATCCCCATGACCGTCGCGGCCAGGGTTATCTTCCTTGCCAGACCCGCTTCCTGAAGCCGATCGATGCCCGCCAGGGCTTTGTGGAAGGCGCCGTCGCCCCGCACCGCATCGTGGATTCGGGGCTGGGACCCGTCCAGGCTCACCTGTACGGACACGTCCAAATCGGCCAGAAGCCTTGCCCACTCCGGGTCGATGAGGGTGCCGTTGGTGGCCAAATGGAGTTGGGCACTCGGGGCAGCATCGCGAAGAATTTCTTTCAAATGGGGATGGAGCAGGGGCTCCCCCCCGCTGAAGGCGACCAGCCCCCCCCCCTGCCCCGCCAATTCGTCGAGCAGCCGCGAAATCCTTTCGGCCGGAAGGTCCCTGGGGGACCTATCCCCGTTTGGCGCCACGTAGCAGTGGAGGCAGCCAAGATTGCACCGAGAGGTCACGTGGATGGAAAGGGAGCACATCGAGGGGGTCCGCGCCGGCCGTTTTCCCTGCGCCCCATCGAGGAACGAGCCTCGAAGAAGGACGCCGGCGACTTCCTCGACGTCGCGCCTCGCCGCTTCGTCGGAAATCGAGTACTTGATGCGCAAAGACCGAGCTATTTCGTCGGTTGGATAACCCTCCGAAAAGCCCACGGCGATTTCCCAGGCGGTTGCGTTGAGGACCACCCAGTCGGGCTTGCCGGGATGGAGCAGGATACGGCTCCGCTGGCCCGTTTCGGAGGGTCGCCCCTGGGGGTAGGTCTTAGGAGAAAAGGAGCTGCGGCGGCCGGGTTTTTCGATGGTAGGAGGGGTGGTTTGTTGAAGCATTCCCTTACGCGCAGGCTTCCTCCGGCGTTATCGAATCAACCGGTCGTGACACATGAATCAACAGAAGCGCACGCGTAAGCAGGCCCCAGTTGGTCCAAGATCTGTTCGGCGGTATAGGTAATGATTTTAGGGGGTAGATACACCGGAAGGCCCCCTGCGCACTCGTCGTCTTCTCTTTCCGATTGTACGACCCGCTTCCCATCCATTTCGATGCATCCCTTGTCGCTCATCGATCCCTCAACGCCAATTCGTAAAGGAAAATCGCTCTCGTCGCCCGCCGATGGAGTGCCGAAGCTCTCTGAAGCGTCCAGTACAAAACGCCGCGATTCTCGCTCTCCATGCAACGGTCGCCGACGGTCTTTCTCAGCATGCGCAATACTTGCGCTCCGGCCCCGCAGGCCCTCAGAACCACAATAAAGAGGCGGCCGCCGATGGGTCTGTGGACGGTGGAAACGGTGCGCGACCCCTTTCTCACGTGGACAACCCTGCCCAAAACCCTCTCTTGGTCCACCCAACCGGGGGCATAGCAGTTGTCTCCCCCCTGGTAAAACCACCAGACACCGTTTACCCGCCTTTTTTTCAAACACCTGTGAACCACGATGCCCTCCCGCGCCCGGAAGCCCATGATATCACCTTCTCGAACGCTCCGTGGCCCTGCGAGCCGGAGGCCGATGTGGTCCCCCGGAGTCAGCAACGGGGCCATGCTGTTTCCCCGGACGGGAAGTTCGATGTGTCGGCCCGTTCTTACCCAAAGGTCCATGGCCCAGGCTGCGACGGGCTGCATATTCTCGGCCCTGCATCCCAAGGTTAGCGGCTCGGCCCCGGTGTATTCCCGCTTCCCATTGGGGGTTCCAATCCGTTTCATGAGTCTCTATCGCCGCGGCCCGTTTGCAGCACTAAGGACCCCGAAAAAGGTTACTCTCTTCCTCAACTTGGCGGCGAGGATGCGATATTATAGGCCCCACAGCCTTGGGTGTCAAGGCCCAGGCCGCACCCCATTCGGCTAAAATGGAAAATAATTTCATGGGGTTATAGAGATAAGGTTCATGCGTGACGTGTGAAATCGTTCACAGCCTCCGGGCGTTTCCATGGAAGGGAAACCCGACCCACCTCGCCAGGCCGCGCTTTATGTGAAGATCCCCCCCCCGAGCCCCCGGTACCAAAGGGGGTGCGCAAGAAGGGTTTTCATGCAATACCCGGGCTTGACCCGGAACCGAATCTCGTAGCCCACCAAAAGGACAGCATTCCACCAGTGGCCGGATGTGGCCGGAACGATGATCAATGCCCAATACCCTGAATGAATCCCTTTTGAAATTCGGCAGACTCCCGCCAATTCCCCATCGAGGCGGGCCAAGGGGGTTGCCCCCCTCAAGGGGGGAATTTCGACGCTACGGTCGGCGGAGAAATTCGGAAACACTCATTCAAGGGTATCGGGGTTTAGTGGGTGCTTTTCATAGATCCAATTGAAGTGCCAAACCGCCGGCACCTCGGAAAGTGCGCCTTCCTCGACTTCCCCCCCCCCCCCGAACCCGATGACTCAAGCAAACCAAGGCCGTCGATTCAAAGGCTTTCCAGGTAGGCCAGGTCTTCCTGCTGGGTATTCTTCGTCCCGACGCAAACAACCTGGACCTTTCCTCCTGTCTCCCTCCTCCAATACAACCTGCCCTTATAACCGAATTCCGATTCAAGGACCGGGATAGAGCCCTTCTTTGAGAATACCTTTCGCCTGACCGTCAATTTCGCACTGTCTTCGTTGAGGGTGTGTATGAGCTGTTCGGCGCGCAACTGCAACTCGTTGGGCAGATCGAGAAACCCCCCTACGGCCCTGGCAGTGAATTCCAGGTTCCTGTAAAGCGTCCGAAAACGCTTCGAGGCGGCGTCTAACTGCTTGTCTTTCTTCCTGGGTGGGGGCTTTCGCGGTTGGGTCAAACGCAGCATCTCCTCCTGGAGCCGTTTGAGTTCCGCTTCCGTCTGTCTGCGCTTTTCCAGGTTTTCCTCGAGGTTTCTCTCCATCTCTTCTATTTCGGTGAGCGCATCCTCTTCCGCAGCCCTGGCCTTGCGGCTGGTTGCGACGAGCTCCGCCCTGAGCCTTTCGATCTCCTCCTGATAGCGGGTTTCCTTGTCCGCCGACAATCGGAGTCGATCTTGAACCGCCGTCAGTCTCCGCCGAACAATCGTAAGGGCCTCTTGATCCCCCTTGGCGCGCACCTCGGCTTCAACGGTTCCCTTCCTGTAGAGGCGATACAGTAACAAGCTGAAGAGGAAAACATAAAGGCCGAGGATCCCATTCGACAGCACCGTGTTGCCTGGAATGTGCACCTCCAACTCCAGATCCAGACCCTCTCCGAGCAGCTCCAGGTTCCTTTCGCCCACACGCAGGGTTTCCATCGGCCCCTTGGCGGGTTCCATTTCACGGAACCCCTCCGGATCGTAAGCCTCCGCCGTACCCACTCGCGGGTAAAGCCAGTGTCCTTTTCCCGTTTTTACAGAGATTCGCGCCCTAACTCCCAGGTGCAACATGAATTTACCGGCAAGGTAACGATCGATGTTTTCTTCTATCTCGTCGCCGAGCTGCACGCGGCCGTGGAGCAACCCATCGGTGTCGGATATGAGGTTGGTCCGCAGTTCGTTCCTCCACTTACGCCCCAGAACGTTTTCCGTGGCTTGAAGCGTCAGCAGGTACAGGATGGGCGGCAGAAAAACGCACAGGAAAACGGCGCGGAAAGAGAGGCGTCTTTCCGTGCGCGTCTTCTTGCCTGTGGTGCCTCGGGTCCGGGTCCCGAGCCATGGAAAGCCCCCCATGTACCCTACCTACCTCCGATTTCCGTGAAAGTGCCCCCACCTGCCCCCATCCATGCCCCATGCGACGACGGGGGCTTGATCGCAATACCCGTGAATGGATTCGTGTCCAGGTATGGGACACTCATTTCATTCCTCAGCCGAGATCCGCCCTCGATATTCCCCCCTTGAGGGGGGCAAAGGGGGGTGTGAAGGGTTGTCGGAGCCGGGGAAACACCGCCCTGAGGACCCCGGAGATGAAAACACCGTCATTGCGGGCTTGACCCGGAATCCAGTTTGCCCGGGCTTCACGCAACCACCCGTATCCCGCTGCCTCGTGGCCGAACGGAAGATCAAGCCCAAAACCGCCCCAAGCCCCCGGTTCCAACCGGGACCGCAAGACGGGTTTTCATGCTTCGTTGTGCCCGCCCTGGCCATGGCGGTTAGTCGCAACTTCGGCCACGGAGTTCGTCCCATACCTCGCACATCCACAAACTGCGCCTTTTCTGCCCTCACCCCGTCCCCCTCCCAGAGCTGAACTTTACCCATACTCCGGACCATGGGTCACGGTCCGGATTTGAGGTGCGGCAGATAACTCTTCTTTTGACCCATCGCTCGGTTTTCAATGAGTTACATGCCGGCCTTGTTCATCACGCTGAGCTGGGGTAGCCCCTATGGCTTCCTGCCGAAGCAGAATACCCCGCAGGGCCTCGTGCCGACAAGGAAAATCTTGTGCTCATTGTACCTCCTCGTCTTCACACACGAGGGTAGGCACCGGGCAATTCTACCACCTGTGAGTGGGTGAGGTCCTCGGACTCCTGGTGTGGAGCGAGCTGGTGAATAAGAACGGTGGTTGCCTCCGCGAGAGCCTTGGCGATGGTCTTTGAGAAAGTACTTTCAGCCTGGTCTCCGTCGAGAAGCGAAAGCAGTACCCCGGCCTGTGCAAGCCATGCGAGTTGGGCGGCGCTGACGCTGGTGCCCAGTACAGAGTTAACAGCACCAATTACTGCTTGTATACTGCGCGCGGCCACAAATTGCGATTTTCCACATCCCCCTCTCCCTCTGGGAGAGGGCCGGGGTGAGGGTATAAGAAGCGCAGTTTGTGGCCGCGCAAGGTATATAGGACGCATCGCGGCCCAGGGGCACTCGACAACGACGATCCCATAGGTCCTCCTTACGGCCAGGGCGCGGTGAGCGTTGTGGAAAAGTTGCGCCTTGGGCATTTGGTTCGGAAATCGCCATTTGCCCCATCGGCGGATGTCATCAGGGTCGAGGCGGCGGCGCAGTGGCCCATGGGACCACCGTGCATATCATGGAGGCGCAAGATCACTGTTCCTTGAAGGAATCTGCTTCGCAGGTCGGGCAACCCCCCGGCCTCGAATCGTATTGCGGTCTGCACCGTGATCCCCTTTTTGTGCTGAAGGAACGGGCTTATAAGAAGCTGGTATCGCCGCCCGCACGTTGGAAGACGCCGTTGCCACATGCTTGGCTCAGCGCCGGAATCGAGGTTTTCCCGGGTTGGACACCGCCCACCAGAAGAGACTCTTCCGCACCTAATCGGATGTGGCCGGGACGATGATCAAGGCATTCATTCCTCTTTTTGTCTTGATTCGACGCCCGTCGATCCACAATCCGCCTCCATAATTCGCCCCCCCTACAAAGGGCTTGACAAGCTGATTCCATGAGACTAAAGAGAGACCATGCTTATCGGACTTCTATCAGACACCCATGTTCGCCTGCCCGGTACCCGTGTGGAGCTGAGCACCCTGACGACCGAAGCACTGCCCATACAGATTCGGGACGCCTTTGCAGGGGTCGACCTTATTTTGCATGCCGGAGACATATACAGCCTTCCGGTTCTAGATCTGCTCGAAAGCGTCGCTCCGGTTCTCGCAGCGGAGGGGGACGACGATCCCTTCGACGCGGTCAACGACAGGCGCGTCAAGCACACCCAGAGCCTCGTAGTGGAAGGGGTCACGATCTGGCTTTCCCACTACGGGCAGTGGCCGGAGGATTCCAGGGAAAAGATCCCCGACATAGTGGTGTACGGGCACAGCCACCGGAGCGCCCTGGAGAGAAGGAACGGGTCCCTCTACATAAACCCCGGCAGCCCCACGTTCCCCCGTTACCAGAACATCGCGGGAAGCGTTGCGCTTCTGAGCATCCGTTCGGGCAAGGTTGAGGCGGAAATCATCCAACTCAAAGGCTCCATCAGCACAGCCGGCACCTCGGGGATACCCGGCATGACCAGTTGACAAGCCCAGGCTAAAGCCACAAGCGCCCTCCGATGGGGCGCGCTTCTGGCCCAGGGCTTAACCGGACTTTCACCTCGACCTGTTGCCATTGCTTCCTGAAGAAGTCTTGCGCGGCATTAGCGCCTGAAATCCCCCGGGTCTTACCTTCAGCCGACGCCAAGTGGAGCGAGACGCGGCACTCCAGAGACGTGCGCTCACGCATACCCGCGGGGGTCGGCGGGGAGGATTGCCTCTTGGGTTGCTTGTGAGCTTTCGGCAGCCCGGTGTAGGCGTGATTTTTTTTGGCTCTTCCAGTGTCTTGGCGTGCCGGGGAAGCATGCCCCTCTGGCATGAAGAAAAGGGAGTAGTTGGGATCCAAGACCTTTTCGACCGCAGCAAGTGCTTCGATTTCATCAGACAGATCCGATGGCCTAATGGTAGGGTGTCTAAAAACGGCTCCTGAAGGACGATTTTTGTGTCTGGAATTTGGGCCTCCTACCCATGTCAGAATTGTCGTCCCTCTGCCCAAAGCCCTTGCTCGGCAAAGCACCTCCGAGGCACTCCTTATCCCATCACTGGTCTCTGTGTTCACACTGGCCCGTCTCGTTGAACCATTACCTCTTTATGTTACTCGGTTATTCCACCTAGCCGCTTCTTACGGCAGCCCTCGAAAGGAAACCCAACGATGAGCCAGAGGTCAAGACTCCGACAGAGCCCAAACCAATGGAGGGACAAAGCCGGTTCCCGTGCGGCGGAAAATCGGTACCTGAGCAAGTAACTTATACTGCGCGCGGTCATAAATTGCGATTTCCTACATCCCCCTCGCCCTCTGGGAGAGGGGCGGGGTGAGGGTATAAAAAACGCAATTTGTGGCTGCGCAAGTAACTTAACCGGATTAAAAGCCAGCGGGATCACCTGAAAATACAGCTCAACGATACCCGGGCTCAGCTGTGCCAGGCTCAGGCTCAGAGCCAAAGGCTCGTGGTCCGACACAAGGTGGACCTGGTCTTGCTGGCACCGGCCACTGGCCAGCGGGATGTTTGTGATAGGTGATGCACGCAATGCGATGCTCCTGCCACATCCTGCGGAAAAACGCCGGGCTGTAATCTCCCTGTCGAAAATTAGGACGAATCGACACAAATAGGCGTCCTGCTCCAACATCGTCTCATCGGGTTGATCCGGTACGTCAAGGAGCAGTCT